>Ga0310810_10002661_pt1 | contig 19269 bp, 15 predicted proteins | sample NCmetagenome_FD_207641 | JGI IMG/M metagenome (GOLD analysis project Ga0310810, IMG submission 207641) | Soil microbial communities from experimental microcosm in Duke University, North Carolina, United States - NC | ecosystem: Engineered > Artificial ecosystem > Soil microcosm > Unclassified ...
CCGTGGCTGCGGGAATCCAGTTAACTCCTCCGGGAGCCGACAACACCGCCGTTATTTTCGTTGACTACGATCACGATGGCGATCTGGATCTATACAGTTTGCGCATTCTGGGCGATTTGCCCATTTTCGCTGACGGAGCGCCAACCAAGGTCCCAGGTGACTGGGTGCCGCCAAGTAATGCTATGTGGCGCAACAATGGAAATGGAACATTCACGGATGTTACGACGGGCACAGGACTGTCTGCCGACCCCACTATCAGCGCGATCGGGACCGATTACAACAACGATCGCGCCGTCGATTTGCTGATTGCCAATGCGCATGGCCCAGTTCTTTTCGAAAATCCTCGAGAAGGAAGATTTCCGGTCCGTGCTCTCTGGTCAACATTGCCTCCAGCCAGCACCGTGGGAATCGCTGTTCTCGACTTCAATCACGATGGCTGGATGGACGTAGCTTTCACCCACAATTCGGGCTCACCCGTGAGCCTTTGGCGTAACAACCAAGGCAGGGGCTTCGAACCTGTGAGCTTGCCGGATATCAATTTGACACGCGCCTGGGGAATTGTCGCCATCGACTACGATAACGATGGCTGGATTGACTTAGCGGTCGTTGGAGAATCAGCAGGTGCAAAGGGAGAGATGAGACTCCTTCGTAATCTTGGCGCTGCGGGATTCAAGGATGTTAGTGTCGAGGTGGGCCTCGAACGGCTTCAACTCAAGAACCCCCAAACTTTGCTCACCGGCGACTACAACGGCGATGGCGCGACCGACCTGCTCGTTACGCAGAATCACGGGGCTGCAGTTCTGCTGCGCAATGATGGTGGCAACAAAAATCATTGGCTGCGGCTGTCGCTTAAGGGCTTAAATGACAACAAGAGCGCAATCGGCACCAAGGTGGAAGTGTTTGCCGGAGGCAACCGCCAGAAATGGGAGATTGCCGGATCGAGTGGTTATCTTGGCCAGAACTCCACTGAGATCGTCGCCGGCTTGGGAGAAGCGAAAGAAGCCGATGTGGTTCGCATGCTCTGGCCTACAGGCGTCCTGCAAGATGAACTCGAGTTGAGCGCTGATCAGCAGAAGAACTTCATCGAAATCGATCGGCGCGGCAGCTCTTGCCCTACGCTGTTTGCCTGGGATGGCCAGCACTACGGACTGGTGGGCGACATGATTGGCGCAGGAGTGATAGGACACTGGGTGGCTCCGGGAGAGCGCAATGTTCCGCGGCCTACTGAATACCTGAAGCTTGATCGCAAGGCGTTGCGGGAGAAAAATGGCCGCCTCAGCTTTCGCCTCATGGAGCCCCTGGAAGAATCTGTTTACCTCGATCAAGCAGAGTTACTTGCCATAGATCATCCCGCCGATCTGGACGTCTATCCTAACGAATACTTCGCCAGCAACCCGCCATATCCGCCCTTCAAAGTTGTTTTCAGCAAAGATGCGCAACCACCGGCGGGAGGTTGGGATGATCACGGTCATGATGTGCTCCCGGACCTCATAACGCACCGGTTTGTGGGCGACTTCGAGTTGTTGCCGTTTTCCGGTTTCACCAGGCTGCACAGCATAGAGCTCGATTTGGGAGCTCCTTATCGAGGTGGTCCTTTATGGCTGCTGATGCATGGTGAAATCGAGTATTTCACGGCAACGGGAATGTACGCGGCCGCCCAAGCTGGCCTGCAGCCAATTGCCCCTTATCTGGAAGCGCTCGGAGCTGATGGAAAGTGGACGCGGGTCATCGAGGATATGGGTTTCCCCGCTGGCGGGCCCCGCACCATGACCGCCAACCTGGAGGGAAGCTTGCCCATCGGAACCAGGCGGATCCGCATCTGGACCAACCTGCAAATTTATTGGGACAACATCCTGATTGATCGCGCCAGTCAACACCAGAGTGTTCGCATCATCCCGGTTCACATTGCGAGCGCTGATCTCGCTTTTCACGGATTTCCACGAAAAATCGAAGAAACGCCGCCGGGTAACGTGAAGTATGTTTATGAGGAGGCGAGTTCTACTGGGCCATACACACGCCCGGAAGGCGCCTATACTCACTATGGCGACGTACTTGCTTTGCTCACCGCTTTCGACGACCGCCTGGTAGTCTTCGGATCGGGCGATGAGGTGGCCATCGATTTTGACCCCAGAAATCTTCCTGTTTTACCCCAGGGTTGGGTCCGCGACTATTTCTTTGCTGCACACGGATATGAGAAGGATATGGACTTCTACGCCTACGATCCAACCCATGTGGAACCGCTTCCATTCCGCGACATGGGAACTTATCCATATCCTGGCAAGCCTTACCCGCTGATTGATCAGCATTTGAAGGATCTGCTGGAGTACAACACCCGCTACATGTCAGGAAACGAAACGACTGGATATGCCTTTAAGTACTCTGAAAAACCACACGGCAAACGTCACCTGAGGGAGAGCCAAGCGCTAAATATCAATCGCTGATTTGCTGATAGAAGTAATCGTTTCAATTCCAATTGACATTACCCACCGGTTCATAATCCAATACGCGCTGAATGGCAACCTCCACTTCCACCACTACTTCGTCGGGTCCACGTCTGCGGCGGGCCTTAACTCTGTGGGACCTGATTCTTTACGGCATCATCGTGATCCAACCAGTCGCCCCAATGTCTGTCTTTGGGGTCCTGAGCGAGCGGGGCCGCGGTCACGTGGTTACCACCTTGCTGATTGCGATGGTTGCCATGCTGTTTACGGCGTTCAGCTATGGACGCATGGCTCGGGCGTATCCCAGCGCGGGATCGGCTTTCACCTACGTCGGCCAGGAGATCAATCCTGCGCTGGGCTACGTGACAGGCTGGAGCATGGTGATGGACTACATGCTTAACCCCATGATCTGCATCATCTGGTGTAGCCAGCAAGCCCATGTGTTTGCTCCGGGGCTCGCTTACTGGGTGTGGGCGATATTTTTCGGGCTTGTTTTCACATTACTGAACATTCAGGGAATTAAGACCTCGGCTCGGGTTAATACGGCACTCGCTGCCGGCATGGGGGCGGTCGTTGCCATCTTCTTTATGGCTGCAGCGCGCTACGTTTTCGGAAACCCCCATGACGGGGCAGCCTTTTTCACGCGGCCGTTCTACGACCCTGGGTTGTGGGATACAAAGTCGGTGCTGGCCGCCACCTCGATTGCGGTACTTAGCTATATTGGATTTGACGGAATTTCCACGTTATCGGAAGAGGCGGAAAACCCCCGCCGCAATATTCTGCTAGCCACCGTACTCACATGTTTCGTGATTGGAATCTTATCCGCTCTGGAAGTTTATGCGGCCCAACTGATCTGGCCGGCCAACCAGCCGTTTCCAAACGTGGACACCGCATTCACCTTCGTGGCCGGGCGCGCCTGGAAGCCACTTTTCGCTGTCGTTGGGTTCACTCTTTTGGTGGCAAACTTTGGTTCCGGCATGGGCGCGCAGATCGGAGCCGCTCGGCTGCTCTATGGAATGGGACGCAGTGAAGCCTTGCCACGATCTTTCTTTGGTGTTGTCGAACCCAAGAGGCACGTTCCCAGAAACAACGTGATCTTTGTTGGGGTCATCGCCCTGGCCGGCGCCATGCTGGTGAGCATTGGCTTGTTCAGTTACGGGCTTGGCGCAGAGATGCTCAACTTCGGCGCTTTGATCGCATTCATGGGAGTAAACCTGGCTGCGTTCGTTCGCTACGATATTCGAGAAAAAAAGAAGAGTCCGATATTGCCGTGGGCATTGACCGCCTTAGTCATCGTGCTGGTCCTCTGGCCGAATTCCAATTGGATTGCTCTGACGATTGCCGGTGTAGGGTTGGCATTTTTGGCGCTGCTGGCACCTCCCATGGCTGGTTTCACGATCTGCTTTTTTCTTTGGAAAAACCTGAGTTGGAAGGCCTGGATGGTTGGGGGGATATGGATGCTCGTGGGGATCGGGTTTGGCGCGTGGAAGACACGGGGCTTTCGTGGGAACTTGATCAATTTTGATCTGCCGCCAGAGGAAAGCTAAGAACCCGACGTTCAGCCTAGAAAACTGGTTTCAACAAATGGCCGACGACCGCTTTTTATCCATTTTTCTCTTTCTGCTGTTCGTATGGCTTCTGCAGGTAACGGCGGGCTTCGTCTAACGCACCCTGCGTGTTGTCGTTAGTCTGGATGGCCTGTCGATATTCGTTGGTCGCGCGCTCCCGCTGTCCAGTCACATCAAAGATCTTACCCAACTGAATGTGACTCCAAACCTCGGTCCATCGCGGCTCGCCATCGCCGTTCAGAGACTCGCGATAAGCATTGGCTGCCGCCTGATAATTTCTCTGCAAAAAGAACACTTCAGCAACTCGGTAGTGCGCTAACGAACTGTTCTGGTTCACATCCAGCGATTTTTTGAATTCCGACAAGGCTCCAGCAAGGTCGCCCTGCTGGATCAACGCCTGTCCGCGCAAGATGGACGCTCGCAGCTTGATATCAGCGGAGTTCTTCAGAACATGGTCGTCAGGATCGACGATAATTCTCCGCGGTTTTCCGAATGTTTCTACGGTAAAAGCGGAATTCGTGCCGACCACATCCACGCGTTTATTTTCGGTCTTACCGTCCGTATCAATCTTCAAGTCTACCGGCATACGGAAGAGGTCAAGGTCCTGCGAAATCTGCCCTACGACGCGAAAGCCCTTGTTGTCTTCTCCCAGGCGGTAAACCGTATATTTGGTCTTGAACTCAGGCGCTCCCGTGGAGTCCAGCCACTGCGAGAAAAACCACGTCAGCTTATCCCCGTAGTTCTTCTCCGCAATCTCGCGAAAGTCGTCCAAGGAGGCGGATTTGCCTGCAAATTGTGTGGCGAAGTTGCGCATAGTCTGATCGAACTTGGCCTCTCCCTCGACCCAACGCAGCATATGCAGGATCATCGCCCCCTTGTCCGTAGTCAGGGATTGGAATTCAGGAGAGAACATATCCATCTTGCTGGCGCTGGAGAGAGGCACGGTATCGTAAGCTAATGCCCCCACCGACATATCTTTGACCGCTTCGTTCAGAGCAGCGACCCCGGCCGCTTGCTCAACGTAGAGCGCCTCTGAATAGCGCGCAAAGCCATCATTCAGCCACCAATCGTCCTTGGAGGCAGGACTGACAGATACACCCCACCACTGATGGGCGATTGTATTAGCCAGCAAGCGGTAATTGATTTTCTCGCTGATAGATCGACTGGCGATCGCAGCAATCTGCGGCGCCCAGGCGGACGGAACCGTATCGTCGGGCAATTCGACAACCCGCAACGTCGGGTTCGCGAAAGGCATGTACTGGGTTGTGAAGTAAGTAAACTCCTTGGATGCGGTGGTCGCATACTCGGCAGCGAGCGCTTGATGAAGTGGCTTGAAGTAAACCGTAACGTCTACTCCGCCTTCGTTGTACTTGGACTCGTTGAAAGTGCCGGCGATAATGGTTCCGGGAAAGCTTGCTTTATCGGAAACAAACGTGAACGTTTTAGTCGGCCCCGAGATCACCGGAAGCGGACTTGGAGATGTCTTCCCTCCTGTCTTCGTTGTGCGTTTTCTCAGAGTCTCAGGTTCTTTAGCATCAGCGGTTGGCGGCTGGTTGGACACGGATTGAGTGCCGCTCCCAATGACGGTGAAATGGGCTGGCACGGTAAAACGAATCGTCGAGGTAAATCGGTTCACTCCATAGTTGACCAGGGGGAACCAGCGTCCTGAGTACAGCAGAAAGGTGGTGTCGTCTCCGACATAAGCTAACTTTAAACCCTGAACCGGACTGTCATCCGCATTCTCCAGCACGCCATCATATTCGAATGTCAGAGTCGTGGAAGCGTCTTTAGGCAGATCTTTGTTGAGAGAAACTCGGACCGTGGAATCCTGGGTGAAGCGCTCCACGGAGCAGGTCTTGCCATCCTCATCCGTAACCTTGTTCGGGCGCAGATCATTGTGCAGCTCAAATGACGCCACATTCAGATTGTCGAGTGCGGTGAACGTCACCTTTGCGCGTGCTACCAGTTTGTGTGTTTGCGGGGCAAGCTGGGCGTCTATAACGTAGTTGTCCACCCGCAGCCGTGACTTGTCAGCCGCCCAGAGCGACACCGGGTTAATTGCGAGTAGAACGAGCGCAAGGCTATAGATTAGCGCCATCTTCCGGCGCCCAAGGTTGGAAAGCATTGAAAAGTTATTCTCCTCGGACAGAACCACTCTATTCTAAGATGAAAATTGTTGCGCAAAAGATGCTGCTGGCACAAGGGTTTAGCGTGCCCTAGCCCAGATTTCGAAAGGTCCGGGTCCTTTGGCATGTTGGAAGGAACGATAGATGAGCTACCTGGCGGCCCGGTTTGTCGCCAACATCGACAAAATAATCTCCGCTGCGCGGTCAGCCGGTTGTAGGTGGTCAGTGCTCGCAGGCGCTAGCAGAGCCGTCTTCACCTGTCCAAGACCTTCCAGCATGGAATCCCGATCGGGTCCGTCCCAGATGATCCTTTGTAAATGTTCGACCACGTTCTGGGCGGTGAACTTGCCTTGGACCAACTCAGGAACGATCGTCTTTCCAGCGATCAAATTTACCATGGCAAAGTGCGGCACTTTGATACGCCAGCGGCCAAGGGCATAAGTCACAGAGCTGACGCGATAAACCATCACAAAGGGAACTCCGATCATTGCGGCCTCCACAGTTGCCGTCCCGCTGGCGATGATTCCAGCCCGCGAATGCGCCAGTGCCGGTAGGGATTCGGGAACCAACCTGACTTCGTGTGTCCCAAGCAGAGACTGGAGGAAACTGCCATCCAGCGTGGGTGCTACCGGTAGTAGGAATTCGTATTCGCCTCCCAGTCGATCGGCCGCTTGAAGCATGGAAGGCAGATTCATCCTTACCTCTTTCACCCGGCTGCCCGGCATTAATGTAATCCAGTACTTGCCCGCATCAAGTTTGTAGGTGGCAGCGTATTCTTCTCGACTAGTCGTGGGACGAGACAAATGAGCGAGAGGGTGCCCCACGAATATGGTATCCACCCCACGATCCCGATAGAACTTTTCCTCGAAGGGGAAGATAACCAGCGCTTTTTGTATGTATTTGCGAAGCAGGCGCACGCGCCCCTGCCGCCAAGCCCAGAACTGCGGGCACACGTAATACACCGTCTGAATGCCCCGGCGCTGCATCTGGCGAGCCACCCGCCAATTGAACGCGGGCGCATCAATGACGACAGCAACATCCGGCCTCCGACGATCAGCTTCGGCGATAACGCGCTTGAATAGCCCGTAAATCCTGGCCAGGTCGCTCACAATTTCGGTGATTCCCACCACCGCGAGATCTTTCGTATCGACCACGGTATCGCATCCGGCGGCTCTCATGCGCGCCCCCCCTACACCGAATACTTTCAGGGAGGGATCGCGACGCCGAAACGCATCAATTAGTTGCGCACCGTACATCTCACCTGAGGCTTCACCGGCAGAAATCAACAGTTGCACGGTATTAATTGTAAAGTAGCCGAGCTCTGGGGCCGCGAGCACACGGCATCAATGACAGCTAGTCATCGGCGCTAGCCGAAACTTCAGGCGATAGGCTGGGTATCTCCTGATCTTTGTACTGTAACTGGTACAGCTTGTAATAAACTCCGCGTTGGGCTAGAAGTTGCTGATGCGTGCCGATCTCCCGAACGTGCCCTTTGTGCATGACGATGATTTTGTCCGCACGCTGGATGGTCGACAAGCGGTGGGCGATGATCAAGGATGTGCGGTTCTCAACCATTCGAGTTAGAGCATCTCGAACACGGAATTCAGTTTCCGTGTCCACGCTGGAGGTGGCTTCGTCCAGTATCAAAATTTTCGGCTCATGGGCCAGCGCTCGAGCAAACGAAATGAGCTGCTTTTGCCCGGTCGACAAAGTGCTGCCCCGTTCCCGCACTTCTTCTTTGAATCCGCGTGGTAAAGTGCGAATAAAATCTGCGATATTCACTTCTTCTGCCGCGCGCTGTACGTCGCCATCGGCGATTCGACTAGTCCCCAGGCGGATGTTGTCCTCTATTGTTCCGGTAAATAAAAAAGGATCCTGAAGGACGACCCCAAATCGCCGCCGCAGATCGGACAACTCCATTTCCTTTATGTCAACGCCGTCGATGCGAATGGCGCCCTTCTGCACGTCATAGAGACGCATAAGAAGCGATATGAGGGAAGTCTTGCCGGCGCCAGTATGGCCAACCACCGCCACAGTCTCACCTGGTTCCAGACTGAAGCTGACGTCGCGCAGCACCCAATCAGGCTCGCCCGTTAGCGGTTGACCCGGTAGAGGATCCGCCCCTGCCGAGCGCGAACTGTTGCCTGGCTTGTCATCAGTAACCGGTAGGGTGCGATAGGCGAACCACACGTGATCGAACTCGATCCGGCCCGGTCCGGTCGCTTTCTTGGCCACATCAGGCGAAACGACTTCTACCTGCGTATCCAGCAGCTTGAAGACGCGTTCGCTGGCTGCCATAGCCGATTGCAGAATGTTGTATTTCTCGCTCAGATCCTGGATCGGCCGGAAGAACCGCTGTGCATAACTCATAAATGCGACGAGGGTTCCAAGTGTCATCGCGTTCTGAACCAGATGGACACCAAGCAGACTCTCGCGGGAGAAGGTAATCGCCAGGCTGGCTCCGTTGGCGTGGCGAAGTATTTCGCTTCCCCCAAACCAGATTATGCTGGCGACCGCGATGGAAGACAGAATTTCAACCACCGGATAGTACAGCGAGTAAGCAAGGATCGCATCTTTGAATGCCTCCATGTGACTCGCGTTGATTTCGGAAAATCGCCTGTACGCTTTCTTCTCGCGATTGAACAATTGCAGTACAAGCATGCCAGAGACATGTTCCTGCAAATAGGCGTTGATTCTGGCTATGGCTACGCGAATTCGCCGGTAGGAATCACGTACTTTGTCGCGAAATATGATGGTCGCCCAGAAGATGAGTGGAAGGACCGCGAAGGTAATAAGCGCCAGCTTCCAATTCATTTCCAGCATGATGGCCAATATACCTGCCAGCACAAACACATCTTCAAAGATCGAAACCACTCCGGCCGTGAACATTTCGTTCAGCGCGTCGACGTCGGTGGTCACCCGGGTGACGAGCCGGCCTACGGGGTTCTTGTCGAAAAACCCAATGTGCATACGTTGCAGATGCCGGAAAATCTGGCTACGCAGATCGAACATGACCTTCTGGCCAGTCCACTGCATGAAATAGGTCTGCAGAAATTCAAGGAAGAACGATAAGGCAAGCAGGCTTACGTAGATGAACGCAACCTGAGCGATACCCGTAAGCGGTTCCGAACTCAGCCACCCGTCAAAAGGGGAATGAGTGCCAGGCACCTTCGCCAGGTACTTGTCTATGGCAATTTTGGTCAGATACGGTCCGAGCACATCTGCCCCAGCTTTCAGGACAATGGCCGCCAGCGCGACCGCCACCTGCCAAGTGTATGGCCGTAAGTACTTGAGCAGCCGCCCCATAAGGCGACTGTCGTATGCCTTTCCTAATACCTCTTCCTCTTGCATCGCCATCGTTTGCCACTTAAGAGTACCCCATATGGATGGAAATAGCAGGCAGGAGGATAGAAAAGGTTTATTTTGAGGGATGAAACGTAGTCATTGCAGGCCGCAGCGGCGAATCCCTGTTTTTCAGAGTGCGGCTGTATCTACGCAACCCTCTTCAGCACCAAAGCCGAATTCTTGGACCCAAATCCCACGCAGTTGCAGATAGCATTCTGGATCACCGCTTTGCGGCCGACCTCGGGAACGTAATCGAGGTCACACTCGGCGTCAGGAACTTCCAGATTCAAAGTCGGGGGGATCTGGCCATGTTCCATGGCCACCAGGGTAGCGGCTAGGCCGGCCGCTCCACAGGCGCCCTGCGCATGACCAATTTGTGATTTCAACCCTGACATGGGGATGTGCCGGGCTCGGTCGCCCAAAGCCAACTTCAGGGCCTTAGTCTCAATGCGGTCATTCAGTTCAGTAGATGTGCCATGGAGGTTAACGTACTGAATGTCGTTCGCAGTGAGCTGCGCCTCTTGTAAGGCTTCGGTGATGGCACGCGCGGGCTCTTCGCCCGATTCGCTCAGCCGTACCCGATGAAACGCCTCGCACGTGGAAGCATAGCCCGCCACTTCGGCATAAATTCGTGCACCACGTGCCCGTGCGTGCTCATACTCCTCGAGGACAAACATCCAGGAGCCTTCCGCGAGGACGAATCCATCGCGATCGGCGGAGAAAGGTCTGGAGGCACGCTCAGGCGCATGATTCCAGGACGTAGTGAGAGCCCGCAGTAGCGTATAGCCCTTGATGATTCCAGGGGTAATTGTCGAGTCAACACCGCCCACCAGGAACATAGGTTGCATTCCCGCCTGGATGTGCTGCATTGCGTAGCCGATGCCGTCCGTCGAAGAAGTGCACCCCGTACTCACAACGTGGCTATATCCTCGAAACCCAAAGCGCATTTGCACTTCACTGGAAATTGTACCCATGGTTCCGCTCGGGATGCAGAACAGGCTTACCTGCCTCTCGTGACCCGAATGCCAGAGCTTGTAGTTTTGTTCCGAGTATTCCTGGGCTCCACCCCCCGATCCGAGAATGATCCCGATCTGCCGCTTTTCCTCCAACGACATGGTCCCGGGATCAAGCCCGGCGTCCCGTAACGCTTCGCTCGAAGCCGCCAGGCACAAGGGCACAACTCGTGATACATGCTTGCGCTCTCGGATATCAATCCACGCAAGTTCGTCGAATTCCGGAATCTCTCCTGCGATATGCACCGGCAGACCGCTGCAGTCGAATCGCGAGATCCGCTTGATCCCACTCTTGCCGTCCAGTACTGCTCGACAGAATGCCTGGCGGCCCAATCCATTCGGGCTGATCACTCCCATGCCGGTGATAACTACTCTGGTGGTTGGTTGGTGTTCGTCGCGTGGTGTGTTCTTGGTTTTCATGTGGAGGTGAGTACTAGACTCTCAGTCAGATTTTGCTCATACCTCTCGCCTACGAGTGCACGGCCCAAGTCAACCGCTCAAGATTGAAATGCCCAGTGTACTCCGTTAGTCACATCCAATAGGATAATGGCTAAATGGCGGTAGGAGTCTACATTTCGGTGCCGTTCTGCCGGACCAAGTGCAGCTACTGCAACTTTGCCTCTGGCGTATTCTCCAGCGCCACTTTTGACCGTTACGTGGATCGTGTCTGTACGGACATCCAAAATGCTGCCGCCACCGCCGCGGCCATGGATGCCAAGGTTGACGTCGATGTCGATTCCCTTTATCTGGGAGGTGGCACTCCCACGATTCTAGAATCTCACCAACTCGAGAGGCTTTTTGTCACAATTCAGCAAAATTTCTGTCTACAGAACGATGCGGAAATTACCGTCGAGTGTGCTCCGGGAACGCTCACGCCAGCCGTGCTGAACCTGCTTCTGAAATGCGGCGTGACCCGAGTAAGCTTGGGCGTGCAATCCTTCGTTGATCGCGAAGCTGCTTCCGTCGGCCGGATTCACAAACGCTTTACTGTCTTGGAAGATCTGGCGGCTCTCCGTGCGTCCGGGATAAACGACATCAATATTGACCTGATAGCCGGTTTGCCGCATCAAACCACCGAAACGTGGCGATATTCCCTCCAGGAGACCCTCGCAACCGGTGTTCCGCACGTCAGTGTCTACATGCTCGAGGTGGACGAGGACTCCCGTCTAGGGCAAGAGGTGATGGCTGGAGGCGCCAAGTATCATGCCCACTTTGTGCCTGACGATGACCTCACTGCTGAGTTGTACACCGAAGCTTGCCGGTCGTTCGATGAGGCAGGCATCTCGCAATATGAAATCTCCAACTTTGCCCGCTCGGGATTTGAATCGAGTCATAACATGAAGTACTGGACTCGCCAGCCCTACTTTGGTTGTGGGGTGGACGCGCATTCCATGTTGCCAGCTCGAACCCCTGATGTGGACTGCATTCGCTTTTCTTCCACGGATACCCTTGAGGGCTTTATCGCGGGTGCCCCCCTTGTTTCTTCCCCGATTTCGCCTCAAGCGGCACTTCAGGAATCCATTTTTCTCGGTTTGCGTTTGAATCGGGGAGTGGACTTAGCCAAGCTGGCTTCCAAGTTCGGTGATCGGACCGTTGCGGAAGTTGCTCCCGTGCTGGAGGAATTGGTGTCGTTAGAACTGTTAGAGATTGAGGATAGTACCGTACGACTGACCCTTCGCGGAAGATTACTCTCGAATGAAGTATTTCAACGATTTGTCGGCGAAGCTTCCGCGTCCGTTCGTTAAACAGCCGCCAGAAGGAGTGTAGGTGAGTCCGGCGTGGCGCGTTTCTAACGAGTATAATTTTTCGCGCTAAGCTCTGGACACTGTGGAGGTGATCCATGGGTTTGTACTCACACTATGACGGTGCACACAACCATCCTGTGAATCGCGCACTGCACATGATTGCGATTCCTATAGGTTTTTCTTCCATAGTAGTAGTTTGGTTTCACTGGATCATCGGCCTGCTGCTCATACCCGCGGCCTTCGCGCTTGCCTGGTTGGGACATCTGATTGAGGGTAATAAGCCTGCATTCTTGACCAACCCGGCGCACGTGTTTGTCGCGCCTGTGTGGATGGCACGTAAGATCTTTGGTCTCTCTCCGAAAAAGCCTGCCTAAGTACTTGCCGGTTACCATGGTTCTCTTTCATAAGCCGAGCGACTGGTGTGTCATACGCACATGGGAATTGACGACCAAGTCATCCAGTTGCTTCAGGAAATCCGAGATCTTCAAAAGCAGAACGCTGACAATTATCAAGACGCGTTACGCAACCAGCGCGAGGCGCTCGCAGTGCAGAAAAATGCGCTTGGTCGCGTCCGATGGCTGCTGGGCATGATAGCCGTCCTTGTGCTCTGCCTCTTGCCACTAATTCTTTGGTCGTTTTCGCCGGTGCTGAGGTGTTTTTTTAGGCGCTAGGCCACCGCTGAGTTCTACCAACCGGTCGGTACGCGAATTTCTTCTAAGTTCCTTGCCTGTGCTTTAATCAAAGGTTCTGCTCAGTCGAGGTTCCAAATACGTGGGAACCTGTCGAGCAGCGTCACAAAATTGAGCAATTCGGCCCGGAGGCCCCGTGGATTTCCTACTAAACGACGAGCAACTCCAACTGCAAAAGAGTGTTCGTGATTTTGCCCAGCGCGAGATCGCGCCCAACGTGATGAAATGGGATGAAGCGGGCGAGTTCCCCTTGCAGACGATTAAAGAATTAGGTCAATTGGGCCTGATGGGGATCGTCTTTCCACAGGAACTCGGGGGCGCGGGCATGGGCTATGTCGAATATGTGACCGCTATTGACGAACTCTCGCGAGTGGACGGTTCGGTCGGAATTATTGTCGCGGCTCATACTTCGCTCTGTTCCAATCATATTTTCCTGGCGGGCAATGACGAGCAACGGAAGAAATATGTGTCCAAGCTCGCTACTGGAGAGTACATCGGCGCCTGGGGTCTGACCGAGCCTTCGTCCGGCTCTGACGCAGGTAGCGCTCGCATGATGGCTCATCGCAAAGGCGCTACTTGGGTCCTGAACGGCAACAAGACTTTTTGCACGAACGGCCACTACGCCGATGTGGTCGTGGTCATTGCTGTTACGGATCGTGCCGCCCATACTCACGGTCTGTCAGCATTCATCGTCGAAAAGGGCACCAAAGGATTCCACCCGGGGAAGAAAGAAAACAAGCTCGGCCTGCGCGCCAGCGATACAGCGGAATTGATCTTCGAAGATTGCGTGATCCCCGCTGAAAATCTTCTGGGACGGGAAGGAAATGGCTTTATTGACGCCATGCAGGTGCTCGACGGCGGACGTATTTCGATTGCCGCACTCTCCCTGGGGATGGCCCAAGGCGCTTACGAAGCGGCGCTTGATTACTCCAAACAGCGTAAGCAGTTTGGGAAATCGATCAGTGAATTTCAGGCGATCCAGTGGAAACTGGCTGACATGGCTACCGAAATCGAAGCAGCACGCCTGCTGACAATGCGTGCTGCCTCGATGAAGGACGCGGGGTTGAAGACCACGCTTGAGTCCTCGATGGCGAAGCTCTACGCAAGCGAGGTTGCCGTGAGGTGCGCCAACGAAGGCGTTCAAATTCACGGGGGCTATGGCTTTATCAAAGACTACCCTGCCGAGAAGTACTACCGCGACGTCAAGCTGTGTACGATTGGGGAGGGCACCAGCGAAATCCAGAGACTAGTAATCGCGCGACAGCTGCTTAAGGATTGATTTGGCGAACCGTGCGTAATTCCAAATCCGGTGTCTGCCGCCGTAGTAACTACTGACTGTTGCCTCCCGCGTGCTTTACACTGAAACCTTGGACGATAGCTCTCAGCAGTGGGTGGAACGTCTGCGCGGCGGAGATCCCAGGGCACTCGCCCGTGCGATCAGCATGGTCGAGAACCGCGAGCCCGGATCGACCGGTCTGCTCAAAGCACTATTTCCTCACACCGGAAAAGCGCGGATTTTGGGTCTGACAGGCGCTCCCGGAGCTGGAAAGAGCACTCTGGTTGATCAACTGGCCCGGCATTACCGCGCCCAGAATCATTCGGTGGGAATCGTGGCGGTAGATCCCACCAGTCCGTATACCGGTGGCGCCATTCTCGGGGACCGCATTCGAATGCAGGATCATTTCTCGGACCCGGGGATTTACATCCGCAGCATGGCAACGCGGGGCTCTCTTGGTGGCCTGGCACGGGCCACCGCCGACGTCGCAACGGTTCTGGATGCCTCGGGCCGCGACCTCGTGATGATCGAAACCGTAGGTGTCGGCCAGGATGAAATCGACATCGTTCGTCTGGCCGACGTTACAGTGGTTATTCTGGTTCCCGGGATGGGTGATGATGTCCAGACTATAAAAGCGGGCATCATGGAGATCGCTGATATTTTTGTCATCAACAAGAGCGATCGCGATGGTGCAGAGCGCGTGGAGCGCGAGATTCGCGCCATGCAATCTTTGGCTACCCGTAGCGATAATTGGACTCCTCCCATCGTGAAAACTGTCGCCAGCGAGGGGAAGGGAATTGATGAACTCGACTTCGCCATCAACAGCTATGAAATGTATCTGAAACGGGAAAATCTGGTAACCAAACGCAATATTCAGAACTGGCGCGAACGACTGATCGAGATGCTGCGCGATGCCATGCTTGAGAGGGCGCGCGCACATATGGCTGATGGAGAAGCCGCGCAGTTCGCATCTCAAGTCGCCGATCATCGGCGTGATCCCTACTCCGTTATCGAGGAAATCCTTAAGCGGACGAGCAAAGAGTAATCAGATGCCTCAGAAATTTAAGATTGATCATCTCGGAATAGCGGTGAAGTCCCTAGACTCCGCTAAAGCGGTATATGAAAAACTCGGCTTGACCATCTCGCCTGAAGAAACAGTCGACGCCGAACAGGTTCGGCTGGTAATGGTTCCGGTCGGAGAGAGCCGCCTCGAACTACTCGAGCCCACTTCCGACTCATCAATCCTCGCGAAGTTTATCGCCAAGCGAGGAGAAGGTTTGCATCATGTGTCGCTGCGCGTGCCAGACTTGGTCGCTGCGGTCGAACAGCTAAAACAGAATGGCGTACGGCTGGTATCGGACCAGATTAAGACCGGTGCCGGGGGCCATCGTTACGTTTTTGTGCACCCATCGAGCACCGCAGGCGTTCTACTGGAGCTCGTGGAAGCCTGACAACCCCCATGCTCGTCCTCGCAATCGACACCTCGGGTAAGGATGGCAGTATTGCGCTCGTCCGAGCCAACGCGAATGGTAGCTGTGAAACTCTACAACTCGTTCCACTGCAAGGAGGAACGTTTTCCGCCCAGCTCGTCCCCGAAATTGCCGCGCTGCTCAGGAAACATGACCTCACCAAGAATGACGTGGACGCTTTCGCGGTCGCGTCGGGACCAGGTTCTTTCACCGGCCTGCGTGTCGGATTGGCGGCGGTCAAGGCCCTCGCCGATGTCCTGCAGAAGCCGATAGCGACGGTATCGTTGCTACAAGCTGTTGCTCAACGGAGTTCTACACCTGGAACAGTGATTGCCGCTATGGATGCTGGACGAAGTGAGGTGTACGCGGGTGTCTACCAAGCCTCCGATGGTGAAAGCGCCTGCCTGCGCGAAGAGTTACTTACCATCGGTGATTTTGGGCGCTTGACTATGCCAGTCGTAACGCCTGACAGCGCGGTTGCCGATGTGATTACCGGTTTGGGACTGACCGTGAGGCTAGTACCACGCCCTCGAAGCGATGCCATTGCCGCTCTCGGATTGCACAAGATCCTGACGGGTGAAACCGTCTCCCCCGACTTGCTGGAGGCGAACTACATCCGCCGCTCAGACGCGGAAATCTTCTCTCGCGGATGATGCCCCTGTTACTCTAGCCAAGGCTCTTGAACATCCGCACCGCCAGCCCCGCTGACATCCCCAAAATCCTCTCCCTGGAGCGGACGTCCCCTACAGCTGCCCACTGGTCCGAGCGGACCTATCGCGATCGGCTTGGGGACGAGGGACCCGAATCCCTGGTGCTCCTGGTCGAAGATAAAGGCGCGATTAAGGGCTTCCTGGTGGTGCGCATCATCCCCCCAGGTTGGGAGATTGAGAATATTGTTGTAGCTGATTCAGCTCGGCGGCACGGAATCGGATCCTTAATGCTCAACGAGCTCTTGCGAAGAGCGCGTATCCGCTCGGAGGTTCAAATCTTGCTTGAAGTGCGGGCGTCCAATGTTCCCGCGCGCCGCTTGTACGAAAAACTTGGGTTCCTGAAAAGCGGACGCAGAGTTGCGTACTATCGCGACCCCCTCGATGATGCAATCCTATACAGTCTTTGCCTTGGATAGAGCGCTAAGCTGTGTGTCACCTTCGGATACTCTCCAAGGGCAGTCCGTTTGCACAGCTTCTTGTGCAAAATCAACTACATAGCGGCCCTGCAGGGCGCCACCTATATGGAAAATAGGATTGAAGGAGTGTAGGCCGTGTGGTACGTTTAAACAGTTTTTTTACAAACACTGGGTTAGGAGGTCTGCTGGATGCTCACTTTCAGAGACCAGCTCTTGGCCAGTCATGATGAGTTCCGCCGACTGGCCCAAGAACACTCGCAATATGCTCAACGTCTTGATTCACTCACCCAGAAACGCTATCTCAACGAAGACGAAAAGCTAGAAGAAGTTCGGTTGAAAAAGCTGAAACTGCGGCTCAAAGACCAGATGGAACACATCGAGCGTCAGTTCCGCAGTCAAGCCCATCAGGTCGCCTAATCATTTGACAATTGGTTCGCGGCTGTTGCCGCTTAAGGGGACTCTCGCATTGAGAGAGACGCTGGAAAGCGCCTTTTTTCTTTTGTACTTACGCCGATAGCGGCATTTTCCCATCCCTGAACTATAATTTGCCTAACTCCCATGGTGCGTGATGGCTACTTCTACGCGCTTTTCCTTCTGGCTGCCGCGTTGCTCACCGGCTGGCTGGCCTCTCCAGCCTGGTCAATTCCGTGTGTGCTGTTGGCCGTTTTTTCCCTCTGGTTCTTCCGGGATCCCGAACGAGTGGTTCCGGACACCCCTGGAGCGGTGGTTTCCCCGGCAGACGGTAAAGTCACCAATATTTCTCAGGTGAATGTAGATGGTCAGATGCGAACTCGCATCAGCATCTTTCTGAACGTCTTCGACGTTCATGTCAATCGTTCACCGATTGCTGGAAGAATCCGTGACATTCGCTATCAACGAGGAAAATACCTCAATGCGATGAACGAGGCCTGTGCGGAACACAACGAACAGAATATTGTGACCGTCGAGGGCGAAGATCAGACTGTAGTATTCAAGCAGATTGCCGGCTTGCTGGCTCGCCGCATTGTTTTTAGCAAGAAGGTTGGAGACCATGTTCGCCGCGGAGAGCGCGTCGGACTGATCAAGTTCGGTTCTCGCACAGACATCCTGTTGAGCCCTATGGCCAAAGTCGAAGTGCAGACTGGCGACCATGTAAGAGGCGGAGCCAGCATCCTCGCCTATATGCCACCTGAGAGCGAATTAGTTGGCGCGGCTGCAGCCCGCAGAAGGGAGGCTGGAAAATAAATGGATGAGAGCACTTCAGTTCCTATCCCACGCCGCCGGAAAGAGGACCAGAAACCGCGCCGCCAGCGCAAGGGAATGTACATCATTCCTTCACTGTTCACGACTGGCAATATAGCCGCCGGATACTACGCTATTTTGCAGATTCTTCATACCACTCCGGTCGAGTACTGGCACCTTGACAATGCGGCGAAGGCCATCGGCTTTGCCGTGCTGTTTGATGGCCTGGATGGCCGCATCGCTCGCATGACTAATACCAGCAGCGAGTTTGGGAAGGAATTGGACTCGCTGGCTGATGTGATCACCTTCGGCGTCGCCCCGTCACTTCTCGCATGGATGTGGGGTTTCCATCTCATGCCAATGGGATCATCGCCTCACCTTCATACAAAAATCATTCAGTTTGGCGCGATTGCCGCCTTTCTTTTCGTCATCGCGGGAGCATCCCGCCTTGCACGCTTTAATATTCAAGTAAATCCGCAACCCTCAAATCCGGGTCGCCCCGGCAAGAAATATTTTGTCGGGATGCCTATTCCGGCAGGGGCGGGGGTCATTGCAGCGGTCGTACACTTCTCCGATGGGGAGCCGGTTTCATCGCCATGGGTTGCTCTTAGCTGGGTTTTCATGGTGCTCGCCGTCGCCTATCTGATGGTTAGCACATGGCGGTTTTACAGTTTCAAGGATGTTGACTTCCTGACCCGTCAACCTTTCCGTCTGATAATCCTCGTAGCAGCGCTGTTCGCCGGCATCTGGTTTTTCTCGGGTCCATTGTTGTTTTCTTTAGCCTTGCTGTACATGGCATCCGGTGTGTTCTGGCGCCTGCAATGGCTTTTTCGGCGTAGGGAAGGGCCGCCCCCTCCGCCCGCGTACAAAGAATTATCGCAACCCTCATGAGTACACCTCCCAGATCCGGATCGCATTCTCACCCTGCACAGGGGCTGAGTACCGGTTTGTATCGGGTCGCAATTGTGGGTGGAGGAACCCTCAAGGGCAAGGAAGTTGCCGAAGTGCTCAATGATCGAAATTTCCCGGCCGCTGACGTGAAGTTGCTCGACGACGACGAATCGCTTGGGCAACTTGAAAGCATGGGGGACGAGGTCACTTTTATTCAAAGCGTGCGTTCAGAGCAATTTGATAATGTGGATTTCACATTCTTCGCCTCCGATCCGGACTGCACTCGCAAGAACTGGGTCAGGGCTCAACACAGCGGCGGTGCGATTGTGGACCTCTCCTATGCGCTTGAAGATGAGCCC
>Ga0310810_10002662_pt1 | contig 19261 bp, 18 predicted proteins | sample NCmetagenome_FD_207641 | JGI IMG/M metagenome (GOLD analysis project Ga0310810, IMG submission 207641) | Soil microbial communities from experimental microcosm in Duke University, North Carolina, United States - NC | ecosystem: Engineered > Artificial ecosystem > Soil microcosm > Unclassified ...
GCCGCAGACCTCGAGCGGATCGATGCGACCCGCGAAGTCGGCGAGCGCGACGCGCAGCACCTGTCCGTTCTTGAACTCCGCGAGCGCGCTCCACGCGAGCTCTTCGTCGCCGGGATCGGCGGTGCGCGCGAGCGCGAGGCGATGATCGCAGTCGGTCGCGAGCTCCGCGCGCGTGCGCGTCGGCGCCGACGCGCCGACGCCGATCAACAGATCGATCAGCTCGGGGCGATCGACGAGGCTCTTCGCGAGGTACTCGCTCGCGCCGAGGATCGAGACGAGCAAGCGCAGGAGCGGCGGCGATTCGTCGAGCAGCCGCCACACCGACCACGCGGCGGCGCGGCGGGCGCCGAGCTCGACGACGTAGCGCAGCGCTTGATCGGGATCCGCGGAGGTCGCGATCTCGGCGACCAGGGCAGGGCCGACGCGCGCGAGCGCGCCGGTCGCGGCGGGCCCGAGCGGCGAGTCGGGGCGGCGGCGCGCGCGAGCGAGATCCGCGGCGGCGCCGGCGGGATCCCGGAAGCCGAGGCTCTTCAAGAGCGACGCTTCGTGCTCCGGCGACAGCCGCGCCGCGAGCAGCTCGGCGACGTCGTCGCGCGGCGACGCCGCGGGTGCGCCGAGCGTCGCGAAGATCCGCGCGACCGCGCCCATGTGCTTGGCGAGGTCGACCTCGAACGCGACGACGTCCGGATAGCGCAGGCGCCGCGCGAGGAGCGCGCGCGCCTGCGGATCCGCGGGCACGCGCTGCGTCTGCAGGCCGCTCTCGAGCTGAAGGACGTGCTCGACATGGCGCAGCCAGCGATACGCGCGCCACAGCGCGAGGTGCTCGTCGTCTTTCACGAGCCCCGCGAACAGGAGTTGATCGAGCGCGGCGAGCGTGCCGCGCGCGCGCAGGTGCGGGTTGCGCGCGTGCACCAGCTGCAGCGCCTGCACGAAGAACTCGATCTCGCGGATCCCGCCGACGCCGTTCTTGACGTCGATCGATCCGGCCGCCGCGCCGCGCGGCGCCAGCTCGCGCTTGATCCGCTTGTTGAGCTCCATGACCTCGTCGATCACCGTCGGCGCGGTGTGCCGCGGGTACACGAACGGACGCATCGTCTCCATGATCTCGGCGCCGAGCCCGCCGACGTCGCCCGCGCACGGCCGCCCCTTGAGCCACGCCTGCCGCTCCCACGGACGGCCGAACGTCTCGTAGTAGCGCTCGAGCTGCGCGAGCGAGTTCGCGATCGCGCCCTGCGTTCCCTCGGGGCGCAGGCGCAGATCGACGCGGAACACGATGTCGTCGGAGGTCACCTCGCTGATCGACGCGGTCACCGCCGCGCACAGCTTCGCGAAGTACTCGTGCAGGGACAGCGGCCCGGCCGCGCCCGCGTCCGACGAGTACACGTAGATCACGTCGACGTCGGAGCTGAAGTTGAGCTCCTCGCCGCCGAGCTTGCCCATGCCGATCACGACGAGCGTCGCGACGCGGCCGCCGTCTTCGCGCGGCGCGCCGTACTTCGCGCGCAGCTGATGATCGTGGAAGCCGATCGCGGCGTCGAAGCACGCGCCCGCGAGGCGCGCGAGCTCGCGACCGACGTCCGCGCCGCCGCCGTGCTCGAGCTCGCGCACGCCGAGCCGCACCAGCTCGTCGTTGCGAATCGTTCGCAGCGCCGCGGCGAGCGCGTCGGCGGTCGCGACGCCCTTCATCGCCTCCGCGATCTCCGCCGCGATCACGTCCGCCGGCTTCTCGCGGTGCAGGAAGCCCCCGTCGCTCACGCGCCACAGGCGCTCGGGCGCGCGGGCGAGGAGCGTCGCGAGGTACGGCGCGCGCGCGCAGGCGACCTCGAGCACGCGGGTGGCTTCCGCGCCGAGCGCGTCCGGATCGCGCCCGACCCCCCGCGCGGCGTCCGCGAATCTCTCGAATCGACGCCTGGCGTCCGCGGGATCGGGCGCCGAATCGTCGATCACGACGATCCTCGCGGGCCGGAAAGCCGAATGCCTTCCGCGATCTCGCCGCCGAATCGTGGTGTCGTACCTGAACGCATATCTTGACAGGTGCGCGCGGGCGTCTTACCCAATTGCTTGATTTTCTTCGGAAGCCACGGCGGATGCGCGATCTCTACGAAGTCCTGGGCGTAAGCCGCGATTCAAGCGTGGCCGACATCAAGAAGGCCTATCGCACGATGGCGATGAAGTATCACCCGGATCGCAATCCGGGTGACTGCGACGCCGAGGAGAAGTTCAAGGAGTGCTCGACCGCGTACCAGGTCCTCTCCGACGAGGATCAGCGCGCGCGCTACGATCGCTTCGGCTTCGACGGCATCCGCGGCGGCGGCGGGATGGACGGCGGCGGCTTCTCGAACGTCGAGGACATCTTCTCCGCGTTCGGTGATCTGTTCGGCGACTTCTTCGGCGGTCGCGGCCGCGGCGGTGGACGTCGCGAGCAGCGCGGCTCCGATCTGCGCATCGATCTGAAGCTGTCGTTCGCGGAGGCGGTCTGGGGCGTGCAGAAGGAGATGAAGGTCACGCGCGACACCCCGTGCGAGACCTGCAGCGGCACCGGCGCGAAGGCCGGCTCGAAGCCGGAGACCTGCGGCGCGTGCGGCGGCAAGGGCCAGGTCGTGCACGCGCAGGGCTTCTTCATGGTGCAGACCGTCTGCCCGCGCTGCCGCGGCGAGGGCAAGACGATCAAGGACCCGTGCGGCGACTGCAACGGGCGCCGCGTGCAGCCGCAGACCGCGACGATGACGGTGACGGTGCCGCCCGGCGTCGACGACGGCCAGACGTTGCGGCTCGCCGGCAAGGGCGAGACGCCGCCCGGCGGCGGCGCGGCCGGACATCTCTACGTCGTGCTCCACGTCGTCGGTGACGACCGCTGGAAGCGCGACGGCGACGACGTCTACAGCGAGGTCCCGGTCTCGTTCGTGAAGGCGGCGCTCGGCGGCGAGGTCGAGGTCTACACGCTCGACGAGCAGTGCAGCGGCAAGGCGACGATCGAGATCAAGCCCGGCACCCAGCCCGGCGATCTGGTCACGCGTCGCGGCCAAGGCATCCCGCGCCTGAACGGCCCCGGCCGCGGCGATCACGTCGTGCAGCTCAAGGTCGAGATCCCCTCGAAGCTCTCGACCAAAGCCGAAGAGCTCATGCGCGAGCTCGCCGCGGAGCTCGACGAAGACGTGAAAGAGCCTCGCAAGGGATTGTTTGCGAGACTGAAGAAGTAGATCGACTTCCGTCCTCCGGCTTCCGTCTACCGGTCCCTGATCTCGGATCTGATCCGGAAGACGGAAGTCGGAGGACGGAAGTCGATTCCTCAGTTCATCTTCACGCGCTCGGCGAGCTCTTCGAGCACGTCGTCGACGAAGTCGTCGGGCGGGACGAACTCGTAGTGGTCGTCGGTCTCGCGCGTGGGCAGCGTGCGTAGGACGCCGTCGCGGAACCAGAACAGGTTGGGCGAGATCGAGCCCGGTCCCTCGGCGCACATCGACGACGCCATCACGACCATCGCGTCGATCGCGCGCAGCGCGCTGAGATCCGCGATCGGATGGAAGACCAGCGTGTGGCGGTTGGGCACGATCGCGAGCGCGCCCCACTTGGTCGGCTCGCCGACGAAGTCCTCGAGCAAGAGGATGTTCGACGCGACGAAGAAGCTGTCGCCGGTCATCGCCTTCAGCACGGCGCCGCCGACGTCGACGTCCTCGACCGCGAGCCGCTCGGTGCGGCGCAGGTTCGCGAGCGCCTGGTACCAGACCTCGTCGGCGCCGCAGCTCCAGTTCTCGAGCGACTCGGCGTTGACCGTGACGACGTTCGACGGCAGATCGAAGCACAGGACCGCGCACAGATCGTCGGCGACGTCGCGCAGGACGAACTGCGACGCTTGATCGCGGAACGTCTCGCGCGGGTACAAGCGCAGCTTCAGGTGCGGGCGCGCGAGATCGAGGTGGGCGCCGAGCTCGTCGGCGAGCACGCGATCCTTGCGGCCCGCGACCAGCGCGTCGAAGTGGCCGACGATCACCTGCTGGAACTGCTCGGGCCCGGCGGCGTGGCAGAGCTGCGCCAGGTTGAGGAGCGAGAGCGCCTCGTCTTCGTCGCCGCCCCACGGCGCCCACACGTAGCCGTCCTCGATGCGATAGCGGAAGCGACGCTTCTGCAGCTCGGCCTCGACCGCGACGAGGAAGCGCGCCCACTCGGCGTCGTCCATGAAACGCGCCCACCGCGGCAGGGCGCGCGGATCTGGGACGGGATCGCTCATGCGATGCTCATTCGACGAACAGCGCCGCGACCGTCCCGACGTCGGCGCGCGCGGTGAAGGTGGGCGCGCCGTGCTCGATGGCGCAGCACTGCGCGGTGCGGAGCTGGGGGAACGCGGGCAGGCCGACGATCAGCGCGCCGAGCATCGAGATGCCGGGCTCGTGCCCGAAAACCGCGATCGCTTCGCCGCGCGTCGAGAGCAGAGATGCCGCGACCCGCGGCTGCGCGCCGGGCGCGAGCGCGCGCATCGTCTCGATCGCGCCGAGGTAGTCGAGCCCGTCGGCGACCAGCTCGGCGGTCTGCACCGCGCGCGGCAGCGGCGAGCTGACGATCGCGTCGAGCTCCACGCGCTGCTCGCGCAGCAGGCGGGCGAGCACGCGCGCTGATTCGCGGCCGCGCAGCGAGAGCCAGCGGTCTTCGTCGCACCCGGCGACGTCTTCCGACACGGCCTCTGCGTGGCGGATCAGATACACCCTCACTGCCTAGAAGCTTATCACTTCGCTTTCCGCTTCGGCTTGTCCTGCTTTTCTTCGTCGACCGGGTCCTTGGCGTCCTTCGCGTACGGGTTCGCCTGCGCGCGCGTGACGAACTCGGCCGGGATCTGGTTGTCCATCACCGGCACGCGCTCACTCCCGCTGCCGTACAAGTACGAGTAGTCGAAGAACGACGTGAGCACGCGCTTGGTGTAGTTGCGCGCCTGATCGTCGACGATGCCCTCGACGAACTCGTCGGCGGGCCAGGTGCCGCGCATCTTCAACATGCGATCGACGCCGGTCTCGCCGGCGTTGTAGCTCGGCGGCACCAGCGTCAGGTAGCCGTTCCAGCGCGCCCACAAGAAGCCGAGGAAGCGCGATCCGATCGTGACGTTCTTCTCGGGGTCGCGCAGGCTCTCGCGGTCCGCGGTGTAGCCGGTGCCCTGCGCGAAGCGCTTGCCCGTCGTCGGGATCATCTGCGTGAGCCCGATCGCGTTCGCGTACGACTCCATCAGCGGATCGAACGCGCTCTCCTCGCGCACGATCGCGATCTGCATGTACGGCGAGACGCCGTTCTTCTTCGCATTGCTCTCGAGCAGATCCCAGTACGCGCGCGGGAACGCGATCCGCCAGCGCGCGAGGTTCGCGCCGACCGGCCACTGCCGCTTGTAGTCGAGGATGTGCCAGCGCGTCGGCCAGTGCGACGTCGCGTAGCGGCCCGCGCGATCGTAGAGGAACGCGATCGCCCACAGCTTCTCGCGCTCGTCCGGATCGTCGACGCGGTTCTTGTCCTCGGGCGGCGTCAGCTTGAGCGCGCGCAGCTCGCCCTCGGTCTCGCCGCCGAGCCCGAGCCGCAGGAACTCCATCGCGCGCGTGAAGCCCGCCGACTGCCACTCGGGGCGCGGCGCGAACGTGAAGCTCGGCTGCGACGCGTCCCAGCCGGGCGGATCCTTCTGGATGTCCGCGATCGTCTCGTCGTACTTCTTCGCGTCGAGCTCGCGGATCCGATTGAGCGCGAGCAGCGCGTAGTACGACATCGGGTACGTGTGGATCGCGTCCTCGTACGACGCGATCGCGCCGTCGCTGTCGTTCTTCGACGCGAGCGCGCGGCCGATCCAGTACTGCGCCTGGCCTTCGGCGTAGTAGTTGTCGTCGATCGGCATCACCGCGATCTGCTTCTTCCACCACGCGATCGCGTCGTCGGCCTTGCCGGCCTTCCACGCGTGCCAGCCCAGGCGCCACATCGCCTCCGCGCGCATGTCGCCCTTCGGATACTTGTCGGGCAAGGACGACAAGGTCGCCACGATCTTCTTGTCGTCGTTGAGCGAGGTCCACTCCTCGGCCTGGCGGAGGCGCGCGTCGTCGGCGAGCGAGTGCTGCGGCCCGAGCTTCTCGGCGTCGGCGTAGCGCGCGGCCGCCTTCTTGTGATCGCGGAGGTACGCGTACGAGCGGCCCGCCTGATACGCGCTGCGGACGGTGAGATCGAGGTTCTTGGCCTTCTTGCAAGCGGCGACCGCGGCGTCGAACGCGGGCGCCGCGTCCTTGCGATTGCGCGCCTTGAACATCGACTGCGCGCGGTGATACGCGGCGACGCACTTCTCGGCGATCGTGATCTTCGGATCGGCGAGCGCGGCCTCGAACTCGGCCTGGCCCTCGGGGTTGCGCATCGCCTCGAAGAGCGCCTTGCCGCGCGTGACGTGCTCGGTCGCGGTGAGCTTCGGCCCGCCCTCGGCTTTCGGGCGCGCCTTCTCCGCCCAGCTCGAGGTCGGATCCTCGATGTCGATCTGGCGATAGATCGCGCGCGCCTCGTCGGTGTCGCCGAGCGCTTCGGCCATGCGGAAGCGCGCCTCGCTGACGCGCGGGCCGTTCGGCCGCCGCTTCAAGTAGTCCGCGTACCAGGCGGCGGTCGCTTTCGGATCGTTGCCCGCGCGCAGGACGTCGCCGATCAAGAGCTCGGCGTCGGCGCGCTGGATCGCGGTCGGATCGACCTGCGACGCGAGCGCGTACACGCGATCGATCTGGTGCGCGAAGTAGCGCGCGCGCGCTTCTTGGTAGCGGAGGAAGTCGGCGAGCTCGGGCAGCTTCGTGCCTGCCTCGGCGATCTCGTCGGCGGCCTTGTCCCAGGCGGCGAGCCTCGCGTCGCAGAGCCCGATCATCAGCGTCGCGCGCGCGCGCGTCAGATCATCCTTCGCGCCATCGCGCGCCTTCGCGTACAGCTCGCGCGCGCCGGCCCAGTCCTCGAGCGCGAAGCGCGCGCCCGCGTCGGGGAAGAACGGCTGCGCCATCGACTCGTCGAGCGTGCCCGGCGCCTTCGCCGGCGCGGCATCGACGATCGCCGGTGCTGCATCGATCGCCGGCGCGACCGCGACGGGCGCCGCGCCCGCCTCGGGCGCGTTCGCGTGCGTGTGGCCCGCCGAGCAGGCGGCAAGGAACAACGCGAGCCGCAGCGCCTTCATCCCTGGTTCTTATCAACGCCGGATCCCCGCGGCAAATTCCGATCCGGGCGACGGGAGACGGACGACGGACGACGAACGGAGGAACCGCTCAGCAGACGCGATTTCTTCCGGACGACTTAGCCTGATAGAGCGCCTTGTCGGCCGCCTCGATCAGCTGCTCGGGCTGCTTCGCATCGGTGTCGGGATACGCCGCGATCCCGACGGAGACCGTGATCTTCACGGGCGCGCCGTCCTCGACGTCGATCGCGCGCGACTCGATCGTCTTGCGCAGGCGTTCGCCGAGGACCAGCGCCTGCTTGTGATCGGTCGAGCGCCCGATGATCGCGAACTCCTCGCCGCCGAAGCGCGCGACGACGTCCTCGTTGCGCACCGCCGCCATCAGGACCTCGCCGACCGCGGCGAGCACGGCGTCGCCGACCAGGTGGCCGCGCTCGTCGTTCACCTTCTTGAAGTGATCGACGTCGAGCAGGAGCAGCGACAGCGCGGTGCCGTGCCGCATCGCGAAGCGCAGCTCGCCGTCGAGGCGATCGTGGAAGTAGCGCTTGTTGAACAGCTTGGTGAGCCCGTCGCGCAGCGCGGACTCGTACATCTGCTCGTGGAACGACTCGTCGAGCGCGTCGTGGTACGTGAACTTCAGGATCGTCGTGCGGCCGACCTGGATCTTGTCGCCGTCGGCGAGCCCGGCGCGACCGTCGACCTTCACGCCGTTGACGAAGGTGCCGTTGCGACTGCCGCGGTCCTCGATGATCAGGCGCTGGCCGTCGTGGCGGATCGCGGCGTGGAAGCGCGAGACGCCGTCGTCGGTCAGGCGGATGTCGGCGCGGCGGCTGCGGCCGATCACCGCCTCACCCGCGGGGATCTTGAACATCGCGCCGACCGACGTGCCGACCAGCACGATCACGTACGCGCGATCGCGGTGCGAATCGACGGGCGGCCGTTTGTCGACATCACCTTGCTCGGTGATGCTGGTGTCTTCATCCCACTCCGACACTGCTTCATTCGATGGTCGCAAGGACGAGGCGGCGCGTCAAACGCCGCACTGCTCAGCGGGGACAGGCGTGGGGTATCAGGACGATCGACGGATCGTCGAGGGCGTGGACCCAGGCCGCGATGACGGTGCCCGCCGGGGTAGCGCGCACTGAACGGATGGGCCCGCCGAGCCGAACCTGTGGTGGCGCGGTGGTGTGCGCCGGGGCGTCGCCGGCGGGGGCGAGCGAGGGCAGGGCGTAGCGGCGCGCGTGATCGACCTCGAGCGTATCGTGATCGATCGCGAGGGCCGTGACGGGCGTGCCGTCGTCGAGGCATTGCAACAGCGCGCCGTCGCTGCGGCGGCGCAGGCAGACCGCGCCGCTCGCGTCGCCGATCGCGACGTAGACGCCGTCGGCCGCGAGCGCGGTGACGTCGGCGCCGATCGGCCATGTCGTCGTCACGTTCGCGCGATCGAGATCGATCGCGCGGACCTGCTGATCGCGGCCGCCGACGTACGCGGTCCTTCCGCTGATCGCCATCGCGGTGAGATCCGGCGACGCGCCGCCGAGCGCGATCGTCGCCCGCACGGCGCCGGTGGTCGCGTCGTGCGCGACCAGCGCGAACTGCGTCTCCAGCTCGAGGCCGTAGACGACGTCGCCGTCGAGGATCGCGTCGTACGCGAGCGTGCCGCGCGCGAGCACGCGCTCGCACGGCGTGGCGCCACAGGCGGCCACGACGATGATCAAGCCCGCGCGCGCATCCATGCGGCCACCGCCGCGAGCACGTCGCCGCGCGGCCCGAGCCCGCGCGCGATCGCCTCGGCCTCGGTCGCGAGCTCGCGCATGCGATCCGCGGCGGCGGCGGCGAGCGCGGGGAATTCGGCGTCGTCGCGATCGTCGGCGTGTTGGAACGCGATCCCGAAGCACATGCCGTAGCGCGCGAGATCTTCGCAGACCGATCGATCGGCGCCGCCGGCGATCGCGCCGAGCTCGCAGGAGGCCGCGAACAGCGCGCCGGTCTTGCCGCGGTGCAGCCGCTCGATGCTCTCGAGGGACGTCGCGTCCTTCGCCATCGTCAGATCGATCGCCTGGCCGCCGAGCAGCTCGCGCGCGCCCGCGCGCGCGGCCAAGACGCGCACCGCGTCACTCGCGCCGCCGGCGCCGAGCTCGGCGAGCGCGCCGAACGCCTCGGTCAGGAGGCCGTCGCCGGCGAGGATCGCGATCGCCTCGCCGAACGCGACGTGCACGGTCGGTCGCCCGCGCCGCTCGTCGTCGTCGTCCATCGCGGGCAGATCGTCGTGCACGAGCGTGTACGCGTGCAGCATCTCGATCGCGCACGCCGCGGGCAGCGCGCGATCGAGCGAGCCGCCGACCGCCTCGCACGCCGCGATCACGAGCGCGGGGCGCAGGCGCTTGCCTGGGCCGAGCACCGCGTACGCCATCGCCTCGCGCAGCCGGCCGGGGTCGACGTCACCCGGCGCGACGCGGAGCCTTCGCTCGAGCTCCTCGTCGACGACCGCGCGCGCGCGATCGAGCCAGTCGCGCACCGCGTCGGGCGCCGTCGCCGGATCCAGCGTCGCCTTGCTCATGAAGGCTGGCGAGCATGCACCAGCTCGCCGATGCGATCGAGCAGATCGCGCGCGTCGAGCGGCTTCGCGAAGTAGTCGACCGCGCCGCACGCGAGCCCTTGCTCGACGTCGTCGTTCGCGCTGCGCCCGGAGATGAAGATCACCGGGATGTCGGCCCACAGCGGATTCTTCTTCAGCGCGCGGCACAGCTCGAAGCCGTCGATCCACGACATGTTCACGTCGAGCAGGATCAGATCCGGGCGATCCACCTGCAGCGCCGAGACGAGCCGGAGGCCGTTGGCGGCGAGCGCGACCTCGTACCCGGCGCGCCCGAGCGTCTCGGCGAGCCACTCGCGCACTTCGCGATCGTCGTCGACGACGGCGACCAGCTTGCCCGAGCTCATCATCAGGAGCCGTTGTCCTCGTCGGGCGGCATCGGCGCCGTGGTCACGCCGCCCGCCGACGACACGAGGAGCTCGACGCGCTTCTCCGCGCGATCGAGGAGCTCGTGCCCTTTGCGCGCCAACCCCACGCCTTCCTCGTAGACCCGGAGCGAGTCCTCGAGCGACAGGTTGCCGCCTTCGAGCCGCTCGACCACCTCGCGCAGCCGCGCGAGCACGGCGTCGAAGCCGGGCTCGGCGGGATCGCCGGACGCTGCCATGGGCCCAGTGTATCGCGATCAGATGAAAACGAGCCGCGCCGGGAACCATTGACGAGAGCGGGAGTTGCGCAATAAATGAAAGCCATGGCCGGGGCCCCGCAGGAGTTCCACTCGAACGACGCCAAGTCGCTCAAGGAGCGTTGGCGTTCGTACCTGGCCGACAAGCACCTGAACACCACGACCCAGCGCGAGGCGATCGTCGATCAGTTCCTGCGCGCGACCGATCACATCTCGATCGACGAGCTGCTCGCGCGCGTGCGCAAGCGCCACCACAAGGTCGGCTACGCGACGGTCTATCGCACGCTCAAGCTGCTGGTCGACAGCGGCCTCGCGATCGAGCGCCAGTTCGGCGACGGCCAAGCGCGCTACGAGGTCGTCGGCGATCACCACGATCACCTGATCTGCGCCAAGTGCGGCCTGATCCTCGAGTTCGAAGACGACGAGATCGAGCGCATCCAGGAGCGGATCGCGCAGCGCCTCGGCGGCTTCACCGTGATCCGCCACCGCCACGAGCTGTACGCGCTGTGCCCGAAGGCGCGCGGCGTCGAGGGCGGCAACTGCCCCGGCGAGAAGACCAAGTAGCAGCGAGCGATTGTCAGCGCACGCGCGCGGCGTCTCGTGCATTACTCCGCCGGATGCGTTCGGCCACGTTGCTCGTGAGCGTCTTCGCGTGCGGGTGCACCGCCGCGCCCGGCACGAGCCCCGACGCGGCGGTCCCGCCCGACTCGCTGCTGATCACGCCCGACGCGCCGCCGGGCACGCACTGCACCGCGATGGCGCCGCGCAGCGTGGCGCCGACGGTGTTCGTCGCGCCGACCGGCTACCAGCAGCGGATGCTCGACACGATCAACAACGCGAAGACCTCGCTCGACATCCAGATGTACTTGTTCACGACCAACAAGCTGGAGAGCGCGGTGATCGCCGCCAAGAACCGCGGCGTCGCGGTGCGCGTGCTGCTCGACAAGGACGAGGCCGGCAACGACTCGACGCGCACCGCGCTCCAGAACGCGGGCGTGATGACCAAGGACGACCCCGCGACGTTCCCGTTCGCGCACGCGAAGTACGTGATCGCCGATCACGCGAGCGTGACGATCATGTCCGCGAACTGGAACGACGGCGCGATGACCGAGGAGCGCAACTACGGCATGGTCGATCGCGATCCCGACGACCTCGCCGACGCGCAGACGATCTTCGACGCCGACTGGGCCGGGACGTCGCCGTCCTTGCCGTGCACGCGCTTGATCGTCTCGCCGGTGAACGCGAAGCCGCGCGTGCTCGATCTCATCAACGGCGCGCAGACCTCGCTCGACGTCGAGGCGCTCTACGTCAGCGACGCGACGATCCAGAACGCGATCATCGCGGCCGCCGGCCGCGGCGTCGCCGTGCGCGTGATCCTCTCCGACCCGAGCTCGACCCCCGACAACACGAGCACCGCGGCGCTCTTTGGCGGCAAGGGCATCCCGACGCGCGTGATCACGACCTTCGACATCCACGCCAAGCTGATCGTCGCCGACAAGGCGCGCGCGCTGATCGGCAGCCAGAACTTCTCGCTGACCTCGCTCACCAAGAACCGCGAGGTCGGCGCGATCGTGTTCGAGCCCGGCGCGCTCACCGCGGTCGACACGCAGTACGACAGCGACTGGGCGATCGCGACCACGCCCTGAGCCGCCGCTCGCCGTTCCCGCGTGGGGGTTTGGGGGAACCGTGGCGGTTCCCCCATCTGAGGACGCGAAGCGTCCGGACGGCGCGCCGTAGCGCGGCAAGATGAAGCGCGTCGAAGCAGCGTGCGCAGCGCATCAGCGCTGCGCAGGTCGTGTGCACGAGCGTGGAGCGTTGATGCCGCGCTACGGCGCCGTGAAGATCCGCTGCGCCTCTTTCTCTTCCGAGAGCGGCAGCACGCGGACCATGCAGTGACCGCCGTCGGCGATCACGAGCGCGTAGAGGTAGCGGTTCTTCCACATCGCGCGCGCGCCCTTGCGCTCGGCGGGCTGGCCGAACGACGTGCGCGCCCACGCGTCGAGCTTCTCGGTGTCGCAGACGTTCAGCTTGAGCTGGATCTCGATCAGCTTCGCGTCGGGGCCTTCGCCGCCGAAGTAGAGATCGACGTCGGCCTTCTGCCCGCCGAGCGAGAGCGGCGGCTGCATGAAGCACCAGGTGCCGCGGCGACCGTCGGGGAGATCGGTCTTGTCGCAGCGGCCGGTCGCGTCCTTGACGGTCGTCTTGGTGACGTCCCAGTTCGCGACGCCCGACGGCTCCGCTTCCTTCGAGCTGCACGCCGCGAGCGCGCAGATCAGGAACGCGCGCTTCACACGCTCCCCTTGAGCGTGACCTCGACGGTGACCTCGTCCTCCACCTTGAACATCAGGAATCGCGGCGCCTTCAGGCCGAGCTGCTTGATGTCGAGATCGAACGTGCCCTTCGCATCGATCGCGCCGGCGGTCATCGTGCCTTCGCCCTTGATCGTGAGCGGGACCTCGCGGCCGCGCCAGCGCAGGACGCCCTCGGCGATCGCGGTGAAGCGGTCGCCGGTCCGCACGACGTCGCGCACGGCGCGCACCTCGTAGATCGCCTCCGGGTGCGCGTCCATCTCGAAGTCGGAGCGCAGCTTCCGGTTCTTGAGCCAGTCGCCGGCGTCGAACTTCGTCATGTCGACGGCGAAGCGCGCCTTGGCGCCCTCGGTCGCGAGCGTGTCGGGCGACGACTCGACCGTCCCCGCGACGTGATCCCACGTGGTCGTGGTGTCGTGGATCTTCGAGCGCGCCTTCACCTGGACGCGCGACCCACTTCCGATCTTGTAGAGCATGACTACGCCGCCAGACACTGCAACAGCAGCGTCGTCACGTTGTCGGTGCCGCCGGCGCGGTTCGCCGCGTCGACCAGCTCGGCGACCGCGCGCTCGAGCGACTTCGCGTTCTGCGCGATGTAGAGGATCTGCTCGTCCGGCACCATGCCCGACAGGCCGTCGGAGCACAGGATGAACAGATCGCCCGACTGGATCTGGTGCGCCTTGATGTCGACCTGGACGGTCTCGCGCATGCCGAGGGCGCGCGTGATCACGTTCTTGTGGGGGAAGTTGCGCTCTTCCTCCTCGGTCATGTCCGGCTTCGCTTCCTTGTAGTCCTCGAGGAGCGAGTGGTCGCGCGTGATCTGCTCGATGCGCCCGCCGCGGATGCGATAGACGCGCGAGTCGCCCACGTGGCCGACGTACGCCTTGTCGCCCGAGACCATCGTCGAGACGATCGTCGTGCCCATCCCCTTGTAGCGGATGTCGCGGCAGCTCGTCTCGAAGATGCGGAGGTTGGCGAGCTTGACCGCGCAGACCAGCCGGTTCTCCACGTAGGAGAGCGAGCGGTCCATCTTGTACGGCCACGTCGCGTCCTCGTCTTCGCGCGTGCGTTGGTAGAACTCGCCGATCGTCTCGGCAGCCATCTTGGACGCGACTTCGCCGGACGCGTGACCGCCCATGCCGTCGGCGACCAAGAACAGCTGCTCGTCCTCGATCAGCGAGAAGTAGTCCTCGTTGTGGGTCCGCTTCATGCCCACGTCGGTCTTGGCGGCGTAGCGGATCTTCATGTAGTCACGATTGGCGCGGGCCCCATAACGCGAATGCAGTCGCAATGATAGGCGGGGCCGAAACCGCGCGTCAACTGATCGCGCGGTGTAGAGTCCGATCGTGTTCGCCGAGATCCTGACGATCGGAGACGAGCTGACACGCGGCGAGATCGTCGACACCAACTCGTCGTACCTCGCGGCGCAGCTCTGGGATCGCGACATCACGGTGCGTTGGATGACCTCGTGCCGCGACGATCAGCTCGACATGCGACGCGCGTTCGGCGACGCCGTTCGTCGGGCGGACCTGGTGATCTGTTCCGGTGGGCTGGGGCCGACCGAGGACGATCTCACCGTCGACGTCGTCGCGCAGATGGTCGGCGCCGAGGCGGTCGTCGACGAGCCGGCGCGCGCGCGGATGGCCGCGCGGTTCGCGCAGGCGGGCGCGCCGATGCACGCGATCCAGGAGCGGCAGGTCCGCGTGCCTTCGGGATCGATCGTGCACGGCAACCCGGCCGGCCTGGCCCCGTGCTTCGAGGTCTCGATCGGGGGCGTGCCGGTGATCTGCCTGCCCGGCGTGCCGCGCGAGATCTACTCGATCATGGATTCGGCGCTGGGGGCGCGCTTGACCGAGCTTCGCGCGGCGAAGGGATCGGCCCCGCGCATCGCGAGGCGGATCTACCGCGTGTTCGGGCGCGGCGAGTCCCAGATCTCGCTGTCGTGTCGAGGCGTGGTCGACGAGGTCCCGGGCGCGTCGATCCACTATCAAGTGAAGTATCCCGAGGTGCTCGTGAAGATCGTCGTCGCGGATCCCGACGAGGCCGCGGCGCGATCGAGGCTCGAGCAGATCGATCTCGATCTGCGCGGCCGCCTGGGCGGCGTGCTCTACGGCACCGGCGACGATGCGTTGCCGGTGGTCTGCGCGCGCGCGCTCGCCGGCTCGGGGCTCACCGTCGGGACGGCGGAGAGCTGCACCGGCGGCCTCCTCGGCGTCTTGTTGACCGACGTCGCGGGCTCGTCGAAATACGTCAAGGGCGGCGTGATCGCGTACGCGAACGAGATCAAGGTGCGCGAGCTCGGCGTGTCTTCGGCGACGCTCGACGAGCACGGCGCGGTCAGCGAGGCGTGCGTGCGCGAGATGGCGGAAGGCGCGCGCGGCAAGCTCGGCGTCGATCTCGCGGTCGCGCTGAGCGGCGTCGCCGGGCCCGACGGCGGCACGCCCGAGAAGCCGGTCGGGACGACCTGGCTCGCGCTCGCCGCGCCGCACGTCACGGTGACGAAGAAGATCAACTTCCCCGGCGCGCGCGACGCGAACCGCACGCTCGCCGCGTGGTGGGGCCTGCGCATGATCATCGACATGGTCGAGGAGATGGCTCGTGGGAAATGACGGCCAGCGCTTGTTCATCGGCGCGCGCGTCTCGATGACGACCGTCGCCGAGCTCGCGGGCACCGCCGAGATGCTCGCGCGCCGCGCTTCGCAAGCGAACCTGCGCGTGAAGTGGGTCGCGCCCGCGAGCTATCACGTGACGCTCAAGTTCATCGGCTGGGTGCGCCGCGACGCGGCCGAGGCGATCGGCGACGCGATGATGCGCGCGGCACGGGAGCCTCCGTTCGCGTTCAAGACGCAGCGGCTGGGCGCGTTCCCGACCGCGGAGAAGGCGACCGTCGTGTGGGCCGGGATCGAAGACAAGAGCGGCGGGCTCGCGCGGCTCGCGTCCGCGATCGATCGCGAGCTGTCGGATGTGGGCATCGCGCGCGAGAAACGGGCCTTCCACGCGCACGTGACGCTCGGTCGTCTGCGCGATCCGGCGGACGTCTCGCAGGTCATTCTGCCCTTCGCGGAACAGGTGTTCAGTGAAACCCGCCTGACCGAGGTCGTCCTGTTCGAAAGCCGTACGAAATCGGCAGGTTCCGAGTACTCGAAAATCGTCAGCGCGCCCCTTTTTCGGGCCGAAAACGCCGAAAAACATCAGACCCATCCCGTAGAACCGACGCCATTCGACGCTTCGGATGACGGGTGGGACCGTGACTCCGAGCGCCGTCATTAAAGACCGCGAGGAGCTCATGGCCACGAAGGAATCCGACAAGTCCACGCCGCAGCCACGCGATGCGGCGCGCGATCCGAACCGAGACAAGGCGATCGATCTCGCGCTCGCGGCGATCGACAAGCAGTTCGGCAAGGGCGCGATCATGCGGCTCGGCAAGGATCCGATCGACCGCGAGGTCAGCGTGGTCCCGACCGGATCGCTCGGCCTCGACATCGCGCTCGGCATCGGCGGCCTGCCGCGCGGGCGCATCGTCGAGATCTACGGCCCGGAGTCGTCCGGCAAGACGACCTTGACCCTCCACGTCGTCGCCGAGGCGCAGAAGCGCGGCGGCGTGTGCGCGTTCATCGACGCCGAGCACGCGCTCGACGTCGGCTACGCCAAGAAGCTCGGCGTGAAGACCGAGGAGCTGCTCGTCTCGCAGCCGGACTTCGGCGAGCAGGCGCTCGAGATCGCCGACATGCTGGTGCGGTCGAACGCGGTCGACGTGATCATCGTCGACTCGGTCGCGGCGCTCACGCCCAAGGCCGAGATCGAGGGCGAGATGGGCGATCACCACGTCGGCTCGCACGCGCGCCTCATGAGCCAGGCGCTGCGCAAGCTGACCGCGGCGATCGCGCGCTCGCGCACGATGGTGATCTTCATCAACCAGATCCGCATGAAGATCGGCGTCATGTTCGGCTCGCCGGAGACGACCACCGGCGGCAACGCGCTCAAGTTCTACGCGTCGGTCCGCCTCGACATCCGCCGCGTCGGCGCGATCAAGAAGGAGGAAGACGTCGTCGGCAACCGCACGCGCGTGAAGGTCGTGAAGAACAAGATGGCGCCGCCGTTCAAGGAGGTCGAGTTCGACATCCTCTACGGCCAGGGCGTCTCGCGCGAGGGCGACCTCGTCGATCTCGCGAGCGAGGCGAACATCATCGACAAGAGCGGCGCGTGGTTCTCCTTCGGCGGCGAGCGCATCGGGCAGGGCCGCGAGAACGCGAAGCAGTTCTTGATCGATCACCCCGACACGTACAGCGCGATCGAGGCCAAGGTGCTCGCGCACCACAACGTGCGCCGCATCGGCATCGACGTGGCACCCGAGGTCTCCGCCGCGCCGCTGCCTGCCGGCGATGACAAGCCGGATCGCGACAAGTCCGCCAAGGCGACCGCCGCGGGCTCGGGCCCGGTCAAGCATCCCGCTCCGGTCCCGGCGCCCGCGAACGGCAAGCGGCCGAACGCGTGATTTTCGGGCCTCGGGCCTCGGGCCTCGGACCTCGGCCCTGCACGAAGATCTCAAACGATAAGCGCGGTTCGAAGCTCTTCTGGGCCGAGGCCTGAGGCCCGAGGCCTGAGGTCCAGATCTGAGCGCCGCCTCGTGCGTTTCACCCACGCATGGAGCTCAGCTTCCGCGATCACGAAGGCTTCCATCGAGCGGCGATCGGGATGACGGCGGCGGGGGCCGCCGCCGGTGCGCTGGGACACGTCGTCGGCGCCTCCGCGATCGTGGCGGGCGCGGTCGGCGCGGCGATCGGCAGCGCGGTCGCGGAGAAGCCGCGACGCGCGAGCCGCATCGGGCTCGGGCTCGTGATGGCGAGCATGGGCGCCGCGGTCGGTCACTGGGTCGGCGGCGGCGCGGCGATGTGGATCGTCGGCGCGACGCTCGCGATCGCGTTGGCGCGCGGCGGAAGCTGGAAGCAGTGGCTGGGATCGGTGGCGGTCGGGTCGATCGTCGCGGTGATCGGCGTGCTCGCGGCGCAGCGGATCGGCAACGCGGCGATCACCGCGAGCTGGCCCGCGTGGGTGATCGCGATGATCGGCGCGGCGGTGATGTCGCTCGCGTGCGTCGTCGCGCTGGTGCCGTCGCGGATCGCGGTCGAGCACGACGCGGTGATCGCCGCGCTGCGCCTGCTGCCGCAGAAGGTCGACGCCGAGATCCGCGATCTCGCCGAGCAGGGCGGGCGCGTGTGGGCCGAGGTGAAGACGCGTGTCGACGACGACGCGGGCCGCGCGATGGTCCAGGACGGCGTGCTCAAGCTCGTCGAGGTCGCCGCGAAGTCCGACAAGATCCCCGGCGACGTCGCGCTCAACAAGGCCAAGGTGATCTCGCGCATCGAGGAGCTCGACGCGCGCATCGCCGCGGCGACCGACGAGATCGCGCGCGCGCAGTACGCGGAAGCGCGCGTCGCGCTCGACGATCAGCGCCGCTACCTCGAGGGCATCCAGACCTCGCGCGATCGCCTGGTCGCGCGCATGCACAATTACCTCGCGGCGCTCGAGAAGTTCCGGCTGTGCGTGATCCACGTCGAGACCGCGTCGGCCGCGGACCTCGAGCTGTGCGGTAAGGCGCTCGCGGAGCTCGAAGCCGCGTAACCGCGACAGCGTGCGTCGCCACTGGTACGCTCGACGCGAACCAGGAGGCTCACGTGCGCAGATCGATCTACGCTGCTCTCGCCGCGCTGGTGCTCGCCGGCGCCGCGGCGCCGGCCCTCGCCGGCGACGACGCGGGCGCCCTCTACCGCGAGGGCATGGCGCTCAAGAACCAGGGCAAGGACGACGAGGCGATCGCGGACTTCGAGAAGGCGGTCGCCGCCGATCCGAAGCACGCGATGGCGTGGGCGTCGCTCGGCCACCTCTACAAGAAGAAGAAGGACTACGCGAAGGCGATCGACGCGTACGAGAAGGCGACCGCGCTGATGCCGAACGAGGAGGTCGTCTGGGCCAACCTCGGCATGGCGTACTACCGCAACAACCGCGTCGACGACGCGCTCGCCGCGCTCCAGAAGGCGTGCAAGCTGGCGCCGAAGGACGCCGAGGTGCGCGCGAACCTCGGCACGATCAAGCGCCAGAAGGGCGACACCGCCGGCGCGATCGTGCAGCTCGAGAAGGCGGTCGAGCTCGCGCCCGGCGAGGCGACGTACCAGTCGAACCTCGGCGTCGCGTACCGCAACGCGAACCGGCTCGACGACGCGATCAAGTCGTTCCAGAAAGCGATCGAGCTCGCGCCCAACGAGGCCGAGTACCACTTCAACCTCGCCGTCGTATATCGGCGCCAGCAAGAGGTCGACAAGGCCATCCCCGAGTACGAGCGCGCGGTCGCGCTCGCGCCCGACATGAGCGACGCCTGGTACGACCTCGGCTACATGTACAAGCTGAACCACGACAACGACAAAGCCGTCGAAGCGTTCAACACGTACCTCGAGCTCACCAAGGGCAAGGACGCCAAGAACGACAAGCAGGTCGAGGACGAGATCGAGTCGATGGGCGGCAAGCCGGTGACGAAGGAGCCGCAGAAGCCCGCGCCGAAGCCAAAAGGCAAATCGAAGGGCAAG
>Ga0310810_10002663_pt1 | contig 19260 bp, 20 predicted proteins | sample NCmetagenome_FD_207641 | JGI IMG/M metagenome (GOLD analysis project Ga0310810, IMG submission 207641) | Soil microbial communities from experimental microcosm in Duke University, North Carolina, United States - NC | ecosystem: Engineered > Artificial ecosystem > Soil microcosm > Unclassified ...
GACATTCTTCCCAAGCCCCAAGCCCCAAGCCCCAAGCCCCAAGCCTACGCTCTTCGAACTCCGGCGAGGCAGGCTGTTACGCTGAAGCGTCGCCGAGGGCCGTCGGCTTGATCGTCGGTGAGGATCCGCCGACGCGCTCGCGCAGGCCCCGCACCACGCTGCCGACCTTGAACGAGGCGTCGAAGATCGCCCCGACCTTGATGCCGCCGGGCAGCGTGTGCCGACCCACCGCTTTGAGCCCCGCCGAGGCGATGCACCCGCAGCTCGCGCAGTCGGGACTGCCGCCGAACTGGCACGGCGTGATCTTCGTTTGCAGGTCCGCCGACACGCACTCGGTGGTCTTCGCGAAGATGCAGTCTGCCGGCGACTCAGGCGGGCGCAGGTAGGCGTTGAGCAGCCCCTTGGGCATCTGGAGCTTCGGGAAGCGTTCGCGCAGGTCCATGAGCTCCCGTACCACTCGCGCGCGATCCTCCTGGCCGAGCCGCTCCTCCGACTCCTCGCCAATCTGCGGCGTGTAGAGGCTCATCCAGATGTTCTTCACGTTCGGGTTGTCGGACCACTGCTGGATGAAAGCCTCGACGTAGCCGTCGCGCTGCGCCTGCTGGCGCGTGACCGTGCAGTGAACGGTGATCTGATGCCCCTTGATGTGCTTCAGGATGCGATCGTAGGTCGCCGGCGTCCGCCGCACGTCGTGTTCCGGCTGCAGCCCGTCGATCGACACGCAGATCTGGAGATGTTTGATGCCGGCCCAGTGTTCGGGAATCGGGCGCACTGCGCTGGTCACCACCTGACTGTAGACGCCCATCTCGGCCAGCCGGGGCAGCAGCACGTCGAGCTCGCGAAAGCGCACCAGCGGTTCGCCGCCGACGATGGACAGGTGAATCGGGCGATGCCTGGCGACGACGTCGAGGATGCCATCGATGAGTGCCTGGCCCTTGAAATCGGCCAGGCCGCGCAGCGTCTGTCCGCCGCCGAGGTGTTCATCGCCATAGGCGTAACACCCCGGGCAGCGGAGCGGACATTCGCGCGTAATCTCGATGGAAAGATTGGGACGATAGCCCTGGAGAATACGCCCCCAGGCGGGAAAAATACCTTCCATGAGGTTACGCTAGCACACTTGCAATCGTCGCTCTGGCTATTTGGAAGCGACGAACATGATCTCGACCAGGCCATCCGCGCCCACGAGTCCGGTCCCGACCGTTGCGCGAGTGGGGAAGTCCTTGGTGAGGACCGATCTGTAGCCTTCGTTCATTCCCTGGAACTTGCCGATGTCGGTGATGTAGGCGATCGCGTCGACGACATCGTTCCACGAGAAGCCGGCGGCGGTCAGCGTGCGGCCGACACGCGCGAGCAGTTCCTTGGTCTGCGCCGTCATGTCGCCCTTGTTCTCTGCGTTGTTGCCGAGCATCCCTGAGACGTACACCCGATTGCCGACCTTGATCGCGCTGCTCAGCGTCGGGCTCGGCTTGCCGGGCGCACCATCGGGGCCGGGCGTCGTGAACGCCTGCTTCGGCCCCCGATACGCCGTCATCGTCATCTCCACCTTGTAGGTGGGGCCCGGCAGGCCGGCGACCACGGTCGCGCGGGCTGGCGGATCCTTCGGGAAGCTCGGCGTGTAGTTCTGGTTCATGGTCTGGAAGTCGGCGACGTCGGTGATGTAGACCCGCGACGAGACGACGTGTTCGAAGCCGAATCCGGCAGCCTTGAGCAGCTCACCGGCGGTGGCCATCACCGCCTTGGTCTGCGTGGCCATGTCGCCCTCGATGGGCTGGTTGTCTTTCGTGTTGCGCGAGACGATGCCGGACATGAACAGCGTATTGCCGGAGCGGATGGCGTAGCTGTACGGGTTGGCGTTCGACCACCCGGCCGGGTTGACGACGACGCGCTCGCCGCCGTTGGGAACCGCGACCATCGCCATCTCGATGAGCGCCGACGGCTGTACCAGCTGCGCGACGATGGTCGTCCGCGTCGGCGCGTCCTTCGGCCAGATCTGGCGCCACACTTCGGTCATCGCCGCGGCGTCGGCCGCGTTCTTCAGATAGACGTGCACGGCGGCGACGTTGGCGAGCGACGAGCCCGACTTCGTCAGCGTCTGCCCGATCTGATCGAGCACGCTCTTGGTCTGCGCCTTGATGTCGCCCTCCTGGGCGAGCGTGCCGGCGATGTAGATGAGGCCGTCGGCCTTCACGCCGAGGCTGAAGGGCAGCGTGCCGCCGCCAGGCACCGTGATCTGTCGTCCTTGTCCCTGCATGGTTGCTCCGCTGACCGCGAGGGCGGTCATTAGTGCTGCGATCGTGAATCTCACGGGCGCCACCTCCGCGCGACACTCTATCACTCGCGGCGGCCGATGTTACACTGGGCGCTCGGATGTCGACACCGATACTTCCGCGGATCCGCCGCAGGCGCTCGAAGCTGCACGGCTGGGGCGTCTTCGCGCTCGAACCAATCAACAAGAACAAGCGGATCATCGATTACGCGGGCGAGCTCATCTCGAACAAGCAGAGCGTGAACCGCGAGGACCGTTACCTCCGCAATGGGTGCATCTGGGTCTTCCGCGTGAACCGCAACTGGAGCCGCGACGCCAACGTCGCAGGCAACGTCGCGCGGTTCATCAACCACTCGTGCAAACCGAATTGCTGGGTGGAGGTGGTGGACAAGACGATCTGGATTCGCGCCGCCCGCACGATCCGGCCGGGCGAGGAACTCACCTACGACTACAACACCGAAGGGGACAAGACCATCCCGTGCCGGTGCCAGCCAGGGTGTAAAACGCGCTTGTGACCGGCCGCTCGCGGCTGGATCGGGCGCGACGGCGAAGTCAGAAGTGGGAAGTGAGACGTGAGAAGCACACACTGCCGGTCTCACCGCCGCCGGCATCAGGCCAGTGGGCGCTTCGCGCTTGTCCTTGCATTCTGCGCTGGGCTTGGCTTCTCATCTCTCACCTCTCATTTCCCACTTGTTCAGGCGGCGCAATCGCTTCAGGCCGCTAACCCTGGCGAGCTGCTTCGACTCGGCCGTACTCTCGCCGACGGCCGGGTTCGCGTCGAGTCGGTTGCGCTCGACGATTACGTTGCGCAGGTGCTCGCCGGCGAAGGGCAGCCGACGGCCGGCGATGCCGCGCAGCAGGCTCTCGCCATCACGGCCAGGACATTCGCGGTGGCCAATCGCGGCCGGCATCGGCGCGAAGGCTTCGACGTCTGCGACACGACGCACTGCCAGGTGGTGCGCCCCTCGACCGCAGCCACGCGGCGGGCCGCGGCGGTGACCTCGGATCAGGTGCTGCTGCAAGCCGGGCGGCCCGCGCCTGTCTTCTACTCGGCGTCGTGCGGCGGGCGCCTGGAGCGCGCCTCGCAGGTCTGGCCTGGAGCCGTCGACCTGTCGCAGCCGGATCGAGACGATGCGCATGCCGACGAGGCGCCGTGGTCGAGTGACGTGCGCGCGGCAGACGTCGAGCGTGCCCTGCGCGTGGCCGGCCTGCGCGGCGGTCGGCTGCGGAGCCTGCACGTGGTCCAGCGGAATCAGTCCGGCCGCGTGGTGCGCTTGCGGGCCGACGGGTTTTCGCCGGCCGACATCTCGGGGAACGATTTCCGCCTGGCGCTTGGTCGCGTGCTTGGCTGGCAGCTGGTGAAGAGCACGGCGTTCGACGTCCAACGGACCGGCACCGGCTATCGTTTTCGCGGCCGCGGCTACGGTCACGGCGTTGGCTTGTGCGTTGTCGGCGCCGGCGCCAGGGCCTTGCGAGGAGAGTCGAGCGACGCGATTCTGAAGTTCTACTTCCCGTCGCTGGCGATTGGCCGCGTTCCGGTCACCGCGTTGCAGGCCAGCATCGCCGGCGAGAGCCCGGCACCGAACGCCACTGCGGCGACTGCCGCGATCCCAGCCGCTGAGGGCTCCGCGCCTCCCACCGCTGCTATCGCAACGGCGACGTCCGAGACGCCGAACCCTCGTCGAGACAAGCCCACCGCAACCGCATCCGCACCCGTCGCACCCGCACCCATCGCACCAGCCGCACCCGTCGCACCTGTCGCACCCGCGTCAGACGTGCAAATCGCGCTTCCCGCAGCCGGCGAAGATCGGCGGGCCTCGCTCGTCGCGCTCGTCCGGCGGGCGCGTGATGACGTGGCTACGGCAACGGGACAGAAGGCGCCTCCGGTTTTGCGCGTCACCGTCCACCCGAGCGCCGAGAGCTTCGGGCGGGCGACAGGGCAGCCCTGGTGGATGTCGGCGGCAACGACCGGCACCGAGATCGCACTACAGCCGTTCGAGATCCTCGAGCAGCGTGGTCAGCTGGATCACACGATTCGCCACGAAGTCGCGCACACGCTGCTCGACCCGGCGCTCGCAGGCCGGCCGATGTGGGTCCGCGAAGGTGCAGCGGCGTATTTCAGCCAGACGGCGGGCTTGTCTGCCGAAGCCCGGGCGAAGGCGGAAGCCGCGACGCGGTCAGGAGCGTCGGCGCGGGTGACCTGCCCAACCGATGGCGAGCTGCTGCGGCCGGTCTCCGCCGGCGCGCAACGTGACGCGTATGCCCGCGCTGAAGCGTGCTTTGCCCGCCAGATCCACGCGGGCAAGAAATGGACGGACATCCGCTGACGCCGCTCGCTGGCGCTGCGGCGCCTGGTGCAGCGCGCTACGCCGCGGCCGTTGTTCGGAACCGTAGCAGGTACCCGTTCCAGCGATTCTCGACCCACCATTCGGTGAGCGCGCCGCCGAGCAGCCGCAGGTTCAACTCGGCGAGCGCGAGGCTGAGCCCCATGCCCGAACGATCGAGCCGCGGCGCTCGCATTTCGGAAGCGGGGCCGGTCGCGTCGGACGGGCGCAGGGTGATATCGACGTGCTCGCCCTGCGTCGGCTCGCGCCACCCGAACACCAGCGTCCCGCCTTCGACTGCAGCCCGCGCCAGCGCCGTACCCATTGCCGCGCAGAACTCCGCCGTGGCGGACGGATCCGCCCATACCGTCACGGACGGCGGAATCTCACTGACGACGTCAACCTGCGGATCGGCCGGGAGGGCAATCTTCGGGATGGCCGCCTGGATGATCGGCGCCAGCGCCGTGACTGCCGGCTGGAGCCGCGCTTCGCCGCGTGCCAGCCGCGCGTAGCGGCTGACGTCGTCGAGCAACGACGCCATCTGATCGGTGGCGCGGCAGGCCAGCGAAATGGATTTCTGGGCCTGCGGATCGCCGTTCAATTGTGTCTCCAGCAGCCGGAGATAGCCTCGGGCAACCCCGAGCGGACCACGCAACTCGTGCGACGCGGTGGTCAGCACCTGGTGCGGCACATGGACCGGTTCTTTCATGTCCCAATCGTAGCGGGAATTGCGGTGAATCCTCGTCAGCCGGGCTGGCATCTCAAGGGGTGGCAGCGATGTACTATGAGGCGTTGAGGTCCCCATGCTGATCAAGAAGGCTCCTGACATCCGCGAATCCGAGGTGACGCCGCGGTCCTGGTACGTGCGGCGCCGTGAGTTTCTGCAGGTCGCCGGCTCGACCGCAGTGGCGGCGGCTGTGGGCGCCACCGGACCGCTGTTTTCGGGCACCTCCACCGCGTTTGCCCAGAACCCCGCGGCCGAGAAGCTCGAGAACCTCAAGAAGAGCCCGCTCAGCGTCGCCGACGAGAAGATCAACGCGTACAAGGACATCACCACCTACAACAACTTCTATGAGTTCGGCCTCGACAAGGGCGACCCCGCGCGCTACGCCAAGACGCTCAAGCCGCGGCCGTGGAACGTGGTGGTGGACGGGCAAGTGGGCAAGCCTGGGACCTATGCGATCGACGACATCATGAAGTGGTTCCCGCTCGAAGAGCGCATCTACCGGATGCGCTGCGTCGAGGCGTGGTCGATGGTGATTCCGTGGGTCGGGTTCCCGCTGGCGGATTTCGTGAAGCGCTTCGAGCCGACCTCGAAGGCCAAGTTCGTGAAGTTCACGACGCTGCTCGACATGAAGCAGATGCCGGGGCAGAGCGAGCCGGCGCTCCCATGGCCCTACGTCGAAGGGTTGCGGATGGACGAAGCGACGCACCCGCTCGCGATCCTCGCCGTCGGCCTCTATGGCGAGGTGCTGCCGAACCAGAACGGCGCGCCGATCCGCCTGATCGTGCCGTGGAAGTACGGCTTCAAGGGCGCCAAGTCCATCGTGCGCGTGACGTTCGAAGAGAACGAGCCGATGAACACGTGGAAGCGGATGCAGGCATCGGAGTACGGCTTCTACGCCAACGTCAATCCCGCGGTCGATCACCCGCGGTGGTCGCAGGCCAGCGAGCGGCGGATCGGCGAGTTCTTCAAGCGCAAGACGCTGCCGTTCAACGGCTACGCCGATCAGGTCGCGTCGCTTTACACCGGGATGGACCTGAAGAAGTTCTACTGAAAGGAGGGAGGAGATAGGAGACTCTGATTTCTGTTTCCTGCCTCCCGTCTCCTGACTGTGACCCAGACCCAGTTCATCCGCCGCATCGTCAAGCCAATCGTGTTCGCGGCGGCGCTGGGGCCGTTCGGATGGCTCGTGTACAACGCGTTCTGGGGCGACCTGGGCGTCAACCCGGTCGAGACGATCACCAACTACTCGGGCATCACGACGCTGCGGCTGATCGCGATTACGCTCGCGCTGACGCCGGCCCGGTGGATCAGCGGTTTCAACCCGATCATCCTGTTCCGCCGGATGATCGGGCTCTTCGCGTTCTTCTACGGCACGCTCCACTTCATGACCTACTTCATCCTCGACCAGTCGCTGCAGTTCGGCGGCGTCTGGGACGATGTGGTGAAGCGGCCGTACATCACGGCGGGGTTCACGGGATTCGTGCTGATGATTCCGCTGGCGATCACCTCGACGCAGGGGTGGATCCGGCGGCTCGGCGGCCGGCGCTGGAACCTGCTGCACCGGCTGATCTACATCACCGCGCTGGCGGCGGTGCTGCACTACTTCTGGAAGGTGAAGCTCGACACCACCTACCCGGTCTACTACGGCATCCTGATGGGGGTGCTGCTCACCGCCCGGCTCGTGCAGCGGGGCCGGAAGATGGCGGCGGTGCCGCCGCGGCGGGCCGTGCCGATTCGGCGAGAGGCCTGAAGCTTTCACGGCGCCGCGCCGGCGCAGTGTCGTCTGGTTTCGTGCGCGCCGCTGGCGCTACTTCCCGAGCCGGGTGTTGACCGCAGCCGCCAGCTGGCTGGTTTGTTCGGAGTCGTTGAATCGCGCCGCGAAGCCCTGCACGCGATCGACGTAGGCGACGGTCGCGGGGATGACGAACTTCCGTCCGTCGAGCTCGATCGAGATGTTGATGGTCCTGCCGACCTCGGGAGCGGCCATGGCGTCAACGAAGCAGCCGCTCGCGGACAGGTCGGTGATGCGGCAGGTGCGCATGCCGGAGGAGCCGTCCCAGCTGCCGTCGAAGGGCCCTTTGATGCGTTCGTGGTGGCGGCGGTCCGGATTGCTGCTCATCGTCACTCGGGCGGGGTGCGGCCGGAATGATAGCGCGGTGGAGGTGGGTGGCGGAGCCCGTCGGCCAGAATCCGTGCCGGACTATGTTAGAATGGGAGTTCCAGTGGCGCGGGGTGGAGCAGTCCGGTAGCTCGTTGGGCTCATAACCCAAAGGTCGGGGGTTCAAATCCCCCCCCCGCAACCAAACCTTTCGAAGGGCTTGCGGAGAGTTCCAGGCGAGCCCATTTCTCGCGGTTCTTCAGGTATCAAACGGGCGGCAAGCAAGGCTTGAGACGCTGGCGCCCCGTACAGCCGCTCGCACCCCAGCGAGCAAGCAGGAGTGAAAGTGGCACATAAAGAGGGCGACTTCGTTCGGCATCGAGCGAGACCGGAATGGGGTGTTGGCCGCATCGGCCGGCTCAACGGCGACCACCTCGAGATTCAGTTTCAGGATCACGTCAGGCTGCTGAAAACGGCCGTCGCAGAGCCCCATCTCGATCGAGCGCGAGCCGACGAGTATCAGAGCCCCTCACCCGCGACGCCGACAAAACGTGCAGGTCGTGCTCGGAAAACGCTTGCGAGCGTTTGACGCCGCACTGGCTCAGGTCTGATATCTCTTACCCCCTGCGACTCGGCAAGCGGCGGCGCATTTTGCGTCGCCACGAGCGAGTCTCGGCCTGCCCCACAAGCACCGCTGGACGGTGGGCCGTGTCCGTTCCCAATTCGAGCGTGTGAACTCCCCTGATTGCGGGCATCAGGTCACGTGTGCGTGTGTCTTTGAAGAAAGGGATCCATGGTAGGAACAATTAAGACATTGCGAGCCGACAAGGGATTCGGCTTTATTCGCGACAGTTCGGGCAAGGAAGTGTTCTTCCACGCCAGCGCCATCTACGGCGAAGGCATCGACGCGCTGCGCGAAGGCGACGGCGTGGAGTTCGACCTCGGCGAGGCCGGGCCCAAGGGAGCGCGAGCGGCGAACGTCCGTCGCACGACCACCTGAGTGAGTGACTATGCTCGGGCGCTCTGTCGCCGGGGCGTGCAGGCGTCGTCCCGCTGCCGCTTCTAGCGCGCCGAGCCGTGAAACCGAGCAGCGGTGACCGCTCTGACAGCCCATCTGTCCGTCCTACTACCGTCGCCCGTCGCCGCGCTGCGCGCGCAGGAAGGCGAGGAGCGATTTCTGGAGCTCCGGAGGCATCGTCCCCGCGGTAGCCTCGCGGAGGATTCGCGGCGTGGCGAGGTACGAGGCGACGAAGGCGGTGCACTTCGGGCAGCCGGCCACATGCGATTCGAGAATCGTGCGCATGTCATCGGGCACCACCCCCTCGAGGTAGTCCATCAGAAGCTCGACGCCGATCTGGCACGAGACGTCTGTCATGGCCTCACTCCAGCGAGGGCGCACAGGTAGCCGCGCAACATGAGTCGGGCGCGATGAACGCGTTGGCGCACCGTCGCCGGCTCCACGCCGAGCACGTCTGCGACTTCAGCGGTGGTGAGCTCCTCCAGATCACGCAGCACAAACGCACTGCGATAGAGGTCGGGCAGTCGATCGAGCGCAGCCGTCGCTGCTTCTGCGAGAACGCGACGATCGAGCAGTTCGTCGGCACGCTCGGCGATCTGCAGCTCCGCCGGCGTCTGGCAATGGCGCCCGGCCGCGTCGAATTCGGGCAGAAAGGCTTCCAGCGATTCGGCCGGCCGGCGTGTGCGAGCCCGGCGGTGCATCAGCGCCGCGTTGGTGACGATGCGATAGAGCCACGTGCCGAACCGTGACTCTTGCCTGAACGAGGCGAGGTTCCGGTACACGGACAGAAACCCCTCCTGCACGACGTCCGGCGCATCGTTGGGACCGACCAGGCGGCAGGCGAGACGATAGACGCGCGCTTGGTACCGAATCGCGATCTCGTCGAACGCATGGTTGTCGCCGAGGGCAGCGCGTGAGGCGAGCGCTTCGTCCGTTGCCTCATCCGAGACAGCCATAAAAAGCAGTCTACTTCGCGTGAACGTGGTCTCTGATCGCCGATTTGACCTTGCTCACGAGCTCAGGCGTCACATCGGTGACACCGTGATCCTGCGACGCATGCGCCACGACCTTCTTTAGCAGCTCATCTTCGGTGGCAGCCGTTGCGGTAAACGCACACCCAGGCACGATCTCGTTGCAGGCGATGCGCTTCTCCATTCGCTGCTCCTTTCGAGAGATCCCTCGGCTTCAGTTCTTGTGATGCCGGCCGGTCAGGTTTGTGACAACGGGTGAAGTGGTGGCCCACGAACCACCGGCTGTCACATCCAGCAGAAGCCAGGCATCTCACGTTTGAGACTCTCGGAAGATCGACATGACACTTCGCGTGGCCGGATTGTGGCGCTATCCCGTGAAGTCGCTGGCGGGCGAACCGCTGATGGCGGCGACCCTGTCGACAGAAGGCATCGCGGGAGACCGTGTCGTGCATGTGTGCGGCCCTGAGGGGGTTCGCACTGCTCGGCGCCACCACCGACTGCTGGGACTGATCGGCAGGCTGGGCTCTGACGGGCGTCCGTGCATCAATGGTCATCCCTGGGACAGCCCCAAGGCCCTGGCGCTAATCAAGAACGCCGCCGGAGACGATGCGTGGCTCGAAGCGCATGAAGGTCCAGAGCGCTTCGACATCCTGCCTCTACTCGTGGCGACCGACGGAGCTGTGGCGATGTTCGGGCGGGACGTCCGACGTCTTCGCCCGAACATCCTGGTTGGCGGGGTCGAAGGGATGGCCGAAACGTTCTGGCAGGATGTGCACCTGCATATCGCTGACACGCGAGTGCGGCTCGACGCCCTGCGCGGCCGCTGCACGATGACGACCGTTGACCCGGACACCCTCGAGCGCGAGCCGGAGGTGCTCATGGATATCGGCCGCCGATTCGGTGGCCGGATTGCGCTCGATGCCGAGGTGACTCGCGGCGGAACAGTTCGGATTGGAGATGACGTCCTGATCGACCGCTAGGCGGCCTGGAGGTTGTATGAAGATTGAAGGACTCGCGACAAAGTGGTACTGGACGCTCGTCCTCGCGGCTCTGATGGCAGCCGCGCCCTCGCGCGCGCTGGCGCAGGCTCTGCACTCCCATGCGGAGCCAATCCAGGAACTCCTGCAGGACCAGAAGAGCAGGGGCGGAGCTCTCGTCAGATCCGTTCGCGACGCGACCGAACGCTTCAAAGACGTCAACGTGGCCGAGACCGAGGACTACCACCTGCAGTTTGGCTGCGTCAGCGGACCGGACGCCGGCGCGATGGGCATGCACTTCGTCAACGGTCCGTTGGTTGGTGACGGTGTCATCGATGTTTCGAAGCCGGAGATCGTCATTTACGAGCCGCAACCGAACGGCAGCCTGAGACTCATCGGCGCGGACTACCTGGTTCTCGCGGATCAGTGGAACGCAAACCACTCAACGGCTCCGGAACTGATGGGGCAGCTCTTCCACTTGTTCGAAGCCCCTAACCGGTTCGGACTCCCGCCGTTCTACACGCTGCACGTGTGGGCGTGGAAGGACAGCCCCACGGGCACGTTCGTGAACTGGAACACTGCCGTCTCGTGCGACGCGTTCATTGGACAGTAGGGATGCGACGGCCCTGAGTCCTGCTCAAGCCGGACCTGCGGTTAGGCCCGCCCGGGCGTTCCGAGCGCCAGGGCGGGTCGCTGTCTTTTTCGGCAGTCGCACGCTGGTGTGCGGGGCCGGCCCTGGCGACGGGTCAACCGTTCCAACTCGGCGATCGTCAAACCGGTGCCCGTCGTCGCCTTACGCATCGACTGAGGGGTCGCGGACGTCTGGCCATTCGGCCCGCGGGCGTGCGCCCAGCCACGCGATGAACTCGGTGGCGGGCGGCGTGCCTCCCTCGCGCCTCAACAACTTCGCCGCCTGCGCTCGGTGACCGTTCGAGTGCATGCAGACCTGCACGAAGGCCTGCGCGATCGTGCATTCGCCGCCTGGGATCAAAGAGCTCTTCAGCGTGCGATCGAGATCCGCCTCGGTTGCGGCGTCGAGCCACGCGGCTTCCTCCGATTGGGTCCGCGCGTATCGCTCCACGAGCGCATCGAAGGATTGCGCAGGGCGAGATTCGTTTGCGAAGACGAAGGGTTGCTCGAGGACAGAGAGCAGCCAGAATCGATTCGCCAGCAGGACGTGGTGAAGGAGATCCAGCAGCTCCGCGTCCGACGCCGCAGCCGGGCTCTGCCGAACCGCCTGCAGCATCGCCGCGTTCGCGTACCACTTGTGATCCACCAGATCGCGCAACAACTGGAGCATGCGAGATCGTAGCAGAGGCGATCGGCTGCAAAGGTTCGCGGGCCGTGCGAACCGCATCCGAGTTCTGATATACACCTCCACGTCGTACTCGGCCGGACAGATCAGGAGGGATCGCGTGAGACTTGCCATCGTAGGTGTGCTGACCATGTTCGTTGGCGCGAGCGGCGGCCAGGCGCCTGCGCCCGCCGGCCAGCCCGCCCAGCCGCCCGTCAGCCGCGCGCTGCCGCAGGTCACCCAGGACTACATCTCCGTTGACGCTCCCGTCGTCGTCCTGCAGCACGTGCGCGTCATCGACGGAACCGGCTCACCCGCGGTGGAGGATCAGACGATCGTCATCCAGGGCGCTGACATCAAGGCGATCGGCCCGAGCGCATCGGTGCCGGTCCCCAGCGGCGCACGTGTGCTGGATCTCGCGGGCCGCTCGGTGATGCCCGGTTGGGTCGCGATGCACGAGCACCTGTTCTACACCGGCGCGACCGGGCAGGGACGGGTCTCAGGCGCGCCCGAGTACTACCCGACAATGGTGTACAGCTTTCCGCGCCTGTATCTCGCGCACGGCGTGACCAGCATGCGCACCGCGGGGAGCATGGAGCCGTACGCAGACCTCGAAGTGAAGCGCTACATCGACGCGGGCCGCATTCCCGGACCAAAGATGCACCTCACTGGTCCGTACCTCACTGGCCCGGGCGCCTACCTGCTGCAGCTGCACGCCCTCCAGAGCCCGGAGGAGGCGTCGAAGATGGTGAACTACTGGGCCGATCTCGGTTTCACCTCCTTCAAGGCCTACACGCAGATCACGCGCGCGCAGCTCGGCGCGGCCATTCGCACGGCGCACGGGCGCGGGTTGAAGGTTACGGGGCATCTCTGCTCGGTAACCTTCCGCGAGGCCGCGGATCTGGGCATCGACAGCCTCGAACACGGGATCAGCGCGGCCACTGACTTCGTGCCAGGCAAGAAACCGGACGAGTGCCCGGCTCGCGGCCCGAATGACGGCAACCCGCCGATCGATTCGCCGGACGTGCAGGGCCTGATCAAGCACCTGGTCACCCAGAAGGTGGCGATCGACTCGACATTGCCGGTGTTCGAGGCCGGTGTCGCCGGCCGGCTGCCCGAGATGCCGCGCTTCTGGGACTCGCTGTCGCCGCTGGCTCAAGCCGACTACCGCCTGGCCCGTTCTCGCGGCAATCCGGCGGGTGCGGCAGGCCTGCGGCGCTCGATGGACTTCGAGGTCGCGTTCGTCAGGGCTGGCGGCACCCTCATCGCCGGTCTCGATCCCACTGGCAACGGCGGGGCCATCGCTGGTTACGGCGATCAGCGCGAAGTGGAACTGCTCGTCGAGGCCGGCTTCACACCACTCGAAGCCATTCACATCCAGACCGAAAACGGCGCCAGGTTCCTCGGCGAAGACGCGCGAGTGGGGACGCTGAAGGCTGGCAAGCGCGCCGACCTCACGGTAGTCAAGGGCGATCCGAGCAAGACCATTGCAGACATCGAGAACGTCGAGTTCGTGTTCAAGGACGGCAAAGGCTACGACCCTGTGAAGCTGATTGACTCGGTCAAGGGAATGGTTGGATCTCGGTAGCCTCCATGCGCCGCTCCGAAATGATCACCAGGCTCGACCAGCGGCACGAGCCGTGGGACATCGTCGTCATCGGCGGCGGCGCCACCGGCGTCGGAATCGCCGTGGACGCGGCGAGCCGCGGCTACGATGTGTTGCTGCTCGAACAGCACGACTTCGGCAAGGGCACGTCGAGCCGCAGCACCAAGCTCGTACACGGCGGGGTCCGCTACCTCGAGCAGGGGAACATCGCGCTGGTCATGGAGGCGCTCAAAGAACGCGGACTGCTGCGGCAGAACGCCCCGCACCTGGTGAGCAACCTGGCCTTCGTGGTCCCGAACTACGACTGGTGGGAGGCGCCCTTCTACGGGCTGGGTCTCAAGATCTACAACGCGCTGGCCGGCAAGTACGGCTTCGGGGCGTCCGAGATCCTGACCCGCGAGGAAACACTGGCGCGCCTGCCCACGATCAGGACCGAGGGCTTGCGCGGTGGCGTGGTGTACTACGACGGCCAGTTCGACGACACGCGGCTGCTGATCAACCTGGCCGAGACTGCGGCCGAGCAAGGCGCAACGTTGATCAACTACGTCGGCGTCGTCGCAATCACCAAGGGCCCGGACGGCTTCATCAACGGCGTCGTCGCGTCCGACCAGGAGACCGGGCGGCAGTGGACGATCGGCGCACGGGTCGTCGTCAACGCGGCTGGCGCGTTCTCCGATTCGGTGCGCCGGTTGGCCGAACCCGATGTCCAGACGCTCATCGCGCCGAGCCAGGGCATTCACCTCGTGTTCGATCGATCGTTTCTGGCGGCTGACTCGGCGATCATGGTGCCGCACACCTCGGACGGCCGCGTGATGTTCGCGATTCCCTGGCACGGACACACGCTCGTGGGCACGACCGACACGCCAATCGAGACGCCGACGCTCGAGCCGCGGCCTCTGGAGGAGGAGATCGCCTTCATCCTCGAGACGGCCGGACGCTACCTTCTCAAGGCGCCAACCAGGGACGATGTTCTGAGCGTGTTCGTTGGTATTCGGCCGCTCGTGAAGAGCGGCGAAGGCGTGTTGACCGCGGCGTTGTCGCGCGACCACACGATTCACTTCGACGCCTCCGGCCTGCTGACGACCACCGGCGGGAAGTGGACGACCTACCGGAACATGGCCGAGCACACCGTCGATCAGGCCGCCGACTTCGGACGGTTGGCGGAACGCCCGTGCGTCACGCGTACGCTCAACATTCATGGCTTTCACTCCAACGCGGAACGGTTTGGCGCGCTCAGTGTGTACGGATCCGACGCGTTGGGCATTCAGGACCTGATGCGCACCACGCCATCGCTGGCTGACGCACTCCATCCGCAATTGCCGTACACCGGCGCCGAAGTGGTGTGGGCGGTTCGACACGAGATGGCGCGCACCCTCGAGGACGTGCTGGCGCGGCGGACCCGCGCGCTGTTCCTCAACGCCCGCGCCGCCGAAGCGATGGCGCCGGAGGCAGCGCGGCTGATGGCGGGAGAGCTGGGCTGGGATGCCGCGCGGCAGGCGGCGGAAACGGCCGCCTTCGCAACACTTGCTGCCGGCTACCGGGTGCAGTAAGTCGAAACCAAACCGCTTTGAAGAAGACGGCCCGGAGACTCCGTATGGCTGACGCGCTCATCGAGGAAGGACTGTTGGGGGAAGAGCAGGATAACGTCTAGACTCGGATAGGCATGCATCTGAGCTGGCGAGTCATCAGACTGTTCGTAGTGTGTCTCATCACCACGGCCCTGCCTGCGGTCGCGCAAGCGCAGACCGACCCGGGAATACCCGTTACCGACTCCCTGGTGCAAGCCAAATGCTCGACCTGCCACGCCGCCGACGAACGCGGCAATCTCCAGCGCATCTCCTGGGCCCGCACGACGCCTGAAGGCTGGCAGGCCACCATCCAGCGGATGGTTCGCGAGAACAATGTTGCCCTGACGCCGCCCGAGGCTCGGGCGATCGTCAGGTATCTGAGCACGCGCCATGGGCTTGCGCCGGAAGAAGCGAAGCCGGTCATGTATTACGCCGAACGCCGGGTGCACGATGAATCCGCGACGCTGGACGCCGCTGTGGTCGAGGCATGCGGAAAGTGCCACGAGGCGGCTCGCGCGCTTTCATGGCGGCGGACCGCCGACGGATGGAAGCAGTTCGCCGGCGCGCACGCCTCTCGGTACAAATTCACGCCCGATCAGAATGTCGTCGCGGCCCTGACCAAGGCCGCGCCGTTCGCGTCTCGCGACTGGACGTCGTGGAGCGCTCGAACCAGCCGGCCCGACCTCACCGGGCGCTGGCTGATCACAGCCCACGTTCCGGGCCATGGCAACTTCTCAGGGGAGACGATGGTCGATTCGGCCGGCGGCTCCGATGAATTCGTAACCCGCGTTCGCGTACGTTCCGTCAACGACGGCAGCCTCATCGTTCGCAACGGGCGAAGCGTCGTGTATGGCGGCACGGCGTGGCGCGGGCGATCGCGGGGCGATGAGGCCGCAGATGTTCCGCCTGACTCGTTGTCGAGCGAAGCTCGGGAATCCATGTGGGTATCGCCCGACGGCTCCAGGGTCGAAGGCCGCTGGTTCTGGGGACAGTACGACGAGCTCGGATTCGATGTGACGATGCAGCGGGCGCCGTCGGGTCCGGCGCTGCTGCTCGTCGATCCGCCGGCGCTCAAGACGGGATCGAAGGGCAGGCGATTGCGGCTTATCGGAGAAGGGTTCCCAGCACAGGCCGCCCCGGCCGATCTCACGATCGGCTCCGGAGTGACGGTCCGCCGCATCGTGTCCTCTGCGCCAGGTGAGATCGTCGCCGAGGTGGACGTCGGAGCGGACACGACCTCCGGAAAGCGCGACGTGGCTCTCCAATCCTCCAGGCTCGGGAGCGCGTTAGCGATTTACGATCGAGTCGATTACGTGACGGTAACTCCCGAGTCGTCGATGGCCACGTTCGGCGACAACGACTTCGCGCGTGGCATGCAGCAGTACGAGGCGATCGGCTATCAGCGCGGCGCGGACGGCAAGCCGCATACGGCCGACGATGTCGAACTGGGCCCGGTGGACGTGACCTGGTCGCTGGAGATCTTTTACGAGACCGACACCAGCAAGCAGGCACGGGTCGGCACGATCAGTCCCACCGGTTTCTTCATGCCGGCGGCCGTGAATCCGGGTACCAACTTCGACGTGTGGGTCGTCGCCACGGCGAAGGATGCAACGGGGCAGAACGGCAAACCGCTGGTCGGAAAGGGATACGTGGTGGTCACCGTGCCTACCTATACGTTCGAGGGCCGCACGTTCGTTCGAGAGCTGGGACGGTGGGTCGAGACGGGGAGCGCACGATGAAAGCAGGGATCGCTGGGCTGGTGCTGATTCTGGCAGCAGCGGCCGTAGTCGCCGCGCACCACGGATTGGCGGAGTTCGATCAGACGCACAAGGTCACGCTCAAGGGAACGGTCACGGCGTTCCGCTTCGTCAATCCCCATTCCATCATCGAGTTCGACGTCAAAGACGACGAAGGCCAGGTCCGCGGCTGGCAGGCGGAGCTCACCAGTGCTGTCCGGCTGAAGGGCTGGTCGGCCACGTCGCTCGAACCGGGGGACATCGTGACGGTGACGGGGTATGGGGCCAAGAGCGGGGCTCCATACCTGTGGGTACTGAGCCTGTCAGCGTCAAACGGGCTCGAGCTGAAGGCTCCCGGCTAGCCCCACCGCCGCGGCGCTCCAATGACCGGTGCGCAGCTTGCGCTGTTTCCGTTTCTGATTCTGGTGCTGCCGCTGGTCGCGGCAGCGGCCTGGTGGCTGAGGCGCCGCTACACGGCTGCGATCGTCCGCCTGCAAGCGACGCCCCACGCGGTGCGTCACACGCAAGGCGATGACGCCCAGCCTGTCCGGCTCGAGGCGCCGTCTGTCCGCGAGTCGGCGCCGCGTCTGCACATACGCATCGAACCGGCACGGGATGTCGGTCCAGCCGATCCCTCGAGTGGCGTAACCGGCCCACCTCGCCTGCGACGGCGCGTTCTGCTCGTCCACGCGGCGGGCGAGCTGGCGTATTTTTCCGCGCTGACCCTGTTCATGATCTTCGCCGTCTTGGGTCAGATCCAGTTCGGGGTGATCCGGATGACCGCCCCGGTTCTTCTCGCGTTCGTCGGGACTCCGGTCGCGGTGGCCTGGATACTGCAAGCAGGCCTGCCGCGAAAGCTCGTCACCGTTGCCTCGATCCTGTTGGTGATCTACGCGGTCAGCCTGGTGTGGTCCGACGCCGAGGGTTGGGAGTCGGAGGCCGGTTTCGCGTTCGGCTATGCCGCGATCAGCCTGATGATTTCGGCGTTCATGCGACCGACAATCCGCGGCGCCGGCATTCCGCTCGTCGCCGCCAGCACCGCCGGATGGTTGGTGCTCAGCATCCTGTTCGCGGGCGCCCTGGCGCTGGAAGGCCCTGACGGTGGCGGCAGCGATTCGCTGGGCGAAGTCATCATCGGTGTCGGCGAGCTGCTCATCATGCTTGTGGCCGCGGCCTGGTGTGGATGGCGGACATTGACCGCCTTGTCGAACCGCTACGCAGCGAAGCGGTTCAGCGATATCCAGCTGGCGCTCGGGACCTACTGGCTCCTGCTGACAGCGTTCGTCATGGGGTCCCTCGTTCGGGACTCGTCGATATTCGAGCCGCGGCCCGTCGCGCTGCCGTGGGTCGCGGTCGGCGTACTCGGCCTGTGGCTGCTGTGGCGCCGGTTCCAGGTCGCGGCGCTTGGTGCCATCGTCGGCAGCGCGCCACCATCGCTCGGGGCATTGCTCCTGCTGAGAGTCTTCAAACCGTCTGGCCGATCGCAGGCGTTCACAGACCGGTTCTTCGCCTACTGGCGGTTTGCCGCGCCGGTCTGGATGATTGGCGGCCCCGACCTCGCCGGCGCCTACCTCGAGCCCAATGAGTTCTTCGCGTACTTGCGCGGCAGGCTGCGCGAGCAGTTCGTCGCCACACCTGAAGAGATAGCGCGCGCCCTCGGGGCGCTCGATGGCGGCCGCGATCCTGACGGACGATTCCGGGTGACCGAGGTGTATTGCACCGGCGACACGTGGCAACCAACGGTGCTCGAGATGATGTCTCGCGCCAGCGTCATCCTGCTGGACCTGCGCGAATATTCGTCGGCGCGTCGGGGTACGCAGTACGAGCTCACCGAAGTGCTGCGCCGGGCTCCGCTCCACAAGGTCGTCGTGCTTGTGGACGCCCGCAACGACGTAACGACGCTTCGCACCGAGATCGAGCGGACGTGGAACGACGTGAGCGGCTCCCGTGCCGCTGACCGGAGCCCGCTCGAGCTTTCGGTCCTGCAGTTTCGGAGCGGCGGCGCCGCGGAGATGCACGGCTTGTATCGCGCGGCCGTGCGCGCCGCGCGCCATCAGCCGAGCGAGGCCAATCAGACGACGGCCATTTCGCCCACGTCCGGGACCCAATGGCCGGCGGCCCGCTTGTCCTGATATCGACGGATCAACTCGTTCGCCAACGCGGGTCCGATCTCGCCTCGCTCGAAATACGATGCGTAGCCTTCGTCCGGAAGCGCGCGACGCAGCTGTTGGCTGGCCCGATACGCAAGCTGCCGCGTTGCCGTGAATCGCGTCGCTGGGAGTCGCAAGGGATCGGCGCCTGGCGCTTCTTCCCAGTTGCCCGCGTTCGCGCCCATTTCGGTGGCGAGCAGGGCCACGAGCTTCGCGTCGGCCGTCTCTGGGTCTGTCTGGACGAACGTGACGGTGCCGACGCTCACCTGCTGCGCGTCCGTCCACGGCGCCGTCAGATTCTCCAGCGAGGTGGACCGCTCGTCTACGAACGGGATCCACCGGAGATCGAACACCAGCGGCCCGGCGCTCTGTCTCCGCCGCCAGTCGCGCGTGAAGCGAGCCGGCCCCTGTTCGATTTCGCCCGCCGCCGGCCCGTCGTTGGCCGGCACGAACGTGAACTTGCCGAGTACGTCGCGAGCCCGGACGATGCCCGTCCAATACTGCTGATACGCCGTGGTCGATCGC
>Ga0310810_10002664_pt1 | contig 19258 bp, 11 predicted proteins | sample NCmetagenome_FD_207641 | JGI IMG/M metagenome (GOLD analysis project Ga0310810, IMG submission 207641) | Soil microbial communities from experimental microcosm in Duke University, North Carolina, United States - NC | ecosystem: Engineered > Artificial ecosystem > Soil microcosm > Unclassified ...
CCGGCACCGCCTGCGTCTGCAACTACGACGTCCGCCATCCCGCCGCGATGTCCACGGCTCCCCAGATGCTGGCCGACGTCTGCCGCGTCGCGGTCGGCGAGACCGATTGCCGCTTCAAGTATGACGCTTGGGACGATTCGACCCGCCCCGACGAGAATCCCGACCGCGCCAATATCGAGGCTGACCGCCGTGTGTACCTCGTCGACAACTCGGCGGGCCAGTGCACCGCCGACCAGGTCGGCTGCCGCGCCATGGGCCTTCCGCACTACGGCTTCGAAGGCCAGTGCGATCTCGGTCCCGGGTTCACCGTTTCGGGCACGGTCGTCAACGGCGTCTGCAACAGCGCCACCGGCTGCGTCTGCGGCCCGGTCAATGGCGGCACCTGCCCCGTTGCGAACGGCGAGAAAGGCTGCAAGGTCTCGTTCGAACTCGGCGTGATCGACAAATGGAACGCCATCGCCATCAAGGACGACCCGTCCAAGTACGAGCAGACGCTCTGCACGTCGAAGACGCTGAACTGCGAGGAGTACACCGCTTCCGACGGCACGTACTACTTCAGGGACCCCGTCGACAAGGTCTGCGAGTATAAGGACAACGCCATCGTGAACGGCCAGACGGTCTCCGGCTTCTTCCGCCGCAGCTCGACCGGCGCGCTCTTCCCGTGCTATCCGGAACTGCTCCAGTCGGGCGACTACTACGCGCTGTACAAGAACGCGGACCGCGTCTGCACGCTGCCGAACATCACCACGACCTGCTCCGGCTCGTTCTGCTCCAACCCGGCCGGTTGCGGCTGCACCAGCAACGGCTCGACCTGCGTCATTCCGAACGGCTCGTCCTCCTGCAAGATCATCGACGCCGGACGCTGCAAGGCCGACGGCTGCCAGTGCTTCGTCGCGCCCGATCCGGTGCCGGCCTGCAAGGTGTACAAGGACAACACGACTTGCGGCTACCAGGGCTGGGTCGGCGTCTGCGAGGCCAAGTACGACCGCTGCGAGGAGTTCGTCGATCCGGTCTCGACCAGCAACGCGCATCCCGCCGGGGAACCGTACTACTACATCGTGAACACGAAGCTGGACCTCAAGACCTGCTCCGGCAAAGCGAGCCTCAAGCAGGGCTGCGTGCTCTTCAAGCAGACCAGCAAGACCCAGAACCTCTACTCCGCCGCTTCGTCCTATCTGCGCAGCGTGACCGAGGCCTCGAGCGGCTTCGTGCCGCCGGTCAACTGCGACAGCGATCCGCGCAGCCCGTATTGCGAACAGCGCTGCTTCAGCATCCCCGAAGGCGTCTGTTCAGCCACGCCCGAGAAGTTCTGCAAGCAGGACACCGAGGACCCCGAGCTCGGCTGCCCGGGAGCGACCAACTATTGCACCGGCCGCAAGCGCTACGGCAACGGCTGTTCCACGTCGGACACGGCCAATCCCAACAAGGATTGCAACAAGGCCATCGGCGAGCAGTGCGCCGGCGTGTCGCATTGTTCCATCACGACCTCGAAGTTCTGCGACGTGAACGGTGACTGCCCCGGCGGCGAGACCTGCACGCCGAACCCGGCCACGCAGAACATCCACATCCTCAAGTCCGAGGCCGGCATCACCAAGAACGACGCGAACGTCATCATCAAGGTGCGGCCGGACCGCGAGTGCGCGCAGTGGTACACCTGCACGAGCTACGACACGGTCTATGACGAGCAGCAGAACAAGATCAAGCCGGTCTGCTCGGCCTTCAGCCTCTGCGACGAGATCCGCGGCCAGACGGCCAGCGCCTTCGAGTGCGCGCATACCTTCGATCCGCCGAAGACGGTGCTGACGGACAGGGACTACACCGCCCGCGACGTGACCTTCTCGGGCCTCGAGTACTCGGGTTACTCGATCCCGGGCCGCTACCCGGCCCAGTACCTCTCGCCGTTCAGCATCGTCAAGGGACGCTGCGTGAACACGGGCGGCACGGCGACCGCGCGCGGCGAGTGCGTGGACAGCCTCAAGTGCACCACCGGCGGCGGAGCCCCGACCGACTATTGCAAGATGTACACCGGCGTCTGCCTCGGCGACCGTCTCGGCACGTCGTGCGACGCGAACTCCGATTGCGGCGTCGGTTATTGCGCCAAGAGCTTCTTCGCCACCACGCGGTACGCCATCCTGCTCGACCCCGGCTACGTCTGCAAGGACGACACCGATTGCACGGGCGACGAGAGCCCCAGCACGCCTCCTGGCGGCGGCGGGACCTGCACGGTCGGCAACGACGATAATTGCCGCACGGCCACCAACCGCATCGCCAAGTGCATCGCCACGAACCAGTGTTCCAAGACCGGCCAGGCCGCCAACGGCACCTGCCTCGAGCACAAGTGCTTCTACCCGTACGGCGGCGGCATACTGAACCCGGCCGATGCCATCAACCAGGCGCAGTGCCGCGCCTATCCGGAGGAAGACTCTCCTTACGCGGAATCCGTCCTTGAGAGGACGGGGAACTGCCGCGGGTTCGACTGCACGAACGGCCAGGCGCTGAACAAGAAGGCCCAGTTCAGCGGATCGAACGTCTGCTCGCTCAACAACGACTGCGAATGCAACTACCAGCGCTACGATTACGGCAAGACCGGCGTCTCCCACTTCTACGGCCTGGAGAGCGGCCAGATGATCAAGCCCTGGACCACCAACACGGACATCGACCCGAACGTCGGCGTCTGCCAGGGCGGCTCGCTCGACGGCAAGCCCTGCCGCGCCATCGGCCATCCCGAGAACAAGCCGAACAAGGACTGCACGAACCCCGACGACGCCACCGACGCGGGCACCTGCCAGAAGCTCACCAAGCTCACGCACGTGAACGGCTGGTCCGGCTTCTGCATGGACCCCGACAAGTCGATCCTCGTGAACGGCAGGCCGGACCAGTTCAATTGCAACGTCTGGCTGCCGGTCGACCAGCTCGCGGGCTCGCCCGACAACTTCAACCAGTTCGTCGAGGCCGGCTTCACCACCGACCAGCAGTCGCTGCTCTACTGCGCCGCGGCTGAAGGCGCCAAGCACAGCGGCACCTACGAATTCCCGCTGCATCTGGAATCGGGCGGCAAGTCGCAGCCGTATTCCATCTGCGTCACGGACAACCAGTGCGCCGGCAGGAGCCTGGCCACCTGCACGGGGCTCAAGAACAACTCCAGCGCCGGCTTCAGCGACATGAGCACTTCGAACACCGACGCGTGCGCGGTGGTCGGCGGGAAGTGCGTCGACAAGGTCGCGACCGACGACGGCGTCGCGTTCACGAACGCCGACAACCCGCCGGCACAGCCGAACGCGACCATGACCGGCGACGGCTCCTGGAACACGGACTTCAACAACAAGACGCAGGTGCCCGCCAACTACGGCGCTTGCGACCGCGCGGCCTTCAAGGCGGCGGACGACAATTGCACCGCGGCCATCATCCTCGGCGGCATCTTCGGAGGGTTCGCGGGCGCGGCTGCCGGCGCGGGTCTCTGCTACTCGGGCATCGCAGGCTGGTGCGACGGCCTCGCGACCTGCCACAGCAGGGCGCTGCCGGGCGGCAACGATTGCACGCTTGCCGGCTCGTACTTCGACACCAGCTGGCAGGACGCGACGGTCATGGAGGATTGCACGATGCGAGGACAGGGGATCAAGGAGAACGATCTCGTCGCCGTCAGGATCCAGTTCCCCGACGAATCCAACGGCGGCGTCAATGGCCGCCTGTACCTCTACCCGGGCCATTGGAAGTCCACCTTCGAGTTCGACGACAACAGCAGCCTCGGCACGGCCGCCGGTCCGGGCAGGAACCAGCGCGTAGGGGACATGGCCATCGGCGACTATGGCGACAGCACCAGCCCGTGCGCGCACATTCTCAGCGGCGGCGTCGACAACGAGGACGAATGCGAGAGCATCGAGGACCGCGGCGGCGACGACGGCATGCACAACTGCATCGGCGTCGAGGCGGTGTTCGACTCGAACCACAATCTCGACAAGATCAGGACCGTGCTCTGCCATAACGAATCGACGTTCAGCCACCACATCTCCGCGAGCTCCTACGCCATGCTCCGCGAGGCCTGCACGGACGTCGTGCAGACGCACAACGCCTCGAATCCGGTGCAGAACATCGCCTGGACCGATCGCCTGTGGAAGGCGCAGAACGGCAACGCCGGCGCCGTCGGCCTCCCCGCCGCGTTCGAATACAACCACCACACGACGAGGCCGAACGCCAATCCCGCCGACCTCAAGCCCTTCGGTCCCGTCACGCCGTCCCTCGGCGCGGTGAATTACAACGGACAGACGACCCTGGACGTGCGCTGGCCTCTCCCCGTGTTCAAGTCCGAAGGCGGCAGTCCGTTCACCGTCCTCCGGCGCGAGGGGTTGCAGCTCTGGACGTTCTGCGGCTATCCGACCGCGACCGGCGTGAACTCGCCGTACGATCCTCCGATGGGAGAAGGTTCTGACTGCTGGTCGCACGTCGCCGCGGACCCGCATCTGCCCGACGTCGCCCATCCGCAGGACCCTGATTCGGGAACGTATAACGCGAACGCACAAAGGACGGCCGCGGGTTATCCCTACGCCTGCCTCGGCCAGTGCGACATGGCCGGCATGTCCGGCAAGACGCGCGATGACGGCTATACGCTCCTCAGCAGGATGTTCGTGAAGAGCTTCGTCCACTTCAATTACGATCCGACGAGCCCGACCGGCCTCTCGCTCACCGCGCCGGTCTATCACCTCGACGGCGCCGGCTACGACAAGCGCCTGCTCTACATGAACGTCGGCAACGCGCCGAAGATCCTGACCGTCGCCACGGGGAACTGCTCGCAGGCGGCCGACGGCCTCTGTCAGGAGGGCGCCGAGGGCATCACCGTGGACCTGCCGAACTGCGGCGGCTGCACGGACTACCAGGGCAGGGTCACCGCGTCGATCAAGTACTACGCCTTCGCGGACCGCGAGCACATGCCGATCAGGCGCCGCATCGTCGACTTCGGCGATGGCACGTCCATCCTGGAGACGCCCGGCTTCTACAAGAACCACCGCGGCTGCCCGGCGACCGGCACGGACAACGCTCCGGCCGGCTGCGGGCCCGAGGACCAGCAGTGCAACACGATCCCCGGCGGCGAGACGGCAGTACCGTTCGGCCTGACGCCGCAGTCCTGCGAATCGCGCTACTTCTCGGACCGCCATACCTACACGTGCAACCCGCAGAAGCTGGCCACGCTGCCGGCCTGCACGGACCCCGGCCATCCGTACCCTTGCCGCGACGGCGACGACTGCGTCTTCAAACCGCGCGTCCAGGTCCTCGACAACTGGGGCATGTGCAACGGCAGCTGTCCGGGCGGCGCGTCGGGCGAGAGCGGTGACTTCTGCTTCAACAGCCTCGGCATCACCAGCGCGAGCGACCCGATCAACCTGACGCCGGCCGCATCGACGCCGTCGCTCACGTGCGCCGGGTCGACCTGCACCGTGAACGGGTTCACGGGCAATAGGAACGAGTGCTGGAACCTCAAGGACACCCATTACGACATCCGCCAGGGTCCGAGCAAGCTCCAGCCCTGGACCGAGGGCGCGGCGGTCAAGGTGAGATCGTAAAAAATCCGCTTGATCTAGCGAAAATACCGCCTTTCCCAGCCAGGGAGAGGCGGTATTTTTCATGGGTCGCGCGGGCTTATCCCCGCCGCTTCGTCGGCAGCGCCGTTCGTGGTATCATAAGGCGGAAGACGGAGTCAGCAGGGAGTTGTACACACCCTGCCAAAAAAGAACTCCGCCATGTCGTGACCGAGCACATGCCGTCCTCATCGTCCTCGGGCCGCAGGCACAGTCCCGCCGCGGCCGTTGCCGTCATCGACGGCCGTACGTCCCAAGCCGCCCTCCACGCCGCCATGGCGGCCGCCGTCGCGCTCATCGTCGCGAGCGGCATTTTCCTCGTCACCAGGCCGGCGCACGCCGGCATCGGCGACATCTTCGCGCTCGGCATCGCCTGGATCTTCAACATCTTCACCGGCTGGGTCGGCCAGCTCCTGCTCATCGTCGTGTCCGCGCTCATCTGGGTGGCGCAGTACAACGGCTTCGTGACCTCCGCGCCGGTGGCCAACGGCTGGTCGATCGTGCGCGACGTCACGAACATGTTCTTCATCCTGGTGCTGCTCGTCATCGCCTTCGGCACCATCCTCGGCGTCGATGCCTACAGCTACAAGAACAAGATGCTCTCGCGGCTGCTCATCATGGCGGTCGTCGTGAACTTTTCGCGCACCATCTGCGGCCTGCTCATCGACTTCGCGCAGGTCGTCATGCTCACCTTCGTCTACGGCTTCAAGGAAGCGGCGGGCGGCAACTTCGCCGACGCCTTCCGCATCACCTCGCTCATGCAGGCGCGCATCGCGGACGACGCCGGCGGGGGAGGCGTCAGCGCCTGGTCCATCGCGGTCGCGATGATCCTGGCGTTCTTCATGACCCTCATCGCGCTCGTGGTCGTCATCCTCATGACCATCACGCTCGCCATCCGCATCGTCTACCTCTGGCTGCTCGTGGTGCTTTCGCCGCTGGCGTTCTTCCTCAAGGCGGTCCCGGGCGGCTCGGCTTCCGGCTACTACGGCATGTGGTGGAAGATGTTCACCGGCCAGGTGGTCGTCGGCCCCGTGATGGCCTTCTTCCTCTGGCTGTCTCTCGTTTCCGTCGCCAGCAACAACCTCTCCAACGGCTTCCCGGCGGCGCAGACGGGCGCGGGTTCCGAACAGGTCAACGGCGACATCAGCCAGGCGTTCGAAGGCAGCGAGATCGAGGCCTTCATCATCGCCATCTGCCTGCTCATGGGCGGCCTCCAGATCTCGAAGCAGATCAGCTCCGAGTCCGCGGGCGCCGCGCCGGGACTTGCCAAGAAGGGGTTGAGCCTGGCCCAGAAGGCCGCGAAGAAGACCATTTCCGGCGTCGACCGCGCTTCCGGCGGCCGGCTCGCCACGGCGGGCATCCCGGTCGTGAGCCGCGTCGCCGGCGATGCGCGCCTCGCGAGGGCGCAGGAAAGGAAACAGAAGGAATCCAGGGCCGCGGCCATCGCCGAGACGCTTTCGCCCGGCCAGACCAAGCGCGTCGCCAACAGTTTCGCCATCACCGACCAGGGCAAGGCGCAGAAGCAGAAGGCGCAGCGCGACATGCTGAAGGATGCCGCCAACAAGCCGCCGACCGATCCGAAGGACGTCCAGGACCTCAACAAGTGGCGCAAAGACCTGCGGCAGACCGCCGACAAGGCCAACAAGGAGAGACCGGGCAGCGGCGCCGCCATCCTCAAGGACCTCGGCGATTTCGAGAACAAGCGCCCGAGCCTCATCATGGATCCCAACGAGGCCGATGCGAAGGAGCGTGAGCGGCAGGAGAAGTCGTTCCGGAAGTCGGCCGGCGGCTTCAACGCTGCCAGGATGGCGGACATGGACCCCAAGGAGCTCAGCGAACAGTTCCTGGCTTTCGCCAACCCGAAAGCGGTGCTCAAGGCGCAGGAGACCGCGAGCGGCGACCAGCTTACCGCCCTCAAGAAGATGGGCGGCTCCGAAAAGGAGATCATGGAGAACCAGGACAGGCTTCGCGCCAGGCCGGAGAACTTCAAGCTGTTGTCCGAGCAGGAGCGCGCCGATCTCATCACTGGCATGAAGGACCCGAAGGCGCTGGCAGCGCTCGGCGCGAGCGGCGACGTCCGCCCCGAGCACCTGACGGGCGCCGCGCTCGACGCGCTGGCCGCCAGCGGCGCGCTCGCGGACAGCAAGACCGGTCTTGCTGACAAGGTCTCGGTCGTGCTCGATTACGACAAACTGCGCGAGAACACCGACCTTGCCCAGAAAGTGGCGCAGGGCATCAGCGCCACCGCGCTCGGCCATCTGCCCGATAACATCGCCAACGTCCTGCGGCCGCTCGTCGCCGAGGCCCAGGGCGCGGCGACCGCGCTCGCCGGCGGCGCCAGCATGGGCCAGGCGTTCAAAGGCTATGAGGCCGACGGCAACTTCGCGGACAGCGCGAGCCGCGGCAGGTTCGAGAGCTTCATCCAGGACAAGAAGGCCGAAGGCGCCGGCGCCGTGCCCGCGGACGCCATCACGAAGAACGGCGGCATGAACGAGGTCGCGCTTTCCATGGTCAACAACCTCAGCTTCCAGGACATCACCAAGATGGTCGAAAGCGGGAACAACGATCAGGCGGCCGCGGTCCTTGATGTCGCCAAGAAGCTCGGTTCGATGAGCGATTCGAAGGAAGCTCTCGAGGCCATCCAGGTGGCGAATCCCGGCATGATGCTCAACAACGATCAGCTCAAGGCGGTTATGACCAAGGGCGCGCTGCTCAGCGCCGACGCCGACAAGGGCGCGATGAAGGACGCGGAGAAATGGAACAAGGTCTTCGCGCAGGCCGACCGCAATGAAGCGAAGCAGGCCGAGGCCGCCCGGAAGCTCGCGGAGGCGGGCGAGGCGATGGAGAAGAAGCTGATGGCCGGCCGCAGGGGACGCCGCCGTTAAACGACACGCACTATGGCCGATGAAACGATGACAACCGAAGAGGGCGCGGTCGCGGCCGAAGCCGCGGGCGCTCCCGCGGAGGACGCCCCGGCGGCGCCCGCGCAGCCGAACGCGCTCAAGGTCATCCTGGCCAAGCTCCAGGACGTCCCGGTCGCCATCCGGAAATACCTGCTTTCCGACGAGGTCGCGGCCCTGCATAAGAAGATCTTCGACGAGCACGGGTTGTCGCAGGACGATAGGGACCTCATCTACTGGACCGAGCTGCAGACCTTCTTCACCGACATTCCGCTCGCCGATTTTCCCGACCGCGCGTGGATCCGGCTGGATTGGCCGGACGACAAGGAAGAGAAGGCCGCGGCGGTCATCACCGACGTCCTCGGCTACGTCTTCCTGCCCGCGCAGGCGTATCTCGGAGACGTCGCGGGCCTCGTGTCCGAGCTCGGCGGCGACATCAAGAAGTATCCGGAGAAGCAGATCGAGATGCGGCGGGTCGGGTACAGGGAAGGCGCCCGCGAGATCGCCGAGGCGACGGGCATCGAAAGCCTCGACGAGGACGCCCGCAAACGGCTCGCCCACATCATCGAATCGCGCCTTCGCGCCGTGCGCGACGACGCCGACACGAAGGAGATGCTCATGAAAGCGAAGAAGACGGGCGGCCTTGAGATGTCGGACGCGGACGCCGAGCGCGTGATGTCGATCCTTTCGAGCAAGATGCGCATGGTGGCGTTCAGCGAGGACGCCGCTCCCAAGGAGGAAAAAAAAAGCCCCGAAGGCGCCGCGCCGTCCGCCGAAAGTCCCGCGCCAAAAAGAGAGCTCAGCGCCATTGAGATCAAGAAGCTCTACAGCGGCACGGCGGAAGAACAGGAAGGACTCTCCAAACGGGTCCAGCGTTTCACGCAGGTCACGGAGAAGGACCCGGTGAAGATGCGCGACGCGTATTACCAGGTGCTGTTCCCGCCGGACCTCCGCCCCACCGACCCTCTGTACGTCGTGGCCGGGCTGATCGCCATGGCCGACGGCGACCAGGTCTCCGAGTCGGTCGACAACGATGAGCGCTACGCCAACATCGTGAGCCAGTACCTCGCCGACAAGGGGATGCAGGCCGACCTCGAGCGGTATCCGAACGAGCGCACCGATCCCAGGTTCATGAACATGCTCTTCCAGCTGATCCTGCGCGGCATCGCGGGCTATGACGATGGCGAGTCGGCCCGGTTCGGCCTGCGCGTCATCAATGTCCTCAAGAAGCAGGGTTACGACCGTTACGCCGACCTCGTCGCTTTCGACATGGAAAAAGGATCGTTCTCTTGGAAAGACAAGATCGAGATCTAGACGTCCCTCCCGCGTATGGCTGATGCTCCCGGAACCCCTCCAACGCCTTGGCTCGACCTACTCGACGAGGACATCCCCGTCGTCGACAAGTCCGGCAAGAAGCTCCTCGTGAAGGGGCTTGATTTCGTCGATTCCGGCGCCAAAAAAGAAGCGGCGCCGCCGCCGAACCTGCCGACCGGCCCCGCCGCCGCGGTAGAAGGGTCCGCGCCCTCGGTGCGGCCGCCCGCCCTTACCCTGGTCGAGAAGGCGGAGCCTGTCGCGGCCTCCCAGCCGGAAGTCTCCCTCGCGAAGGTCACCAAGGACGACTACGTCCAGGACGCGGGCAAGGACGCGGCCGATCTCAAGAAGATCGAAGCCATCATCGCCAAGAAGGACGTCCAGCCGGAAAAGAAGTCCGAGGTCACGCATCTTGACGCCATCGTCGACGAGGCCGTGGCTGCCAGCGGCGTGCCCATGCCCGACGAGGACGTCAAACGCCGTTTCAGGATGCTCGTCTCCCTGTTCTTCCGCGACCTTCGTGACGGACTGGAGACCAAATCGAAGTTCACGATGCCGGTGCAGAGCGGCGGCATGGGCATGAGCGACGCCGACGCGGATCGCGTGATGGACGAGCTCCAGCGCAAGAACCGCGACTTCCACTCGGGCCTCGCGGGCGAGAAGGCGGGCGAGAAGGCCAAGTACGTCGCCGAGCAGACCGAGAAGGTGCTGACCGGACAGGACACCGCCGACAAGAAGGACCAGGCCAACAGGGAGCAGACGTTCAGCGACCTGCTGCAGCGTTCCGGCGTCGCCGCTTCCGGCGTCGCCGCCGCCCCGCCGCGGGAACCGGTCCATGCGGCGCCCAGCGAACCGAAGGTCGTCCCCGTGGTGGGCCTCGATTCTTCAGGCAAGCCGACGCCGACGACCGTCGTCGTCGAACCGCCGCCCGCGTCTCCGTCCGGCCCCGCGCCGGCGCAGCCAGCCCAGCCCGCCGTCCGCCCTGCGCCGCAGCCCTCGGCCCAGCAGCCGGCGCAGGCCTCTCCCCAGGCCCAGCCCGTCATGTCCGACGTGAAATTCTCGCCCAAGCTCACCGGCCCCGTAGAAGAGCTGCGCTCCATGACCATCAAGGACTTCCGGAGGCTCTCCAAGGATCCCCGCGAGGCAACGCTCAAGCTCAAGGACAAGATCGACCTGCTCGAGGAACAGTCCTTCGACGTCAAAACGCAGGGCATCCGCGCCTGGCAGGACAGCGAGGTCAATAAGCTGTACCTCGACATCCTCCGCAAAAGCCTCGAGGGGAAGCCGGTCACCGAGGTCATTGCCGAGCTTGAGAGCAAGGCCGCCCCCTACCTTTCCAAGGCCGAGTTCGACTCCGTCATGGAGCTTAACCGGAAATTGCGGTTCGGCTGACGTTTTTTGGCTCACTTGGGGACAATCCTGCTCCTTCTATGGTATAATGCGCCCATGCGGTACGTCGTACCCCAATTCATCGACGTAGAGGACAAGATCATCGGCCCCCTCACGACGCGGCAGTTCCTGATCCTGCTCGTCACGACGCTGATCATGTTCATCGAGTACAAGCTCGCGGATTTCGGCCTCTTCCTCCTCGTCGGCCTCACGACCTTCGTCATCGGCGGCATCTTCGCCTTCTTCCGGGTCAACGGCCAGCCGTTCCACTTCTTCCTGCTGAACATGATCCAGACGTTCCGACGGCCCGGCCTGCGCATCTGGAACAAGGAGTATACCGACGGCGAGCTCATGGACATCATCAAGAAGCCGCCGCCGCCTCCGCCGCCCGCGCGCATCCGGAAGGAGCCGCTCGCCGCGACCAAGCTCACCGAGCTCTCGCTCGTCGTGAACACCGGCGGAGTCTACAACCCCGAGGATTAGCCTCGAGCCGTGAGCCTGGAGCTTGTGACGACACAAGCTCGAAGCTCGCAGCTCGAAGCTCGCAGCTATGCCCGAAATGCAATCCCCGAAACTCGCCGGCAGCAAGCCGGGTCCCGCGACCCAGCGCTATTTGGACATCAACGAGATCAAGGAGGACGTCGTGATCATGAAGGACGGCACCCTGCGCGCCGTGCTCATCGTCGCGAGCATCAACTTCGCGCTGAAGTCGGAGGACGAGCAGAACGCCATCATCGCCGCGTACGTGCAGTTCCTCAACGCGCTGGAGTTCCCGCTGCAGGTCGTCATCCAGTCGCGCAAGCTCAACATCGACAACTACATCGAGCGCCTGAAGGAATCGGAGAAGAACCAGACCAACGAGCTGCTCCGCATCCAGATCGCGGACTACAGGAACTTCGTGACCGAGCTCGTCACCCTCGGGCAGATCATGCAGAAGTCGTTCTTCGTGATCGTCCCGTACAACCCGCTGTCGGACAAGCAGAAGGGCTTCGTGGCCCGGATGTCGGAGGCCTTCACGCCGGCCCTGTTCGTCAAGCTCGCCGAGGAGCGGTTCCGGCAGCGCAAGAACGACCTCCAGGTGCGCGTCGAGCACATCATCGGCAACCTCAACAGCATGGGCCTCAAGGCGGTGCAGCTCGACACCCAGAGCCTCATCGAGCTGTTCTACCGCGTCTACAACCCGGAGGTGTACGACAGCCAGAAGATGCAGGATTCGGCGAAGCTGCGCGTGCAGGAAGAGATCACCACCGTTTGACGACCTATGGCATTCCAGCCCGGACAATTCACGCCGTCGCCGGCAGCGGGCGCGCCTCCCAAGAAGGCCGCGCCGCCGGGCAAGGGCGCCCAGGAGCAGGAGCAGATCGCCAAGGAGCGCGAGCTCCTCGAAGAGGAGCGCATCTACCGCAAGGGCGTCGTCTCCATCAAGGACATCATCGCGCCCGCCGGCCTGAAGGTCGAGCCGACCTACCTCGTCCTCAACGAGACGTTCGTGAGGACGGTCTTCGTCGTCACGTACCCGCGCTACATCTCGCTCGGCTGGTTCGCGCCGATCGTGAACATGAACCACCCGCTCGACGTGGCCATGTTCTTCTATCCGGTGAAGCCTGACGTCATCCTGAAGCAGCTCAAGAAGAAGGTCGGTACGCTCGAGGCGCAGATCCTCTCCGACGCCGAGAAGGGCGCGCCGCGCGACCCGATCCGGGAGACCGCGCTCCGCGACATCGAAGACCTGCGCGACTCGCTCTCGCAGGGGACCGAGCATTTCTTCCAGTTCGCGCTCTACGTCACCGTGTACGGCGCCGACAAGAAGGAGCTCGACAAGCAGACGGAGGACGTCGAAGCGCTCTTCGGCGGCAAGCTCATCTACACCAAGCGCGTCTTCTACCAGGCCGAGCAGGGCTTCAATTCGACGATCCCCCAGGGCAACGACGAGCTCATGATCACGTTCAACATGAACTCGAGCCCGGTGGCGTCGTCGTTCCCGTTCATCTCCGCCGACCTCACCTCCGACAACGGCATCCTTTTCGGCATCAACCGCCACAACAACAGCCTCGTGCTGTTCGACCGCTTCTCGATGCAGAACGCGAACTATATCGTGTTCGCCACCTCGGGCGCCGGCAAATCCTACACCGTCAAGCTGGAGATCCTCCGCTCGCTCATGATGGGCGTGGAGGTCATCGTCATCGACCCTGAAATGGAGTACAAGCACCTGTCCGACGCGGTCGGCGGGACGTACATCAACATCTCCCTCGCGTCGGACGCGAAGATCAACCCGTTCGACCTGCCGCGCGCCGTCGGCGAGCAGATCACCACCGAGGACATCATCCGCAGCGCCGTCATCACCGTGAAGGGCCTGCTGCGCATCATGCTGCAGAGCGTCACCCCGCAGGAGGACTCCATCCTCGACCGCGCGCTGCTCGAGACCTACGCCAAGAAGGACATCACGCCGGACGCCGACCTCGCCACGGCGGAGCCGCCGATCATGCAGGACTTCGTCGAGGTGCTCGAGGGCATGGAGGGGACGAAGGACCTCGTCATCCGCCTCAAGAAGTTCACCGAGGGCACGTTCGCCGGCCTGTTCAACTCGCCGTCGACCGTGACGATGAAGAACATCCTCGTGACCTTCTCCGTCCGCGACCTCGAGGACGAGCTCCGGCCGCTCGCCATCTACGCCATCGTCAACTACATCTGGAACGTGGTCCGCTCCGAGCGCAAGAAGCGCATCCTCGTCATCGACGAAGCCTGGTGGCTCATGCAGAACGAGGACTCGGCGAAGTTCATCTTCGCGCTGGTGAAACGCTGCCGCAAATACTATCTCGGCGTCACGACCATCACGCAGGACGTCAACGACTTCCTCCGCAACACCTACGGGCAGGCCATCGTCACCAACTCGGCCATGCAGATGCTGCTCAAGCAGTCGCCGGCCGCCATCGACAACATCGCCAAGACCTTCCTCCTGACCGAGGGCGAGAAGTACCTGCTGCTCGAGTGCGGCGTCGGCGAGGGCATCTTCTTCGCGGGCAACAAGCACGCGGCGGTGAAGGTGGTCGCGTCGTACGCCGAGGACCAGGTCGTCACCACCAACCCGCAGCAGCTGCTCGAGATCGAAGCGGCCAAGAAGGAGTACGAGGCGTCGCTCGCGGAAGGCCAGAAGAAATAGACCGCCATGTCCCGCCGCACCAAGATCATCATCGCCGTCGTCGTCATCCTGCTGCTCCTGCTCCTGGGCTGGCTGCTCTTGCTGCGGCCGCGGTCCGCGCCGCTGCTGCCGGACGAGCTCAATCAGAACGGCGTGATCGTGAACCGTGCGGGCCTGGGGGTCAACTACTCCGTGGGCACCGGCAACACCAACACGACCGCGCCTGCGCCCGCCCCCGCGCCGCCGCCGAAGAAGGCGGACGAGCGCAACAATCTCCGCGCGACGGCCAAGTCCTTCGCGGAGCTTTTCGGCAGCTTCTCGACCGAGGGAAACTACCAGAACATCGTCGACGCGGAATTCTACATGACCCCGGCGCTCAAGGCCTGGGCCGATTCCTACGTCGCCGAGCAGCGCGCCAAGCCTCCGGCCGCGAACTTCTTCGGCACGACCACCAGGGCGCTCAGCGTCGACATCACGGCCTATGACCAGGCGGCGGGGACGGCCAGCGTGACCGTGAAGACCCAGCGCCGCGAGACGGGCTCGACAGGAGGCGCCGCGGTGGTGTATTACCAGGACCTGAAGCTCGAATTCGTGAAGGCCGGCGATGCATGGAAGGTGAACACCGCGACCTGGCAACCGCGATGATCCGGACCGGACGGGAGGCCGCGAGCCTTCTCGCCCGGGCCGCGTTCCCGCACTCCTGCCGCTCCTGCGGCGCCGAAGGAAAAGTGCTCTGCGAAGGCTGCGCCGCGGCCGAACTGGTCCCCCTGGAGGGGATCTTTGTTTGTCCGGGCTGCGGGACCCGCTCGCCGCTGGGTTCGCAGTGCGGCCGCCCGAAATGCCGCGCGGCTTCGCCGCTCGACGGCATCGCCTCGGCGGCGCCGTACGCCCGCCCCGCTTTGCGAGAGCTGGTGCGTCTTTGGAAGTACGAACGGGTCGACGAGGCCGGGGAGGCGCTGCTCCGCCATTTCGAGGCCTTCGTCCGTCGGCACAGGCACGCGTTCGACGCGTTCGCCGGCCCGGCCGCGGTCATGCCCGTGCCGATGCACCCTTTCCGGGAGGCCTATCGCGGCTTCGACCAGGCGGCGCTCCTGGCCGAGGCGTTCCGGGGCGTGACCGGCGCGCCGGCGGCCCCGGGCGTCCTCCGGAGGCGCTTCCGCTGGTCGGCGCAGGCCGCGCTCGCGGATGACGCGGCCCGGGCAAAGAACGCGCAGGGGAGCGTGCGCGCTTCCGTGCAGGCGGCCGGCCGGTCCTTCGTGCTCATCGACGACGTGGTGACGACCGGAGCGACCTTGTCGGCCTGCGCCGCGGCCCTTAGGGCGGCCGGCGCGGTGAGCGTCCGGGCGGTGACGCTGCTCAGCGGTCAAAAGAACCGTCCCGTATGACGGGCGGAAGAACGCAAAGACCCCCTTTCGGGGGTCTTCACGTCGATGGCGGAGAGGGTGAGATTCGAACTCACGGTGCCTTTCAGCACGGCGGTTTTCAAGACCGCTGCCTTAAACCGCTCGGCCACCTCTCCATGCTTCGTATCATAGCCTATTTGTTCGGTTTCTTGGCGGAGGGTGTGGGGATTCCGTACCCGCCGCCGAACGCGGCGGGGTTTGCGTGGAACGGGCGGATATATCCGTTTCCTTGCGCCCGTTCGCTGTGTCGCGTCAGGTGGACGCGACCCCCGGGTCAGCCCCGACCCGTTCGATCCCCACACCCTCCTCGGCATCAAAGCAAATCGGACATGGCACAGGGCCATGTCCGATTTGCTATGGCGGAGGGTGTGGGGATCGAACCCACAAGACCCCTTTCGAGGTCGCAGTTTAGCAAACTGCTGCCTTACCATTCGGCGCAACCCTCCCCTTAAAGTGCTTATAAACTATACGCTCGCGGTGATTTTCGCAAGGCTTCCGACGTGACGTCGATGGACGTCATTTTGCGTAGGCGCTACCCTTCGACCGGTCGCAAAGGAGGCATCATGACCACCATCGCACCTTTCGAGCTCCGCGGCCGCGTCGAGGCCGTCCTCGTTTCCAGGGACCCCGCGACGTCCGTGTCCTTCCCCGCGCGCAAGGCGCAGTTCCTGCGCGGCCACGGCGTGAAAGGGGACGGCCATGCCGGCGTCCGGCTCGCGGACGTCCGCGAGCGCGAGCTGCTCGGCTTCGGCCTCCCCAAGGGCATCGAGGTCGCCAACCTGCGCGAGTTTTCGGCGGTCTCCGTCGAGGACCTGGCGGCGATCGCCGCGGCCATGGGCGTCCCGTCGATCGTTCCCGGCAGCCTCGGCGAGAACCTCGTGCTGAGCGGCATCCCGCGGCTCACCGAACTGCCGACGGGCACCATGCTGTTCTTCCAGAAGAACGACGCGTCGAAGCGGACCGCGGTCCTGCTCGTCTGGCGCGAGAACGGCCCGTGCACCGCGCCCGGCGAGGCCATCCAGGCGCAGCATCCCGGCATCCCCGGGCTCGCGGCCAAGTTCCCGAAGGCCGCGGCGGGCCTGCGCGGCGTCGTCGGCAGCGTCTACTGCTCCGGCTTCGTCCACGAAGGCGACGAGGTCATCGTGAAGGTACCGGCGCAGCGTCCTTACGAGCCCCCGACCCCCTGAGCGGGGGTCTTTTTTTATGCGCACGTCGCGGCGGCACAAAAGAAAACGGCGGCCGAGCGGCCGCCGTCCTTATCGTTCGTTCTTCTTCTGCGGAGGGTACATGCGCAGCGCGAGATGGAGCGCGGCCGCGGACACCGGTTCGGTGACGTGCTTGCCGCTCTCGACGAGCGGCGCGACCTTCGGCCAGGCCAGCTTCACGACCGCGCCGTCGCCCTTCCTGCGCATGAACGGTTTCAGCACCGTCGCGGCGAGGATGTAGGCTTCGGCGGGACGCGCTTCGCCTTTCACCCGGAACGTCCCGACGGGGACGATCTTCGCGGCGGTGAGCGCGTCGACGGACTCCGGTCCGAACGCCGCCGCGAGCACGCGGTGGCTGGGCGAGTCCATCGGGTCCAGCGTGCCGCCGAGCGAGCCCTCGGGGACGAGCGCGTGCGGCAGTTCGTAGGAGAACTCGCCGTGCTCGATGCGCCAGCGTTTCACGAAGCAGCACATCGGCCCGTTGCCGGCGTCCTCCCCGTCGAGCAGGTTGAGGAGCGGCACGACGTAGACGAGCGCGCCCCCGACATTGACGGTGACGCGCCGTTCTTCGCCGAGCGGGTCTCGCACCCTGAGCGTCAGCGCGATGCGCCGATCGCCCAGTTCCTGCAGGTCGGCGAGGTCCAGGACCTCGCATTGGCCCTCGGCGGGGTCGCCGAGGCGGGCGTCCTTCCACGGCGGAAGGCGGTATTCGGCCAGGATGCCGTTGATCTTCTCCAGCCTGTCCTGCCGGCTCAAGGGTTCGCTCACATGGCACCTCCGGAAAAAGAGCGGAAAGGAACGGGTAGCTTTAGCACGCGGAATTGGCTTTGTCAACGCTCTTTCCGCCTTATCCGGACAACTGGCGCGCACGGCGTTTTCCGTGTATAAAGAGGGGGAGAGAACCCCTCAAGCCAGCCTTATGGCGGACGCCATGATCGAACAATTGGACCTCGAGGACGAGGTCCCCGTCGGCGATTATTCGAACGAATACGTCGCCTGGAACATCCTGGAATACCCCAAATACGAGCGGGGCAGGGCCTGGTACGTCACCATGGGGCTCCTGGGAGGAGGGCTCTTGATTTACTCGGTGGTCTCTGCTAATTTTCTCTTCGCGCTGATCATCATCATGTTCGCGCTCGTCACGTACCTCGCGTCCGTGTCCGAGCCGAAGCAGATCAGGTTCGCGATCACCGATACGGGCATCCGCATCGGGAACGCGTTCTACATGTACCGGGACATCAGCCGTTTCTGGTTCATCTACGAACCGCCCGCGGTCCGCGCTCTCTATTTCGAGTTCAAGAACACCCTGCGTCCGCGCGTCACCGTGGACATGGGGTCCATGAACCCGAACCAGGTGCGCCAGGTCCTCGCCAACTTCGTGCGCGAGGATTTCAACGAGGACGACGAACCGTTCTCGGATTTCATCGGGAGGGTGCTGAAGATCTGACGCGGGCGCGGGGCGCCTCGTCCCCGTCACAACCCATGCGTCCGTAGCTCAGTTGGATAGAGCGCAGCCCTGCGAAGGCTGAGGTCAGACGTTCGAATCGTCTCGGACGCACCACAAAAAAAGCGACAAAGTGGAAAAGTGGAAGAGCGGTAGAGCGGCCACCCGCTCTCGCGCTTTCCCGCTTTTCCACTTTTTTGATGGCTCCGAACCTCGCCACCCCGATCGCCGAGCTCAAGGGCGTCCTGAAACGCCAGGCTTCGGCGTTGCGCGCCGCGGGCGTCGCCACGGTCGGCGACCTGCTGGCCTGCTACCCCAACCGCTACGAGGACTTCACCTCGCATCTGCCGCTCGCGTCCGTGAAGCCGGGCAGCCAGGTCACGGTCGCGGCCAGGATCGTGTCCGCGCGCAACCGCAAGAGCTTCCGGCGACGCCTGACCATCACCGAGGCCGCCATCGAGGACGACAGCGGCGAGATGGTCGCCATCTGGTTCAATCAGCCGTACCTGGCGCAGTCGCTGAAGCCCGGGGCCGAGTTCCGTTTCGCCGGCAAGGCGGTGAAGACCAAGTTCGGCGTGCGGCTGGCGAACCCGCTGTACGAGCCGATCGGCGGCGGCAACGGCCTCGTCCGGCCTCTCATGCCGGTCTATCCGCTCGTCGGCGGCCTCAGCCAGTTCGCCATGCGCAAGCTCGCGGCCGCCTGCAAGGAAGCGATCGGCGCCATCAGCGATCCGCTCCCGCCGGCGCTCCGCAAGGCCAACGGCCTCGTTGGCAAGGCCGAGGCGGTCCGCGGGGCGCATTTCCCCGAAACCCTCGAGGAACGCGACGCCGCGCGCCGACGCCTCGCTTTCGACGAGGTCCTGGCGCTGCAGCTGTCCATCGGTCGCACCAAGCGGC
>Ga0310810_10002665_pt1 | contig 19256 bp, 15 predicted proteins | sample NCmetagenome_FD_207641 | JGI IMG/M metagenome (GOLD analysis project Ga0310810, IMG submission 207641) | Soil microbial communities from experimental microcosm in Duke University, North Carolina, United States - NC | ecosystem: Engineered > Artificial ecosystem > Soil microcosm > Unclassified ...
GTCCTCCACGGCAGGCGAGACGCCCACCGCTACTTTATTCGGCGCCGTGCCCGTTTTATCTGCGCAGAGTTGGTAGTCTCCTGCTTCCAAATCGCAGAGTTTAGTCTGCGGAAAACTTGCCGTAACGAAGGGCCAGGGTAGGCAATACCAGCAGATTCAAGAGCGTGGAGGTCAGCAGGCCACCGAGAATCACGATGGCCATTGGTCCCTCGATTTCGCGTCCCGCTTCACCAGTGCCAAGGGCGAGGGGCAAGAGGCCGAGACCGGTGACCGTGGCGGTCATCAAGATCGGTACCAACCGTTCTGAGGCCCCGCGCATCACCGCCTCGGGACCCCAGGTCATGCCCTCAACGGTTACCAGGTGTTCGAAATGTGAAATCATCATGATCGAATTGCGAGTCGTGATGCCAAACAACGTGACAAACCCAACCAGCGATCCAATCGTCAGACCGCTTTCGACTGGCGAAATCAAGCTGCTGATCCATACCGCCAGCACACCTCCCACCAAGGCAAACGGCACGTTCGCCAACACCAGCAGGAGATTGCGCCAATTGTGGAACACCACCGAGAGCAACAGCAGAATGCCGACAGCGGCGATCGCCGAATGCAGAAGCAATTCTCGTTGCGCTTTTTGTTTCGCCTGCGCAGCGCCACTAAACTCCGCATACGTGCCGGAAGGAAAGCTCACGCCGGCGGAGACCTTTTGTCTCGCTTCAGCCACAAACGCACTGATATCGCGGCCAGTGACAGCGCACGTGACTGTTTGGCGCCGGCGCGCGCCCTCATGCAGGATAGAGGGACGCCCGCCGGTCGGATAGATGTCAGTCAGTTCGCGCAAAGGTAGTCGCACTCCCGCGGGACTGCTTAGCAGCAGGCCGCCGACAGATTCTGGATCCTGGCGAGCCGCCGGATTAAGGATGACGTTGACGTCTATGGTTTGGTTGCCCTGGTGAGTCTGAGCCACAATGTTTCCCTGGTAGGCGGTTTGCACAGCCTCCAGCACATCCACCGGACGATAGCCAAATTGCTGCAGACGTTCGGGCCGCAAGCGAATGACCATGCGCGGAGCTCCTGCGGGCGCTTTGACCTTCACGTCGGCATGACCGGTTACCGTGTTCAAAACATTGGCCACCTCGTGTGCTTTGGCATCCAGCACGTCCAGATCCTGTCCGAAAATGTTTACGACCACCGGCTCTACTTCCCCGGTAATCGTCTCGCTGATGCGATCCCCAAGGAATGTGGTGACCTCGGACTGAATCCCCGGGATTTGCTGCAGGAGGTTGCGAATCTCATCCTGAAGAGCCGCTTGGTCGGCGCCGGGTATCGGCTTGAGTTCGACATGCAATTCGCTCCGATATGGCCCCCACGGGTCCTCACCCAGCTCAGCTCGGCCAACCTGCTGTTCGACCGTGTCAATGTTGGTATTGCCAAGCAACGCCTCCGAAATGCGGCTGCCAATTCGCCTGGTTTCATGCAACGACGTGCCCGGCGCGGCAAAAACCTGCAGGACGAAGTGGCCTTCCCGAAATTCCGGCAGCAACCCGCCACCGCTGGCGGGAAGCCGGATCAACGCCGCCACGATTCCAATAACGACGAACGCGATGAGCACTCGCGGCCAGCGCGCCGCAACGCCAAGCATTCCGGCGTAACCCGCCTTCAAGCGGCGTTGCAGCCACGGCTCATGTGGAGTTCGAATGCCTTTGCCGAAGAAGAGATACGACAACGCAGGCGTGACCGTCAGCGCGACCAATAACGACGCCAGGATCGCCAGAATGTAACTGAGCGCTAGCGGTGCAAAAAAACTGCCTTGCAGCCCGGTTAACGTCAGCACCGGCATAAAAACGAGAGTGACGGTGAAGGTGGCGAAGATAACTGCACGCCTTACTTCCAGTGATGCATTGAGCACTATGTCAAACACACGCTGACCCAACGTTTGACCGGGTGCAGTTCCAGGTGCCTGGCCCTGGGCACGGAACTCGCGCAAGCGCCGGAAAATATTCTCCACATCAATAATGGAGTCATCGACCACTTCGCCGAGGGCGATTGCCAAGCCACCAAGTGTGATTGTATTGATGGTGATTCCCAGCTTTTGAAGCACGATGATCGCCGTAAGAAGCGACAGCGGAATAGCGACCAGGGAGATCCCCGCCGTGCGGATGCTGCCCAGGAACAGGATCAAAACAACAGTGACGAGAATACCACCGATCATCATTGAGTGTTCCATATTCCTCAATGCAATCTCGATGAATGTCGCCGGCCGGTGCAGGCGCGGGTAGAGCTTGATCCCCTGTTGCTTGAGCACCAGGTCCATTTCCTTGAGGGCCGCCTCAAGCCGCTCGGTCACCTCCATCGTGTTGGCGCCGAACTGGCTCGACATCGTCAGTAGCACGCCATCACGGCCCTGGATGAGGCAATCGCCGAACTTGGGCTCCGGCGCCTCAACGACGCGAGCGACGTCCTTCAACCGGACGCTAAAACTGTTCGTATGCACTACCACCACTTCGCCCAACACTTCCGGTGTCAGGGCCTGGCCTTCAGTTTGGAGCGTAACGCGCTGATTAGTGGTCTCGATGAAACCTGCGCCCATGACTGCCGTCGAAAGGCGTGTCGCTGTAACAAGGTCCGAAAGTGCGAGGTCATAGGCCAATAGACGCTCTGGTTCCACTTGGATCTGAAACTGCCGCACTTCCCCGCCGAACGTGCTGCACTTCGCTACACCAGGCACTGACAGCAAGCGTGGCTTGAGCGTCCAATCGGCGAAGGTCCGCAGCTGCATCGGTGTCAGCGTGTCGGAAACCAGCCCGATTTTCAGCAAGTCCATCGTGGAGGACGTCAACGGTGTCATACGCGGCGTTTTGACACTGGTCGGCAACGTCCCTGCAGTCTCTGCCAGTTTCTCTGCAAGCAGTTGACGCGCCCGGAATACGTCGGTTCCTTCTTTGAAAACCGCGGTGATGATCGATAAACCTTCAATCGATTCGGAGCGAAGCGACTCCATGTCACCGAGACCATTGACCATTGTTTCAATGGGCAAGGTTACGAGCAGTTCCACCTGCTCCGGCGCCAGGCCAGGACATTCAGTCTGAATCACTACCTGCGGTTGAACGAAATTGGGGAAGACATCGAGCTTTGCGGTGTCGGCAACGTAAATGCCGTAACCCATGAGGACACAGGCCAACACAACGACGATCAGACGGTGTCTCAGCGAGAACCTTACCAGAGCTTGCAGCATGCGCGCGTTAGATTGATCTCATTTTTGGAGATCGATTCACCGCCAGGGCCAAACTTATAGGTGCCAGGTCCGACTGAGTCTTGTGGCATTCGCCACTTTGAACGGAGAAGTCGTGGTTCATTCTCCCGCCTGCCCTTTGAGTTCTTCCGAAAGAAGTTCTTGAGCACCCACAATCACCACTTTGTCTACGAGCTTTAACCCCTGGCGTACAAACCAGCCGTGGTTTAGTGGCGAAGCCAACTTCACCTCCTGGCGGACAAAATCCGCGTCGCTCGTCTGCCGATAAACCCAGGTAGCTCCATTGAACCGTACGATGGCATCGCTGGGGACCTCTATGCCGGATTGTGGATCGCCGGGGAAAGAAAGCAGCCCTTCAACCGCAGCACCAGGAGCCAGATGCAATGAGTTAGTTACCAACTGGAACAAAAAACCTCGGCCCTGGAGCTGCGGATCCACTAAAGGCGCCGGACCAAGGAATTTGGCGACCACAGGAGTTGATTCAGCTGTCAGTGTGATAACCCGCGCTTCAGTAGGCATGGCAGTGACCGGCTGTCCCGCTGGAAGCTGCAGTTGCACCAGGACAGTAGCAAGCAGACTAAGGGAGCGGACAAACTCCGAGAGATCAGGCCGTTCGGAAATCTCACGCCCCCAGCCTGACAACAGCCGCAGGCGAATGGATTCGGCTTGGGTCTGGTCGCGAGCCGCGGCCGCCTCGGCGCTCTGAAGTGCGCGTTCGGAGGCATTGCTTTGTCCGGCGAGCGTTTTCAACCGCACGAGCTCAGCTTGGGAAGCCGCGCTCGCCGCTTGCGCGCTGATCATCTCGGCCACCAAAGAAGTCAAAGGAGCCACATCCAACACGCGGCCGTAGGCTTTTAATTCAGGGAGTAACTGGGCCGGCTGTAAAGCCGCTGTCTGCAGGCCCATTAATTTTTGCGTAGCAGAGTCGAGCGTAATAACTGTTTCCCCGTTGGTCCCATGTTTAACCCGCGATTCAGACTCCAAGGCTTTCTCCGTTGTTTTTTCGGCAGCACCCGATTTCTCTTCCTGTTTTTCCTTGTGTGAACAACCGAAGAGGACAAGCGCCAAAACAATCAGAGACCAGAGCAGGCGATTCAGGGTTTTTAAACTAACGAGGATGGTCATTTGCAGCTTGCGGGTTTGCGGGTTTCGACTCGAATAATGCAGGAGGCAGGTCCAGGGGGCGTTGCACCGCATCTTCCAAGGCACCGAACGCCTGCTGTAATTTCAGCTGCGCATCCACCCGGGTTAATTCGAGGTTATTCATCTCAATTTCGGCGGTCAGCACCTCGAACCGATCAACGGCCCCGACACTAAACTGCGCCAGGACGGATTGATATTGGCTCGTTTGGGCTGCTACCAACCCCTCGAGGGCTTTGAGGTTTGTTTGGCTGGCATCGAATGAGGCAATGGCCTGATCGATATCACCAATCACTTTGGCCTGCAGCGCCAAGAACCGGGCGGCACTGGCCTCACGACGGGCGCTGGCCTCTGCGATCGGTCCTTTGTGCTGGTTGAGCAACGGAAGTTCCAAATTAACCCCTATTTGCCAGTCATGTTCGCCGGTGCTGCCTGCGTTCCAAGAGTACCCGGGCGTCAGATGCACATCTGGATATTGTTTGGCAATTTCCAACTGCAAGGCGGATTGGCTCGCGGCATAATCGGCCAGGGCGCTGAGGATGTCATTCCGACTGAGCAAGGCCATCTCGCGAGTTTCGCTGCTCGCCAACTCCTGCGCCGCTGGTGGCCGGGCCAAATCAAACGCAAAGGATAAGCCTGCGAGCGCAGAAGCAGGCACACCTAATGCCACTGCCAAACGAGGACGGGCCTCTGCTAGGGAGCGTTGGGCGTCCGCCAGGTCAGCCCGCGACCGCGCCAGAGCCAGGCGTTGGGCATTAAGTTCAATTCCGGAAACGGCGCCGGCTTGGAACTCCTGGTTCAGACGCCTAATCATGTCTTCGCGCAACGCGACCTGACGCTCGAGGGAACTGACCCGTTTCTCGGCCGCGACATATTCCACCAGGGCCTTCCGCACCTCGCCCCGCACCTTCCAAGCGGCACTGGCCAAATTGAACCGAGCCGCCTCTGAGAGGTGTTGAGCTTGTTCGATGCGCCGGCTCCGTTTGCCGAACGTTTCGATTGGGAAATCAAAGATGATTCCGGGAATCCAGGGACTGGCGGCACCGGCAACCGGTTCATAGATCCCAGTCGCGCTCACGGTGGGGTTTGGTCGCTCCGCGGCGGTTTGCTTGCCGCCCAATGCGACGCGCCACTCGGCGCGCGCCACATCGAGGTTGGGGTTATAATAAAATGCCGCCAAAGTCAGCATCTCGAAATCCCAAGTCCTCACTGGCCATTCAATCGTCTCTTTATGCAGGTTTCGTTCGAGAAAAGTCTTAAACTGCGTGTTGGACAGGGTCTGACTTTCCAATTGCCTGGCGGTTTCGTGCGGTGACAGCGGCTTGGGCTCGAAGCGAGCACATCCCCAAAGAAGCAACAGGGTTCCGATCAGCAGGATCGGCAGAGAATGGGCCCGCTCTAAATAAACGGCTTTCCGCATTTCTTGACCTGTCTCAGGCAGTAACTACGATGTGGGTTTATGGACCCAAAAACGCGTTGGCGCAACCTTGTTTTCGGGAACCAAATTCGACGTTGTGCCTCTAACAGAAGTATGAAATATACAAAACCGATACCGCACACACAATCTTTGCACGGATGGCTAAGCATTCGAAAGCTGCTGATGTTTTGCAGTCTTGTCTTGTTATCAATGGCGCAATCGATGGCGGCAGCTGACTTCACGGTCACGTCGCCGGGCTTTTCCTATACCATTAACGGCACAAACAATAACCCGCAACTGACGTTGGTGCGCGGCAAGACCTATACTTTTGCTGTAAATGCGAGCTCGATTCACCCGTTTTTTATCGAGAGCGCCGGCGTGACGAACAACAACATCTCCCAAGGCACAATTACCTGGACGGTGCCAATGGTGGCGTCGAACTACAATTACATCTGTTCGATTCACTTTTTTGGAGGCAAAATCAACACTGTTGCAGCCCCACCTCCTCCTCCACCACCAACGATTCAAGTGCTAAACCTCTCCGTTGGCAGTAACGTCGTACTGTTGTCCACCGGCACTAATACCTGGAGCGTTAATCCCCAGTTCTCAACCAATCTCACCTCTACCAATTGGTTTGCATTAACTGTCATCACCAATCGGTTCTTGAGCGGCACCAACGAAACCATTTGCGGCAAACCTCCCGGCGACAACGTCTTCATCCGCATCCAATCGAGTCCCAAATAGTGTAGCGTCAGGGGCCTCACTTGAGGTAGAAGACTCCCGGCTACCTTGGGGTGCATCCTCGGGGCGTATTGCCCAAATAAGCGTAGCTCAAGTTAATCGGAAGCCGAGCTCCGCGGAGCTCGGCCTTGCCAAAAAGTCATTTGGCAACGCCCTCACACCGCCCCGTTTATGCGCCAGCGACGTCTCTTATTGTCCGCTGCCGCGCGAACGCGGCATTTTCACACTTTCCGTAGATTAGATTTTGAGCACACTTTTGCGGATGCGCCGCTAGATTGCATGGACTCTTTTCGCTTGCTATTAGGAGCAGATTCGGCTTTTAAAGCACATGGCAACGTCCAAAGAGTCTGACAACCTCGATTCGAAGTTTTTCAAGCCTGCGGATTCTTTTTTCCCGGCCTACTACCATGTCGGCCTGACGTTTGATGACGTCACGCTAGCAACCCTCTACTCCGAAGTCCTTCCCCGCGAAACCTTGCTGGAGGCGGAACTGGCAGAGAATCTCCATCTCAACATTCCAATCATTTCATCGGACATGGATACGGTGACCGAGTCGCGCATGGCGATCGCGATGGCACTTAACGGCGGATTGGGAATCATCCATTACAACATGACCGAGCGGGAACAACTCTCGGAGGTCAGTCGCGTCAAGAATCATGTCCATGGATTAATCCAGGAGCCAATTAAAACCGCGCCCGATCAACTGATTGGCGATGTTTTGGGTTTGATCGAAAAGAAGCATTTCACCTTCAGCACCTTCCCGGTAGTCGATGGTGATGGAAAACTCGTAGGTCTGCTGCCAGGTCATGTCGTAAAGCATCGCTATGGCAAACGCAAGGTGGCCGAGGCGCTGACGCCAAGAAGCCAGGTACAAACCATTAACAAGAAAGACCTCGGCCGAGATCCCATTGCGAAGGCGGACCGCTTCTTCACCGATCACCCCGGCATTCACAAACTGCTGGTTGTGGATGACCAGGACCGGTTGCATGGCCTGTTCACCATGAGCGACGTCGAACGCATCACGCAGGAGCGTAACGCTCAATTCAAGCCCACCCGCGACGCCAATTTCCGCCTGGTCTGTGGCGCGGCAGTTTCGGCTACTCGCAATGCCTTCGGCGAATTGGATCGCGAAAAGATTCTTGCTCACGTAGGCGGCCTGGTCGAGCGCGGCCTCGACGCCGTCGCCGTATCCACGGCCCACGGGCACAGCAAGGGGGTCGGTGAGGCTGTGCGCATGTTGCGAGACGCGTTTCCCAAGCTCGTGATTATTGCCGGCAACGTGACCAGTGCCGCCGGCGTTGAGTACTTGGCCGATTGTGGCGCCAACGCGATCAAAGTTGGCCAGGGGCCGGGCTCTATCTGCACAACTCGCATTGTCGCAGGCGTTGGCATCCCACAATTAACCGCGCTCTACGTCGCCTCGCGGGCGGGCCAAAAGAAACGGGTCGCGATTATTGCCGACGGTGGCATTACGAAATCGGGCGATATAGTAAAGGCGCTCACTCTCGCCAACGCGGTGATCTGTGGCGGCATTTTCGCCGGTTGTCCGGAAGCGCCGGGCGAAGTGATGGAGTTCAGCGGCAAGCGCTACAAGCAGTACCGCGGGATGGGAAGTATCGCCGCGATGAAGGCCGGCTCAGCGGTTCGTTATGGGCATGCACAGGACAGCACTCGCAAAGTGGCTCCCGAAGGCGTCGAGGCCCTGAAAGAAGTCACGGGTTCGGTGGACAAGGTTCTTACGCAGCTCATCGGCGGCATTCAATCAGGCATGGGTTATCTCGGCGCGGCAAACCTTGCTCAATTAAGAGACAAAGCGCGGTTTATTCGCGTCAGCCCTGCCGGACAACGGGAAGCCGCACCGCACGATGTGGTTGAACTGAAAGCCGGAGGCTGACGAGCGGGCGAGTCCCGAAACTCGAAATCCGAAATTCGAAAATTAAGGTGTCTAAACATTTTCGGATTTCGGCTTTCCCTGCTTCGGATTTCATTCGTCACTTCCCACCGTCCGCCATCACCTCCTGCGCGACCGCATCCAATCGGCCGTAACGCCTGATTTCCGGCCAGATCAATGCAACCGCGATGACGATAAGAATTGTCCCCACACCTCCCGAGACCACTGAAAAGACCGGTCCTAACCAGTGGGCGACAAAACCCGATTCGAAACCGCCGAGTTCATTGGAAGTACCGATGAATAGGCTATTGACCGCCGATACCCGGCCGCGCTTTTCATCGGGCGTCAGCAACTGCACCAGGGTATGCCGCACCACGACACTGATGTTGTCGACGATACCGCAGATTACCAAAGTCACCATGGAGAGCCAGAACCAGCGTGAGAACCCAAACCCTATGGTTGCCAATCCGAAAATGGCGACCGCCCAGAGCAACGTACGCCCGGCCTTCTCCAGTGGTGGGCGATGTGCCAGCACCAGCGCGCACACCAAGGAACCCAAAGGCAACGCCGCTTGGGCCCAGCCTGAAGAATGTCTTTGGCATAGACCGGTAGCAACGCGGTGGCACCCCCCAGGAGCACAGCAAAAAGATCGAGGGTAATAATGCCCAGAATCACCCGGCTCGCGAACACAAAACTAAAACCGGCACCGAGACTGGCAATGGTCATTGGTTCCCTGGTCGTAACAACATGACGCCGCTTCACGAGCCCAACCAGCGCAAGACAAATTAAGGCACTAATAGCGTTGGTCGCATAGACAGGCGCGGCTTGATGAGTCAGCGCGATCATTGCGCCACCGGCGGCAGGCCCAACGACCGAGGAGAGTTGAAAACTGCCGCTACTCCAGGTCACCGCTTTGGAGAACTCCTGGCGCGAGACCAGGTGGGGCATAAATGCCGAGCTGGCCGGCCAGAGAAAAGTCCGCGCGGTGCCCGCAACAAAGAGACAGGAATAAATCCAAAAGACATCAACCTTCAAAAGAGAAATCAGCGTGAGGCCGGCGCTGGCGCATGCGATAACAAAACTCATCCAAACAATGATGCGCTTGCGGTCGTAATTGTCAGCAACATGACCTGCCGGCAATGTAAACAGAATCATCGGCAGCATTTGGGTAAGACCGACCAACCCCAAAGCCAAGGCTGAATTAGTGCGTTCGTACAATTCCCAACCTACGGCGACAGTCAGCATTTGCTGGCCCAGCGAGGCTACGAATCGTCCAACCAGGTAGAGAACCAAATCCCGGTTTCGCAGCACCGCATACGGATCAGAAGTGGCAGCGATCTCGGGTGCAGCGACGGATCCAGGGGAAGCACCGGTTTTTGGCATTGTCGAGGCCATTATAGTCGGTTGGCACTCTGCCCTTCAAAAGAAATACGCAAGGACCGAAATGAAGAGGGGATTAGCGGACTGAGATGGATCAGCTGCTACGTTGTCGGCTCAAAGGTTTGATTGCATCCTCTCCGAACTAAGCGGCGGCATCACGATGCCGCCGCTTCCCAACAACAACTCACCTCCTCGACGAACACTGACATTGTTAAGGCTCGAGCTGTAATCGGTGTATGGGGACGTTAACCCAAGGGCGCATATTGCGGAGCTGACGTGCCCTGCCATACACAAAGCTTGCGGGGCACAGTGTAGAACTCCATTGTGGTGTTAGCCGTATGGAGCAGCAAAGGGAAACCGAACCCGGTGGTGTGCAGCGTCGCTATCTATGGCCCTGGTTCGTCCTGGGCGCGGTTTTGCTCGCCATCATATTGTCCGTCCTGTGGGTCAGTCACGAAGTCGAACGAACACGACGCATTCGTGATCTGAACGCATCTGACACAAATTCGGGCCCGGTAAGATAATCTCCAGCAGTTATGCAAAGGTTTTTCGGAAGGCCGAGCATCGTTTAGCACCACGAGGCCCAAAAATCCTCGTAAAAACAATTAACAGATGTTTGGGCCTCGCGGAGGTACTGGGAGCTCGGGCCTTCCGAATCATGATCCCGTCTCAGGTTTTTTGATCGGCCATTCGGGCGCCTCCGTTCGGGCATTTTTGAGCAACTGTTCCATTTTGGCGATAACCTCCGGATGTTCCGCCGCGACGTTCTTCTTTTCGCCGATATCAGTTTTCAGATCATACAGTTCAAGTGCTTGATCTGTCTGCGGCCGTACTGCCTTCCAATTACCCGCCCGCAGCGCCTGCTGAAAACCGCGCTCGTGAAATTCCCAATAAAAAGAGTCGTGCCGATTTGTTTGTGACTGCCCCATCAGCAGCGGCAAAAACGAAAGGCCATCAATTTTCTCAGGCGGTTTTGCCCCTGATAATGCGGCAGCCGTTGGCAGAAAATCCCAAAATGCCCATGCTTCGTCGGTAACGAGGCCGGGCTGGATTTTCCCAGGCCAACGCACGATCAACGGCACGCGAATTCCCCCTTCGTACAAGTCCCTCTTGGTTCCGCGCAACGGGCCGGAACTTTTGAAAAACGCCGGATCGACACCGCCTTCCTTGTGCGGGCCATTATCACTGCTGAAGAAAATAATCGTATTGTCCTCAATTCGCAGTTCCTTGAGTTTGTCCAATAGTCTGCCGACATCGGTATCAAGACGAGTGATCATCGCGGCCTTATTTTTTTCGGTTTGCGGCCATGACTCGGAAGAATAGGGCGAATCGCTCGGGACCTGCATACCGTTGCCGGAGCGGGTGCCTTCTTCGTTGTTGGCATGGGGGATAGTATAGGCCAGGTAGAGGAAGAACGGCTGGAAGGCGTTGGAGGTATCCGGCTTATTGATCCTGAGGAAATTCAAGGCACCGATAGTAAAAAGGTCATGCGAGTAGAGGCCTTTCTTGTTCGCCAGATTTTCATATAAAAGCTGCTGGCCGTCGAAGTGAGTTCGCGGATCATAGTGCCACAGATGCGTCGGGTAATAATCATGCGCGGCTACCTGGTCCAGGTAACCGGCAAATTCATCAAAACCCTTTTTCTGCGGAACACCGGAGGTGTTTTCATTACCAAGACCCCACTTGCCGATTAAACCCGTGTGATAGCCGGCCTGCTTCAGCAACTCCGCAATGGTCACGTCGCCCGAACGCAGCGCCTGAGTTCCATTGCCCCGAATCCAGGCGTGACCGGTATGCAAACCAGTCATTAAGGCGCACCGCGACGGTGCACATACGGTGCTGCCTGCATAAAAGCTCGTGAAACGCATGCCGTCAGCGGCGAGCTTGTCCAGATTAGGAGTTTTGATTTTAGCCTGGCCGTAGCAACCCAAATCGCCATAGCCAAGGTCGTCGGCCAGAATAAAAATGATATTTGGCCTCGGCGGAGCTGAGGGTTTTTCGGCCGACGCTTCCTTCGAGGTATTCTGGGCCGCAAATCCGGATACCCAGCCGCACAGCATCATCGCCAGGGCGACCATGGTCCCAAAGGAGGAGCCATGGAGAATCCGTAAGGTTTTGGAGTGCGCCAGTCCTGTGGCGCTTTCAAAACAGCGCCGCAGCGCTCTCGGAAGGGCCGGTTTCTGCTGCAGCCGTTTAGACTTGCTCACCATGCCGGATATTCTGGGGAAAGGGCGCTCCCCGGCGCAAACCATTTCACCAATAATTCGCGTTGCGTTTGGGCCTTTTCAAGGCAATTTGTGGGAAATGGCTCCCGACCAGGACCTGCAAACCGGAAGCGAACACACTGCTACTGAGGCCTCGGCCGAAGCGCTGCGACCAAACCGCCGCTCTTCTCGAGGCCGCCGCGGACGCGGACGGCGACGCCGCGCCAAACCTACGCCGACCCAACAAACCAACGCTTCCGAAGCGGCGCCTGAAGAATCTTCGGAGACCTCGGCCGTGGAGCAAGAATCGCGGGAAATGGAAGAGCAGCCCCAGACACCTTCGTCGATATCAGAACCGGAACCAGATCAGCTGAGGGAAACACCGCCCGCTGCGGCTCCGGCACGACCCAGCCGCCCCGCTTCCAAGGCGAGCATTCAAGAGGCCATCGACCAGGTGAATGAAATAATCGACTCGTTGAAAGAGAGCCTCGAACAGATGGACGAGGTGTTAGAAGTTCTGGAGTATTTCGAGCGACAAGGCCATGCAGATGAGCGTGAGATTGAATCCTTGCGCCGCTCGCTCCGCCAACTACAGCGGCCTCGAGAGGGCGGCCGCCACCCGCATCACGGACATTCCTAAATCGCTTCCAGGCGAGCTCTACTGGTAATTCAGCCTCTCAGCCTCACGCGCGGACGAGCAGGTCAAATCTCGTGTTGCACCTTGTGATTTCGGTGCTTAAGCTTATTTACCTGCGGTTGGGAAGCCGCGGGATACGACCATGCATCTACCGGACGGTTTCCTGGACGCCAAAACCGCTCTCCTCTCAACCGGGGCGGCTGCTGCAGGCGTTAGTGTAGCTCTGTGCCAGGTTCGCACCACGCTTGAGCCCCGCCAGATGCCGATGCTAGGCCTTGCCGCCGCGTTTATTTTCGCCGCGCAAATGCTGAATTTTCCTGTCGCCGGCGGAACTTCCGGCCACCTGGTCGGCGGAGTCTTGACCGCAATTTTGCTGGGCCCCAGCGCCGCCGTTCTGGTGATGACGTGTGTGTTAATCGTGCAGTGCTTAATGTTCGCTGATGGCGGATTGATGGCGCTCGGCGCTAACATATTCAATATGGGGATTGTGAGTGTCTGTGGCGGTTACGCGGTCTTTCGGGTCGTCAAAAGTTTCATTTGGATGGAGGAAACGCGTTCGACGGTTTTTGCCGCCGCATTTGCTGCCTGGTTCGGCACCGTGTTAGGTTCGATTTTCTGCGCCGGCGAACTCGCTTTGTCTCAAACTGCCCCTTGGACGCTCGCCTTTCCAGCGATGGCCTATGTCCACATGATCGTTGGAGTGGGTGAAGGACTCGTTACCGGCCTCATTACGCTGACCGTCGTGCGGAACCGACCCCAGCTCGTCGTTACGCAACACCCGGGCTTTCTTGCTTACGGCTTGTTGCTCTGCCTGGGACTCGTGTTGTTCGTTGCCCCATTCGCCTGCCCGTGGCCCGATGGTCTTGAAACCGTCGCCTCGTTTGTGGGGTTTAAGGCAAACCAAACCCACTCCGCTTTGAAGGCGCCCTTGGGGGATTACCAACTCCCCTTTATCGGCTCGGCAACTTTCGCCACAGCAGTGGCAGGAGCGATCGGAACCATCTTAGCGTTTGCAGCCGCGTATGGGTTGGCGCGAATCCTGGTACCCGCCCTCAACGCTCGCAAGAAGGATGCATCCTCCGGAAACTGAGCCGTCCGACCGCATCGGCCTGCTCCAAAGAGCTTCCCCGCGCTTCAAACTGCTTGCCGCCATTATCCTGATCACCGCGACGGCTTTACTACCCCGCCGCCCCCACATTTTGTACCTCGTTCCGGCCCTCGCGCTGTTGCTGCTTTGGCCGCTCTCCCGCATGCCGCTAAGTTATATCTGGCGCCGCTTGTTGGTTGTGGAGTTGCTGGTTCTCGGCATCGCTTCGCTCTCCCTCATCAATCCCGCTGCCACTCCTATGGTTCTTGCAGCCATCATCAAAAGCAATCTCTGCATCTTCACGCTACTGATGCTCACCTGGACCACTCCCTTCTACGATATTCTTCAAGAACTGCGGCGTTTCCGCCTCCCGACGGTCATGCTCACTATACTAACTCTTATGTATCGCTACCTGCCCGTCCTGGTCGAAGAGTCCCGGAGGATGCAGCGCGCTCGTGCCAGCCGCACCTTTTCTCCGCGCCGCCGGCTGGCCTGGCAAAACCTATCGACGATCATTGGCCAGCTTTTTATCCGCAGCGCCGAGCGCGCGGAACGGATCTATCTGGCGATGTGTGCTCGAGGTTGGAAATGAAACCTGCCGTCGAGGTCCGTGCACTAAGTTATCAATACCCCAGAACCAGTAGGGGGTTGACGCTCGATAACCTTTCTTTTGTTGTTGGGCCGGAGGAATGTATCGGCGTGCTGGGTCCCAATGGTGCCGGAAAATCAACCTTGCTGTTACATTTGAACGGCTTGCTTCCCGAGCGCCCTCCGGCAGAACCCAGCATTTGGATCGACGGAGAACCGCTTACCCAAAAAACATTCGACCTGATCCGCCAACGGGTCGGATTACTTTTTCAGGACCCGGACGACCAACTGATTTCTGCAACCGTCTTCGAGGACGTCGCCTTCGGCCCGCGACAACTGGGAATTGAGGGAGCTGTGCTGCGCTCGCTGGTGGGCCATTGCCTCACGCAAGTCGGGCTTCAAGGATTCGGACTGCGCGAATCGCATCGGCTCAGCCACGGCGAAAAGCGCCGCGTGTGCCTGGCTGGTGTCCTCGCCTGTAAACCAAGCGTGCTGGTGCTCGACGAGCCCACAAGCGACCTCGATCCGCGCGGACGTCGTGAGTTCAAATCGTTACTGCAGTCGTTGCCCGGCGCGAAACTGATCGCTACCCATGATCTGGAGTTGGTGGTCGACCTTTGCTCCCGCGTGCTGATACTCGACGAAGGCAAGTTGATCGCAGAAGGACCTACCGTCGCATTACTCTCGAACGAAGAGTTGATGCTGGCGCATGGGCTGGAAAAGCCGCATAGCCTCCTGCATCGGCATCCACACGGGCCCGTCATCTAAAAAAGGTTTAAAGACCTTACTGTGTTTGAGCCATTGGGAAACCGAAACTAGCCGCTCGCTCTAACAGAATTTGTGATCGTCCAACAGCGCGGGTTTCCAAAGGACAGATTGAGCCGAAGGGTCCGGCGGGGACATTGAAAGTAGGCGCCTCGAGGTTGGGATGTGCAAAATCCAGCACCTCCGCCAGATTATTTGCAGTTGCATCGCGAACCGTTAACGGCCTGAGATTCCAGCGCCATTCGAGCATCTTGAGGACCGAAGTATGGTCATATAGGCCCGGCGCCACTTTGCCTCGCGGCGACCACGGTGAGATGATCAAAGCGGGGACACGGAAGCCGCGCCGTCCGTCGCTACCCAGGGCGGCGTCGCCCGATGGGATCGGCGCCACCGACGGGGGAACGTGCTCAAAAAACCCGCCCCATTCGTCATAATTGATGATGAGGACAGTGTTGGGCCAGGCAGGGCTCGAGGTGACCGCCTCGTAAATGGTATTCAAGAAAAGTTCTCCCCTGCGGATATCGGCATGAGGGTGGTCATCACTGGAAAGACCCTCTTCCTCACCGAAAAACGGCGGATCGACAAAGGACACATGCGGCAAGGTTCCAGCCGAGCAATCCAGAAAGAATTGGTCGATGCTCCGAGATATCGGCACATATTTCGCCCCCCAGAACGCCAGGAACGGAATGTCGTTGAAGTAATAACGGGCGCTCAGACTATGATCTAGGAGCCGATCCCAGATGGTCGGCAGACTCGACAACGGTAAGAGAGAGTCATCCAACCGATCAGTCTGCGCAGCGTGCTGGTAAATACGGTTAGGGTAGGTCGGCGCCATGATCGGGGCAAAGTAATGATCGCACGTGGTCCACTGCTGCGCCGCAGGCGCGAAAAAAGCAAGGTCGTTTGCGACATAGTATCCTATCGCATAGATATCATTGGTACCGGCCCGAAGCCAGCCATCGCACGCCCCATTGTCAAATTCGACTCTGCCGCCCGTGTAAGAATGATCTGGATCGGGATGACCGCACCCCTGGTAATCGGGGGCCAGCGGATAGGTTGAGTGCGAGACTCCGGAAGCATCAGCGTAACTCAAGCCCTCTTGCCGGGCTTCCGCTCCGGGTAACCAACCTAGAAAATGATCGAACGACCGGTTTTCCATCATCACCAGCACCACATGTTCAATACCGGACTGGTTCGGCTTCGGCAGCCGCTTGTCGCGGGGCATCGCCAGACTGGAGGAAACCACGCCGCCGAAGCCTAGAGTCCCTACCGTAACTTGACGAAGAAATCGGCGCCGCGGAAATCCGCTTCGTGTTTGCCGGTGAGTGGAGGCTCGTTTAAGACGAGATTGCTGCTTTTTCATAATCCCGGGTTAGCTTTTTGGTGAGGGAGTATTAACCGCTTAACTAAATCTAAGTAGTGGGCCTAACCCTCCTTCTGCTTGCGTTCGCGCCCTAGCTATGACCCTCCGATTTGGGGTTTAAAACCCATCGGTAAGCGGGTGAAAGCCTTAGTCGCGCCTAAGCTCTTTTTCGGCAGACTTAAGGGGCGGAAAGCAGTCTAGGGCACACCTAGGCCCATAGACTGAAATCGCAGCTTAACGGCAAACATCAACTCCAGGAAAATATGAACAAATCCAAAATCATCATCTTCTCAGCTATCGTCATGCTATTGCAGTCCGCCGCGATTCAATCCATTGGTGCCCAGGAACTCTTTAGGGCATTGTTAAGTCTAAATTGTGTATCGACTAATCAAGATGGCACGCTCGTCTATGAGCGTTTCGGAAACCAGGACTTAATCAGCAGCTGTGCCCGGGATGAAGGCATCACCAATGTGACTGGACTTCACCTGGTTTACAACCCCGCATCCAATGCACTGCAAGTTGTGACCAGCACCAACAATTCCTTGGTCGGCACTAACTTTAGCCTCGTTGGCAGCAATCAGTTGCTGATCTGCACCCCGCTGACGTTCGGTAGCGTGGTTTCGCTCAGTGGCACCAACACCAATAAAGTTGAACTTCTGGCTTCCGTATTCGTCGAGACTAACACAGTCGCCAATGGCACCTTAGCAGCCACCGAACGCTTTACTCGCAACTCCTCCAATGAACTCACCAGCTTCAGCCTCTTCGGCCGTATCCAATACGCGACGGCGGCCAGCGGAACCAACAGCGCGATGATCTGTACTGGGGTGTTGGTGGCTGGCTCGCAGGTATCCAACGAAAATGACCAGGATGAGGAGAATGAAAACGAAGGCGGCCACAACGGTAACAACGGTAATCATGGAAACGGTAATCATGGGAACGGAAATGGAAATAATGGAAACGGCAACAACGGGCACCATAAAGGCAGATGACGACGGCAACTTAGTTATTTAGCCGCTGCGCCGATTCATACGCGTAGCGCGCCAAGTGGGACCCGGCATATTGCCGGGTCCCTTCGTTTTATGTGCTGCCCCGTGCTGCAGCTGCCCCGCCGCAAGAATTTCTATCGTTGTGCTTGACTGGATCGCTTAATCGAGAGACAACAGAGCAACGCAACGTCCAACGCTCGTCCCATGATTAATCAGAGGCATTGTCCGTTTTGCCGCGTCCCCGCCACTGCCGAATGCTTTCACTTGGCATTAGCCGTCGAGGGACGCGATTTTGTCAAACGCTGTGTTGAACTGTGCCACGGGGAGGTTCCGTGGCGCGTCATTTGTCAACAGCGTCAACTTAACGGCTGGTCGACACAAAAGGATGACTTCATGTGGTTGGAGACAGCCTTTTGTGATGAATTCCTCAAAAATCTGACCTGGTTTGGGGGCATGGATTATGAATGGCGCTCCGGTCCCAACCCCGGGCAAGGCGGATTTTGGGTCTTACTCTGGTCCAAACATCCGCAACGGCTATGGTGGGAACTGCGCGAGGCCCTCGAACAGCGAACCGCCCAGGCCCCGCTGGCCCAAGAAACCCCTCCCTGGCTGATTTGGCTTAATCCGCACTGAAGCACCAGGGCACCTCTCTCCGGGGAAGCCCTTCGCGGCAGTTTCCAACGAGTCGCTGCCAGTTCGCGTGCATTCCTAGTATCCTGATCCTTCGCCTGGCTCAGCTCCCGATTGCCCAAAAACGTTCAAAATCGGGCTGCGTAGATGTCTATCCAGTGTAAACTATACGCGGATGCAGTCTTTTCAATTCCATCCGATTATTGCCCAATGGTTCCGCGAGACCTTCGGGTCACCTACCGAACCGCAGCAGCGTGGCTGGCCGTCGATTCAGGCAGGCTCGCACACGTTGATCGCCGCGCCCACAGGCTCAGGGAAAACCTTGGCTGCGTTCTTTGCCGCGTTGGATCAGTTATTCCGGGAAGGCCTCGATACGCAACTGCCGGATGAAACTCGCGTCTTGTATGTCTCGCCGCTCAAGGCGTTGAGCAACGATATCCATAAGAATCTGGAAGAACCACTTAAAGGCATACGCCAGTCTTTGCTGAAACATACTGGAAAGGATGTCGATGTCCGGGCCGAGTTGCGCACAGGGGATACTTCGGCGTCCAAGCGCCAGGCTATCGCCCGTCGCCCCCCCCATATCCTGGTGAGCACCCCGGAGTCGCTCTACTTGCTGTTAACCTCGGAGTCGGGCCGCCGACTACTCCGCACTGTCCGAACTCTGATTGTTGATGAAATCCACGCGGTCGTCGGAAACCGACGCGGCTCGCACCTGGCGTTGAGCATGGAACGGCTGGCCGCCCTAACCAAACGCCCCCTGCAGAGAATCGGGCTCTCCGCAACCCAGAAACCAATCGAAGAAGTAGCTCTTTTTCTGGTGGGAAACAGCAATGCCAAGCTACCTCTAACAAGTGGTTCGAGTGGGGTCATCGCCGATATAGCGTGCCGAAAATCTCAACCCAATATCGAGTCAACAGAAAAAGCCTCCTCTCCTCCAGCGGAGGAGAGGGAGAGCCGCACCGCGGATCCCGAGAACCGGACAGCAAGGCTCGGCGAGAGCAGTGGAAACTTTGTCGTCGCGGAGAAAACAGCCGGCGCTGAAGCCAATTCTCCCTCTCCCCTTCTGAGGGGAGAGGGCCGGGGTGAGGGGTCCTTCGCCTCTTCGCGGGACAGGGACCCGTTCACACCGCTTAGGATCATGCCCCCCGACTGTTTCGCTCGAGCTCGTCTGATG
>Ga0310810_10002670_pt1 | contig 19244 bp, 16 predicted proteins | sample NCmetagenome_FD_207641 | JGI IMG/M metagenome (GOLD analysis project Ga0310810, IMG submission 207641) | Soil microbial communities from experimental microcosm in Duke University, North Carolina, United States - NC | ecosystem: Engineered > Artificial ecosystem > Soil microcosm > Unclassified ...
CGCGGTGCGAGGGGCCCTCGTCGGCGTGGTGGCCGGCGGAACGGCGTCGGCGTCGGCGATCAAGGGGGTGCAGCTCGCCGGCAAGACGGGTACGGCGCAGTCAGGGACGCTCGACCAGTTCGGAAAGGAGCTCAATCACGCGTGGTTCGTCGGTTTCGCGCCGGCGAACGATCCCAAGATCGTCGTCGCCGTGATGATCGAGTTCGGCGGCCACGGTACGCGCGCCGCGCACATCGCGTCGGCGATCATCGCCAACTACCTCAAGGTCACGCCCATCGTCGACCTGCAGACGGACGGCTGATGGCGACGAAGCGACTTCCAATCGACTGGCAGCTCGTCGTCATCGCCCTGCTGCTCTCGTTCTACGGCATCGCGATCGTCTACTCCGCGGGGCAGACGGACATCCCGACGGCCGTCGCTCGGCTCTGGAAGACGCAGCTCGTCTGGTTCTGTCTCGCCATCGCGGCGGCGTACGGCGTCACTCGCTGCTCGGTGCGGCTCATGGACTGGCTCACCTGGCCGGCCTACTGGGTGAGCGTCGCGATGCTCGTGCTGCTCCTGTTCGTCGGCAAGGGCGCTGGAACCGCGGCGAGCAGCAAGAGCTGGCTCGCGATCGGCGGATTCCGCATCGGCCAGCCCGCCGAGCTCGCGAAGATCACCGTCGTGCTCGCGCTGGCGAAGGTGCTCTCCACCTTCAAGGAGCCCCCGAAGTCGCTGCTCGAGCTCTGGAAGCCGGCGCTCGTCGTCGGCGTCCCGTGGCTGCTGATCATGAAGCAGCCCGACCTCGGCACGGGGATCGTGTTCGTCGGCTTCGCCTTCGCGATGCTCTTCTGGTCCGGGGTGTCGTGGCCGCTGCTCGTGCTCGTGGCCAGCCCCGTGGTGAGCCTCATTCTCGCGTTCAGCGTGAAGCTGTGGGGCGCGTGGTTCCTGCTCCTCGTGGCGCTCGTGCTCTGGTACAAGCCGTACCTGTACGAGGGGATCTTCCTCGCCGTTACCAACGTCGTCTTCGGCGTGGTGTCGCCGATCATCTGGGAGCGGCTCGCGCCGTACCAGCAGAAGCGCCTGCTCGTGTTCATCAACCCGGACATCGACCGGCGCGCGGCGGGCTATCACGTGATCCAGTCGCAGATCGCGATCGGGTCGGGAGGCCTGTTCGGCCGCGGCTTCACCCAGGGGCCGCAGAAACGGCTCGCCTTCCTGCCCGCCCAGCACACCGACTTCATCTTCGCCGTCGTCGGCGAGGAGCTCGGTTTCATCGGCGTGCTGCTCGCGTTCACGCTGTTCCTGCTGCTCTTCCTCCGCACGACGAAGATCGCGGAGCGCGCGAACGACTCGTTCAGCAGCCTCGTGGCGTTCGGGCTTCTGGCGAGCTGGTTCGTGCACGTGCTCGTCAACGTCGGCATGACGCTCAACCTGATGCCGATCACCGGCATCCCGCTGCCGTTCTTCAGCTACGGCGGCAGCTTCATGCTCGCGAGCTGGATCGCGGTCGGCATCCTCGTCAGGATCGCCGCCGAGGGACGCGGGGGCCGCACCGGGCCGTTCGTCGTCTGAGCATCGTCGAGCGAGGCGACGCGGCCTCGTCAATCCCTTGCCCACCTCGGTGACCCCGGTCACATTTCTGCATGGCTTGGTTCCGGAAGGAGAAGAAGCCGCGTCAGCCTCGGCGGGAGCGGCTCGAGATCCCGGCGGACGTCTGGGAGAAGTGCGAAGCCTGCGGGCATACCGACATCCGCGAGAAGTTCGTCCGGAACTTCAACGTCTGCCCGAACTGTGACTACCACCGCCGTTACCGGGCGACCGAGTACTGCAGCCTCCTCCTCGACGACGGTACGATCGAGGAGCTCGAGCTCGATATCCGCTCCACGGATCCGCTGGGCTTCCCCGAGTATCCCGCGCGCCTGAAGAAGGCCACGGCGGGCGCGGGCGACGGCGACGCCCTGCTCGCCGCCGCCGGCACGATGGGCGACCTCCCCGTGAGCCTCGGCGTGATGGACTTCGCCTTCATGGGCGGCTCGATGGGCTCGGTGGTGGGCGAGAAGATCGCGCGGCTCGGCCAGCGCTCGCTCGAGCGCAAGCATCCGCTCATCGTCGTCTGCGCCTCCGGCGGCGCGCGCATGCAGGAGGGCGTATTGTCGCTCATGCAGATGGCGAAGGTGAGCGCGATGCTCGCCCAGCTCGCCGAGCGGCGCATCCCCTACATCGCGATCCTCACCAATCCCACCACGGGCGGCGTCAGCGCGAGCTACGCCATGCTCGGCGACGCGATCATCGCCGAGCCCGGCGCGGTGATCGGCTTCGCCGGCCCGCGCGTGATCAAGCAGACGCTCGGCCAGGATCTGCCGGAGGGGTTCCAGACGGCGGAATTCCTCCTCGATCACGGGATGCTCGATCAGGTGGTGCATCGCCGCGAGCTGAAGAGCACCGTGAGCCAGCTTCTGCGGCACATGAGCGGCAAGCCGGCCGCATCGGGGTGGAGCTCGCCCTGAGCGAGTACCAGGCGGCGCTCGACTACCTCTACGCGCGCACCACGGGCGCGTTCAAGTTCGGGCTCGAACGAACGCGCGCGCTGCTGGCCGAGCTGGGCGATCCGCATCTCGCCGTGCCGGTGGTGCACGTCGCGGGGACGAACGGCAAGGGGAGCGCGGTCGCGACGGCGGAGGCGCTGCTCCGCGCGAAGGGATTGCGCGTCGCGCGCTACACGTCGCCGCATCTGGTCGATTTCCGCGAGCGCATCGTCGTCGACGGGCGGCCGATCGCCCCGGAGGCGGTGGTGGAGTTCGTGCACCGCTGGATGCCCGACGTGGAGCGCATCGGGGCGTCGTTCTTCGAGGCGACGACCGCGATGGCGTTCGCGCACTTCGCGGCGATGCGCCCCGACGTCGCCGTGATCGAGACGGGACTCGGCGGCCGGCTCGACTCGACCAACGTCGTGCTGCCGCGCGCGGCGGGGGTGACATCGATCGGGCTCGATCACACCGAGTACCTCGGGCCGACGCTCGAGTCGATCGCGCGGGAGAAAGCCGGCATCTTCAAGCACGACGTGCCGGCGGTCATCGGCGAGCCGGATCCCGCCGTCAGTGGGTGGCTCGCCTCGGCGGCGAAGCGCGCCGGCGCGTCCGCCGTGCGACTCGCGCCCGTGGAAGCCCGCGTCAGCGACGTGGCGCTCGACGAGACGGGCACGGCGTTCACGCTCGATGCCCTCGGCGAGCGGGCGCGGGTCGTCACGCCCCTCGCTGGGCGGCATCAGGCGCTCAACTTCGCCTTCACCCTCGTGCTGCTCGACGCCGCGGGCGCGCCGTTCGCCACGTCGCTCCCGGATGCCGCGAAGGCCGCGCCGTCGATCCGCCTGCCCGGGCGCTTTCAGCGCGTGGACCGGTGGATCTTCGACGTCGCGCACAACGCCGACGGCGCGCGCACGCTCGCCGCGACGCTGCGCGCCGTGGGGGATACCGACGTGACGGTGCTGATCTGCGTGCTCGCCGACAAGGATTGGCGCGGGATGCTCGAGGCGCTGCGTCCGATCGCCGCGCGGTTCATCCTCACCGACGCGCCAACCGCGCCGGCGAGCAGGCGCTGGTCGCTGGCGGACGCACTCGACTACGCGCGCTCGTCGACGCTGCACGCGGTGGCGCAGCCCGATTTCGACGCCGCGCTGACCCTCGCTGAATCCGAGCGCGGGATCACGCTCGTCACCGGCTCCTTTCACACCGTGGGCGACGCGATGGCGCGCTTGCAGGTGTCTCCGCTGACCGGGTAGCTTTCCTGAATGTTCAAGGGCGCCCTCCCCGGCTTTCGCGACTTCTATCCCCAGGAGCTCTCCGAGCGCGCCTTCATCATGGCCACGTGGCGCGAGGTGGCCCGGCGCTACGCGTTCGTCGAATACGACGGACCGCCGCTCGAGCCCCTCGAGCTGTACACGCGGAAGAGCGGTGACGAGATCGTCGGACAACTCTACAACTTCGTCGACAAGGGTGGCCGCGACGTCGCCCTGCGACCCGAGATGACGCCGACGGTTGCGCGCATGGTGGCCGCGCGCGCGAACGCGCTCCGGAAGCCGGTGCGCTGGTTCTCGATGCCGCAGCTCTTCCGCTACGAGCGGCAGCAGAAGGGGCGACTGCGCGAGCACTTCCAGCTCAACGTGGACATCTTCGGCGCGGCGGAGGTCGCGGCCGACGCGGAGCTCGTGGCGTGCGCCGTGGACATCATGCGCGCGTTCGGCCTCGGCGCGTCCGATGTCGTCGTGCGCGTCTCCGATCGCCGCGTGCTGCACGCGTATCTCGAGGCGCTCGGTGTTCCCGGCGCGTCGATCCCCGACGTCTACGGCGTGATCGACAAGCTCGAACGGCAGCCGGCGGGCGTCTCCTCGGAGAAGCTCGCGGCGGCCGGCGTGCCCGGTGCGGCGATCGACCGGATCCTCCGCATCGCGGAGGTGGACTTCGCGCAGCTCGAGTCGACGCTCGCCGGCACGGCCGCGGAGCCGACGGTGCGCGAGTTCGGCGACTTCCTGCGCTTCGTGCCCGCCTTGCTCGGCGGCGCCGAGGAGTGGCTGCGCGTGGATCTCTCGATCGTGCGCGGACTGGCATACTACACCGGGATCGTCTTCGAGCTGTTCGATCGCTCGGGGGAGTTCCGCGCCATCTGCGGCGGCGGACGGTACGACACCCTCCTCCAGTCACTCGGCGGCGCCGATCTTCCCGCGCTGGGATTCGGCATGGGGGACGTCGTGCTCGGCGAGCTGCTGCGCTCGAAGGGGCTGATGCGCCCCGCCGATGCGAGCGCGGACTACTGGCTCTCCGGCGCCGACGACGTCCCGCTCGAGCGGATCATGCGCGAGGCGGCGCGGTTGCGCGGCGAGGGACACTCGGTGGAGTACGCCCTCCGGCCGCAATCGCCGAGCAAGCAGAAGAAGGCCGCCGTCGCCAGCGGCGCGAAGACCTTCGTCACTCTCTCGAACGACGGCACGAATGGCTGACGACAAGAAGCTCACGACCCGCGCCGAGGACTTCAGCGCCTGGTACAACGAGGTCGTGCTGCGGAGCGAGCTGGCCGACTACTCGCCCGTCCGTGGCTGCATGGTCATTCGCCCCAATGGCTACGGCATCTGGGAGCGCATGCAGCGGCAGCTCGACGACATGTTCAAGGCCACGGGCCACCAGAACGCGTACTTCCCGCTGTTCATCCCGGAGTCGTTCCTGCACAAGGAGGCGGAGCACGTCGAAGGCTTCGCCCCCGAAGCGGCCGTCGTCACGCACGGGGGAGGGAAGGAGCTCGAGGAGCCGCTGGTGGTGCGGCCCACCTCCGAGACGATCATCTACTCGATGTTCGCGAAGTGGGTCCAGAGCTACCGCGACCTGCCGCTCCTCATCAACCAGTGGGCGAACGTCGTTCGCTGGGAGATGCGCACGCGGCTCTTCCTGCGCACGACGGAGTTCCTCTGGCAGGAAGGGCATACCGCGCACGTCACGCACGACGAGGCGGAGGAGGAAGCGCGGCGCATGCTCGGCGTGTATCGCGACTTCATGGAAGGCTACATCGCGATGCCCGTCGTGACCGGCCAGAAGACCGACGCCGAGAGGTTTGCCGGGGCGCTGCGCACGTACTCGTGCGAGGCGATGATGCAGGACAACAAGGCGTTGCAGGCGGGCACGTCGCACAACCTCGGGCAGAACTTCGCGAAGGCGTTCGACCTCACCTTCCAGGCGGAGAGCGGGGCCACCGAGTACGCCTGGAACACGAGCTGGGGGGTGTCGACGCGGATGGTCGGCGGGCTCGTGATGACGCACGGCGACGACAACGGGCTTCGCATCCCGCCGCTGCTCGCGCCGATCGAGCTGGTGATCGTGCCGATCTACCGGACCGACGAGGAGCGCTCGGCGGTGCTCGAAGCGGCGCATCGCATCGTGACGTCGCTCGCCGACTGGAACCGGAGCGAGCGCGGCCGGCTGCGTGTGCACGTCGACACGCGCGACGGGATGAAGCCGGGCGCGAAGTACTACGAGTGGGAGCTTCGCGGCGTCCCGCTGCGGCTCGAGCTCGGGCCACGCGACATCGCCAACGACCAGGGCGTGCTGGTGCGCCGCGACACGCGCGCGAAGCGTCCGGTGTCGCTCCGCACGCTCGGCGAGGACGTCGGCGACACGCTGTCCGCCATCCAGCGCGACATGCTCGCCGCGGCGCTCGACCGCCGCGAGTCGCACAGCGTCCGCGAGCGCATCGGCTACGATCGCTTCCGTGAGCTCATGGACGGCGAGGGCGCGTTCGTGTATGCCGGCTGGTGCGGCGACGGCGAATGCGAGGCGCGGATCAAGGAGGAGACCAAGGCGACGATCCGCTGTCTGCCCGACGAGGAATTCCGGTCGGCCGAAGCGCCGGCGACGTGCCTGCGGTGTGGCCGGCCGGCGATCGCCGAGGCGCTATGGGCCAGGGCATACTGATCTCCGGCTACGCGCGCGTCGACGGCGCGCTCGCGTGCGAGGAGGTGCCGCTGGAGCTGATCGCGCGCGAGGTCGGCACGCCGACCTACGTGTACAGCAGCGCGATGGTGCGCGACCGCTACCGTCGTCTCGACGACGCGTTGGCACCGCTGCCGCATCGCATCCATTACACGCTCAAGGCGAACTCGAACGCCGGCATCCTGCGGCTGCTGCGCGAGCTCGGCGCCGGCGCCGACGTCGTGTCCGGGGGCGAGCTCCATCGCGCGCTGCACGTCGGGTTCCGTGGCGAGGAGATCGTCTTCGGCGGGGTGGGGAAGACCGAGCGGGAGCTGCGCGAAGCCGTGGCCGCGGAGGTGCTCCTCGTCAACGCCGAGTCGGGGGCCGAGGTGCGCGCCCTGGATCGGCTGGCGCGCGAAGCCGGCGCCGTCGCGCGCGTCGGGCTGCGCGTGAACCCCGAGGTGACGGTCGACAGCTCGCACCGGTACATCAAGACCGGGGAGCGCGGCGCGAAGTTCGGCATCCCGTTCGACGAGGTCGTCGGCGTCGCACGGGTCACGGCGGGCTTGCCCAACGTCGAGCTGCACGGGCTGGACATGCACATCGGCTCGCAGCTCTTCCGCGTCGATCCGTACGTCGACGGGGTCGAGCGACTCGTCGGACTGCTCGCCGACGTGCGGAGCGAGGGGATCGACACCGTCCGCTACCTCGACATCGGCGGCGGGCTCGGCGTGTCGTACTCCGACGAAGTGGCCCCCGATCTGGATCGGTTCGCGCGCGCGCTCGTGTCGCGCGTGGAGCCGACGGGTCTCACGCTCCTGATGGAGCCGGGGCGGTTCATCGTGGGCAACGCCGGCATGCTGGTGACGCGGGTGCTCTACCGGAAGCACAGCGGCGGCCGCGATTTCCTCGTGACCGATGCGGGCATGACGGAGCTCATCCGACCGTCGCATTACGACGCCTATCATCGCATCGAAGCGGTGCGCCGGCGCGGTGGCACGATGACCGCCGACGTCGTCGGCCCGATCTGCGAGAGTGGCGACTTCCTCGCGCTGGGGCGCGAGATGGACGACGCGGAGGCGGGCGATCTGCTCGCGGTGTACGACGTCGGCGCCTACGGCTACGTGATGGCGTCGAACTACAACACCAGACCGCGGGGCGCGGAAGTGCTGGTCGACGGCGACCGGTACGCCGTGGTGACGGCGCGCGAGCGCTACGAGGACCTCGTGCGGCTCGAGACGGCCGCGCCCGACTGGAGGACAGCCTGATGCGCATCGGCCTGCTGGCGGACACTCACGACCGGATCCCCACGATCGCCGAGTTCGTCCGCCTGATGCAGGAGGCCGGGGTCGCGATGCTCATCCACGCCGGCGATTTCTGTGCGCCGTTCTCGCTCCGGCCGATCGAGGAAGCGAGCATGTCGCTCGCCGGGGTGTTCGGCAAGAACGACGGCGACACCCAGGGGTTGCTCGCGAAGGCGTCGGCGGGATTCGGCGAGGAGCTGTTCGAGGGGCCCCACAGCTTCGAGCTCGCGGATCAGCGCATTCTCGTGGTGCACGACATCGGCGACGTGCAGCCGCGCAGCATCGAGGGACACAGCATCGTGGTGCACGGCTTCACGCACCAGCAGGAGATGAAGCACCGGGGCGACACGCTGATCGTGAATCCCGGCGAGGCATGCGGATGGATCTACGGCACGCCCAAGGCGGCCATCCTCGACCTCGAGACCAAGAACGTCGAGTTCCTCAGCCTCGATCCCGCGCACTGGACGACATGACCGCCGGCAGCCGCATCCTCATCATCGACTACGGATCGCAGTACACGCAACTCATCGCGCGACGCGTGCGCGAGGCGAGAGTCTACTCGGAGATCCATCCGCCGACCCGGTCGGTCGCGTGGGTCCGCGACTGGAAGCCGACGGGGATCATCCTCAGCGGCGGGCCGAACTCGGTGTACGGCGAGAACGCCCCCACCGCCGATCCCGCGCTGTTCGACGTCGCGCCGACCCTCGGCGTCTGCTACGGCATGCAGCTCATCGCGCACGTGCTCGACGGAGAGGTCATCCGCGGCGACCGCCGCGAGTACGGCCGGGCGGAGATCCATCCGATCGGGACGAGCCCGCTGTTCGAAGGGTTCGACCCGGCCGAGGCGACGACCGTCTGGATGAGCCACGGCGACCACATCGAAGCGGCGCCGTCGGGCTTCCACGTGACGGCGGTGAGCGAGGGCAATCCGCTCGCGGCGTTCGAGCACGAGTCGAAGCCGATCTACGGTGTGCAGTTCCACCCGGAAGTGGCGCACACGCCGCGCGGGCGCGAGCTGCTGGCGAACTTCCTGTTCAAGGTGTGCGGCGCGACCCCGAGCTGGACGGCGGGCGCGTTCATCGAGGAGGAAGTGGCGCGGATCCGCGCGCAGGTGGGCGACGCGCAGGTGATCTGCGGCTTGTCGGGGGGCGTCGACTCGTCCGTCGCCGCCGCGCTCGTGCATCGCGCCATCGGCGATCAGCTCACCTGCGTGTTCGTCGACACCGGGCTGCTGCGGCTGCACGAGCGCGACCAGGTGGAGCGCACGATGCGCGCGCACATGGGAATCAGGCTCGTCACGGTCGACGCGTCGCGGCGGTTCCTCGATGCGCTCGCCGGCGTGGAGGATCCCGAGGCGAAGCGGCGCGCGATCGGTCACACGTTCATCGACGTATTCGAGGAAGCCACCGCGAGCGCGGGCACGAACGCGGCGTTTCTCGTGCAGGGCACGCTGTACCCGGACGTGATCGAGAGCGCGTCGCCCACCGGCGGACCGTCGGTGACGATCAAGACGCACCACAACGTGGGCGGCCTCAAGCCGGGGATGCGCTTCACCCTGATCGAGCCGCTGCGCGAGCTGTTCAAGGACGAGGTGCGCAACGTCGGGCGTGAGCTCGGACTCCCCGACGAGATGGTCGGCCGGCACCCCTTTCCCGGCCCCGGGCTCGCGATCCGGGTGCTCGGCGCCGTGACGGAGCCCGCGCTCCACGTGCTGCGCCAGGCGGACGCGATCTACCTCGAGGAGATTCGCGCGGCGAGCCTGTACGACGAGATCTGGCAGGCGTTCGCCGTGCTGCTGCCGATCCGCAGCGTCGGCGTGATGGGCGACGAGCGTACCTACGACAACGTCGTCGCCCTGCGCGCCGTGACGAGCACCGACGGAATGACGGCGGACTGGTATCCCTTCCCGCACGACGTCATGGCCCGAATCTCGGACCGCATCATCCGCGAAGTCGACGGCGTGAACCGCGTCGTGTACGACGTCAGCTCGAAGCCGCCCGCGACGATCGAGTGGGAGTGACTGCCGACCGCTGTATCCGGTCCGACTGCGTACCGGGTAGCCGGCCTGGCAGAATGGCTCGCTGAATGCGCCGAGGGATCTCGATCGGGACGGCAGTTGGCAGTTCCTAGACTCCTTTCTCCTTCAGCAACTCCAGGAACTGCGCCGGCTCCGTGAGGGACAGGAGCCGCTGCGGCACGTCGCTCTCCTTCGAGAACTGCGCGATCTTGCCGAGCACGGGGAGGTACTGGTTCGAGACCTCGAGCGGCGGCGCGACGATGAGGAAGAAGAAGTTCACCGGCTTCTCGTCGATCGCCTTGAAGTCGACTCCCTTCGGCTTCCGGCCGAACGCGACGCGCAGCTTGCTCACGACGAGCGAGCGGCAGTGCGGGATCGCGATGCCGCGGCCGATCCCCGTGGAGCCGAGGTTCTCGCGACGCTTCAGCATCTTGAAGAGCATCCCCTCGGACTTGTCGTCGAGCTTGAGGAGGGCGATCAGCTCCTTGAGGATGTCGTCTTTCGTCTCCCCTTCGAGCTCGAGCTTGATCGCGTCTTCGCTGAAGAACTCGCGCAGTTCCATCTGGTTGGATCCGATGCTGGCCGTGGGTGACAGGGGTCGGATGGCGATGCGCCATCGGCGGCGGGATGGTCGAGCCGGAGAAAGTATTCGCGCGGGCCGTGCATTGTCAAACGACGACGTTGCTTGCACTTCCGTGACTCGGTAGCTTTCGGCATGGGCTTCCCGTTTCTCCTCGACACCGACGTGCCGCTCTACCTGGCCCCCATGGCCGGCGTGTCGGAGTCGCCCTTCCGGCGCCTCTGCCGCCAGTACGGCGCCGACGTGGTGGTGACGGAATTCCTCTCTGCCGAAGGCATCCGGCGGGAGAACCAGTCCACGATCCACAAGCTCGCCTTCGGGCCCGACGAGCGACCGATCGGCGTGCAGATCTTCGGCGCCGAACCGGACGCGATGGGCGAGGCCGCGCGCTTCGTCTCGGACGTGTTCCAGCCGGAGTTCATCGACATCAACTTCGGCTGCCCGGTGAAGAAGGTCGTGCGCCGCAACGGCGGCTCGGGCTGCCTGCGCGACCTCGACCTCGTGCAGCGCGTGATCCGCACCGTCGTCGCCGCGACGCATCTGCCGGTCACGTGCAAGATCCGCAGCGGATGGAACGAGGAGATGCGTGATCCGGTGCAGATCGCGCTCCGCTGCCAGGACGCCGGGGCGCGGGTCCTCACGCTGCACCCGCGCACGCGTACGCAGATGTACTCGGGCAGCGCGCGCTGGGAGGAGATCGCCGCCGTCGCCGATGCGCTCGACATCCCGGTCCTCGGCAACGGCGACATCAAGACAGCCGAGGACGCGGTGCGGATGCTCGAGCAGACGAGGTGCACCGGCATCATGATCGCCCGTGGATCGTACGGGCAGCCGTGGATCTTCGACCAGGTGAAGGACCTGCTCGCGGGACGCCCGAAGCGGCCCGCGCCGCCGATCGAGGAACGGTTCGCCATCGCGCTTCACCACGCGCGGATGGTGATGGAGTACCAGACGGACCCGCGCGGCGCGGCGATCGAGTTCCGCAAGCATCTCGGCTGGTACGCCAAGGGACTTCACGGCGGCGCGGAGCTGCGTCGTCGCCTGTACGCCGTGACGTCGTTCTCCGAGATCGAGGGGATCTTCGCCGACTATCTCGCGCACCGCGATCGCTTCGCCGGCGAGGAGTCGGCGGACGCGGGCGACGACGATCGTTCGATCGAGGCCACCGCGGCGTGAGACGCGAGCGCGTGCGCGACCTCCTCGACGGGGTCGCGGACGGCTCCGTGCCGGTGGAGTCCGCGCTCGCCGCCCTCGCCCGCGAGCCGGCGGAATCGCTCGGCTTCGCGACGATCGACCATCACCGCGCGCTGCGCCAGGGCTTCCCCGAGGTCGTCTACGGGGCGGGGAAGACGACCGAACAGCTCGTGGCGATCGCGCAGCGCATCGCCGAACGGGGCGACGGCGTGCTCGCCACGCGGGTGCCCGACGTCGCCGTGGCCCCGTTGCTCGCCGCGCTGCCCGGCGCCGAGGCGAACGCGCTCGCGCGGACCGTGCTGCTCCGGCCGGCGAACCCACCCGGCGAAGCGCTCGGCTCGGTGCTCGTCGTCACGGCGGGCACGAGCGATCTGCCCGTCGCCGAGGAGGCGGCCGTCACCTCGGAGGCGATGGGCTGCGCCGTGGAGCGGCTCACCGACGTGGGCGTCGCGGGGATCCATCGCATTCTCGCGAAGGGCGACGTGCTCGAGCGCGCGGCCGTCGTGATCGTCGTCGCGGGCATGGACGGCGCGCTCGCGTCGGTCGTCGGCGGGCTCGTACGCGCGCCCGTGATCGCCGTTCCCACGAGCGTCGGCTATGGCGCGGCGTTCGGTGGAATCGCGCCATTGCTCACGATGTTGAACAGTTGCGCCGCCGGCGTCACCGTCGTCAACATCGACAACGGATTCGGCGCGGCCGTGGCCGCCGCTCGCATCCTCCACGGCTCCCGCACGTAGCCGGCGACGGCGAACGGCTCGGGCAGCCCCGAACCCGTCGCCGCGCTTCTGCCGATGCTGCTCGCCGCAGCTCTCCTCGCCGCTCTGGCCGCGATCGCCGTGGCCGCCGCCGCGTTGCGCCAGACGTCGCGCGCGCGCCAAGAGCTCGAGAGCACGCGCAAGCGGCTCGCGAGGATCGAGGAGCCTCCGAAAAGCGACGCACCGATCGACGCGAAGTCGCTGCGCCGCGAGGTGCGCGTCTCGTTCGAGGCGCAGGCGAAGCGCGACGACCGGGCATCGCTCGCACAGCTGCTCGTCGACTTTCGTGACCTCGCCGGCGCGGAGGAGGCGATCTTCTGGCGCTGGCAACCGGACCGGGATTCGCTCGCGCCGGGCGTCTGGTCGTCCGACACCACGCGCCCCGCGTTCTTCAGCATCACGGAGTGGGCCCCGCTGGTGCAGTGGTCCGCCGAGGGCGGCGTCGTCCAGACCGTCGGCCAGGAGGAGATCGTGCACGTCGGCGCCGCTCCCGTTCGGCGCGGCGACACGCTGATGGGAGTGCTCAGCCTGACCCACCGAAACGGTCTCGGATGGAATCGCACCTCGCTGCGCGACTGGCTGCCTCGGCTCGCCGACCAGCTGGGGGCCGTGCAGGAGCTCGTCGATCTGCGCCGACGCTACGGGCGCCACATGCGCCACGGTCAGGCGCTGCTGGATGCGGTGCAGCGTCTCCAGGGAGGGAAGGCCGGGGAGGGGCTGCCGCTCACCGTCTGTGAGACCGCGCTCGACGTCTCGGGGGCGCGCGGCGCCGCGCTCGTGCGCTGGAGCGCCGACGGCGATTCCGGTGAGCTCTTCTTCGCGACCGAGGGCGCCGGCCTGCGCTTTCCGGGACCGATCGACGGAGGGAGCATCGTCGCCGAAGCGTGCCGACTCGGCACCGTGCAGGTGCTGGAGGACGCGCGCACCGCCACGCTCGCGCGCGCGCTCTACGGGGTCCCGCGGAGTGTTCCCGAGCCCGGCTCGGTCGCGATCATCCCGCTGGCGAAGGACGGCCGAACCCTCGGTGCGCTCGTGCTCGAGTCGGGCGACGTCACCGGAGAGTCCAAGGGCCTTTCGATGGACGAGGCGCGGCCCCTCACGGTGCTCGGCGCCGTCGTCGCGGGCCAGCTCGAGCTGGTCTGGCAGCTGGCCGAAGTGGACATGCGCGCACGCACCGACCCGCTCACGGGCCTGTGGAACCGTCACCATTTCGGCGAACAGCTCCAGCGCACGCTGAACGAGGCGGACCGCTACGGCGCACCGGTCTCCCTCGTGCTGGTCGACATCGACCACTTCAAGCGAGTGAACGACACGTGGGGCCACGAGGCGGGCGACTCGGTGCTGAAGCAGGTTGCGCGCATTCTCCAGGACGGCGTGCGCGCGGTGGACATCTGCGTGCGCTACGGCGGAGAGGAGATCGCGATGCTCCTGCCGAAGACGGACAGCGACCGCGCGGTCGAGGTCGCGGAACGGCTGCGCACGCGGATCGCCGCGCAGCCCGTGAAGCACGGCCGGTCGGAGATCCCGGTGACGGCCTCGTTCGGCGTGGCGACCTACCCGGAGACGGTGAAGGTGCGCGACCAGCTCTTTCCGGCGTCGGACAAGGCGTTGTACATCGCGAAGCACGAGGGGAGAAATCGCGTCAGGGCGAAGCCGGCAACGAAGGGCAGGACAACGAGTTGAACGACGCTGCCTGAAGTGGTTCGACAGGTTGCGGTCGCTTGACTTCGTCGCGGTCGCGGCTAGCTTTGATCGGGTAAGGGGGCGACTGGCTTCGACGGGACTGGTGAAGCCGTGGGCGCGTGCCGAGGTCCTCGGGCACCTCGTTAAACACTCGGGAAACTTCCAACTGCGAACGACAACTTCGCCCTTGCCGCCTAACTTCGGTTAGGCCTGCAAGTGCCCGTGAGGAAGCCCGCCCGGGGCGGCTTCACGGGTAACGCAAATCCGGGCTAGCTCGGCGGTTCGCCTTCGGCCGACGAGCGAAACTTCGAGGGCTCACCTTGCGGTAGGCTGCCCACTGGCCAGCCGCCGGGAACATCAATCGGTGGGATACGCACGTAGTGCCTGTGGTCGATCTAGCTTCGGACCGGGGTTCGATTCCCCGCGCCTCCACTTCGAGCAGCACCAGAACGTTCAACGGCGCCCAGCAATGGGCGCCGTTGGCGTATTCGTCCTCCTGCGCCGTCACCGCGCGGCTCGAGCGCCGATCTCCGCCTCGCCTCTCGATGCGCTCGGAATCTCGCCGGCGGGGTCCGTCGACCTGCGCTTGCCCTTGCCGAAGATGAATTCCGGCGCGAGCGCGACGCCGAGCAGCGTGACGGGAAGGATCTGCTGCGCCTGAATCAGAAAGGCCACCGCGACCGCCTTGTCGTAATCCAGTCCGAACGCGGCCGCCGTCGCGGCGTACGCCGCCTGGAAGACGCCCACGTTGCCCGGCGTCGCACGCAGTGCGAAACCGAGATTGACCGCGAGGAGCGCGGCGACGGTTCCGACGATGGTGATCGGGAGGTGCGCCGACTGGGCGGTGAGCTGATACGTCGCCACCTGCAGCGCCCAGGCGAGCACGCTGAGGAGCAACGCCGAGAGGAAGCGCGGGCCGCTCGACACCTGGCCGATGGTGCGCACGAAGCGCGCGCCGTACTCGCGGAGCCGTCCATGCCACGTCGTCGGGCGCGGACCGGCCACGGTCTCCACGACGTCGGGACGACGCAGGAGCCAGACGAGCAGCGCACCCATCGCGACGAGCACGAGGATCGCGAACGGCTTCACGCGCTCGAGCGAGCCGGGCAGGGTGAGAAAGGTGGCGGCCAGCGAGAGGAGCACGACGTAGCCGACGAGCTCGAACAGACGCTCGAGCGCGAGGGTCGCGAGCACGCGCGCGCTCGGCACGTGCGCCGATCGCGCCACGAACACGACGCGTGCCGCCTCGCCGCCGTTGGCGACGAGCACGTTGTTGAGGCCGGCGCCGGCGAACGTCGCGCGCAGCGCCAGGGGAAACGAGCGGGCACCGATGGGGCGCAGGAAGACCCACCATCGCACCCCCTTCACGATGATCGACGCGAGGTTCACCGCCGCCGCGGCGAGCAGCACGGGCAGCGACGCCGACTCCATCGTGCGCCACGTGTCGTGCCAGTTCACCTTGCGGGCGAACAGGATCAGCAGCACGACGATGATGACCGTGACGCCGATCCGGACGAGCCTGGATGTGGCTGGCTTCATGCGCGCCGCTCGGTTCAGTCGGGCAGTGTGGTGAAGCGAAATCCGCGCCCGCGAAGCCCGTCGATGATCGCTGGGAGCGCTTCCGCCGTCTGCATGCGGTCGCCATCGGGATCGTAGCCGTCACCATCGTGGAGCAGGAGGATCGAGCCGGCGTGCATGCCGTCGAGCGCACGAGCGGCGATCGCGCGCGCGCCGGGGCGGGCCGAGTCCCACACGCCGAGCGACCACCCGACGGTGCGCTGCCCGAGCGAGGCGGCGATCGGCGTCACCCACGGGCTCCGGAAGCCGTGGGGCGCGCGGAAGTGGCGCGGCGTCCACCCCGACGCAGCCACGATCGCTGCGGTACCGCGTGTGAGGTCGTCGCGCACGTAGGCGGGCGAGTGCCGGTGCAGCTTGCGATGGAAGTAGCCGTGATTGCCGACCTGATGCCCGTCGGCACGTACACGATCGACGAGCTCGGGCCAGCGTTCGGCGTGGCGTCCGAGCACGAAGAAGGTGGCGCGCACGTTCTCGCGACGCAGCACGTCGAGGATGGCCGGCGTCGCGCGCGGGTTGGGGCCGTCGTCGAAGGTGATGCTCACGACGGGCTCGGACCCCGGAAGCCGCGCGAGCACGGGACCGAACACGGGACTGTTGCGATGCCAGACGCCGTGCGCCGCGGCGCCGAGCAGCGCCGTCCCGGCGGCGACCGCGGCGATCATGCGCGGACGGCGCGTCCGAGCACGGCGTGGTAGACGTCGAGCACCTGCGACGTGACGCGCGGCCAGCTGTACTGCATCGACTCGTGACGCCCGGCGGTGCCGAGCTGGATGCGCATTCCCTCGTCGTCGAGCAGCTGCACGAGCGCGTCGGCGAGCGCGTCGCGATCGCCGCACGGGGTCATCAGCGCCTCGCGCCCGTTCACGACGACGTCCTGGAATCCGAGGATGTCGGAGCAGACGATCGGCGTCTCGCAGGCCATCGCCTCGAGCAGCGTGATGCCGAACGACGCCTTCGTCGTGGGGCACGCGTAGATCGAGCTGTGCGCGTAGTAGCTCGGCCGCCCCTCGAGGATCGCGCCGACGAAGGTGATGTCGGCGTCGCCGCGCGCCTGCGTGTAGTAGTGCTCGCGCAGCGGACCGTCGCCGACGACGACGAGCTGCGCGCGGCGCTTGCGTCCCTTCACCCGGCGGAACGAGTCGATGAGCGTCGTGAGCCCGTTGCGCGGATCGAAGCGGCCGAGAAAGAGGATCGACGGCACGTCCTTCCTGATCGCCGGCGGCGCGGCGACGCTCGGGTGGAAGACGTCGGTATCGATGCCGTTCGGGATGATCTGCCAGGGGGCGCTGAAGTAGCGCTCGAGAGCGACCGTCGTGGAGCGCGACACGCAGATCGCCGCGGCGAGGCGGTCGAGCCGCTGCTGGAAGAATTCGTTCAGCAGGAAATAGCCGACGGATCGATCGAAGTACGTGTGAAAGGTCCCGACGACCGGCGCGTCCGCTTCTTCGATGGCGAGCAGCGGGAGGACGGGCGTGAGCGGCGAGTGGACGTGCACGATGTCGTAGCGCCCGCGACGGAGGACCGCACGCAGCTGCCGGCGGAGCCCGAGCCCGACCGTGACGCGCGCCTGCGAGCCGTTCGCGTACACGGGCTGGCTGCGACCGAGGCGGATGACGTGCGGCTGCGGCTCCGCGCCCGGGATGTGCGACGTGATGATGTCGACGTGGTGGCCGCGCCGGCGCGCCTCGCGGGCGAAGAAGTGCACGTGCTCGCAGACGCCGCCGAGGTGCGGATAGTAGTACTCCGTGACGAGCGCGATGCGGAGCGTGCGCTCGTCGTGCGCGTCGGGAAGCACGGGAAGGTTCGGCAGCACCGGACGGTGACGAAGCCCTGCGCTACCGGCCGGTGGATTCAAGAGCGGCATGGGCGACGACGAAGCACGCGGTCGACGGGAACGGTGAGCCGAAGCTCGGAGGAATTAGCCGCGCGAGCCAGAGCGCGGTCAAGGACTTGCGCCGGCCGCGTCGCCGGCTGCCGCTCAGCACCCGCAGCCGAAGCGGAGCTTGTCCGGGTCCGTGGGTGGAGGCGTGGGATAGTCACCGGAGAAGCACGCATGGCAAAAGCCGTGCGGGCCGCCGGGCACGGACTCCAGCATCCCGTCGAGGGAGAGATATCCGAGGGAATCCACGCCCAGCGAGGTCCGGATCTCCTCGAGGGTATGGTTCGCGGCGATCAACTCGTCGCGGCTCGGGGTGTCGATGCCGTAGTAGCACGGCCCGGTGACCGGCGCGGAGCTCACGCGCATGTGCACTTCGGCCGCGCCCGCGGCACGGACGAGCGACACGAGCCCGCGCGTGGTCGTGCCGCGGACGATCGAATCGTCGACCATGACGACGCGCTTCCCCTCCAGCACCTCGCGCACGGCGTTGTACTTGAGCCGCACCTTCGCGTCGCGCGTCGCCTGGGTGGGCTGGATGAACGTGCGGCCGACGTAGTGATTGCGGATCAGCGCGAGCTCGTACGGCAGTCCGCTCTCCTCGGCGAAGCCGATCGCCGCCGAGTTGGACGAATCCGGAACGCTGAACACGAGCTCCGCGCCGGGCGCGGGGCACTCGCGCGCGAGCCGACGACCGAGCTCACGGCGCGCCCGATCCACCGAGCCGCCGAAGATGCGGCTGTCGGGACGCGCGAAGTACACGTGCTCGAATACGCAGCGCCGGAGCTCCTTCCGCTCGAAGGGAAAGATCGAGCGCTCGCCCTCGTCGTCGAACGCGATGATCTCCCCGGGCTCGACGTCGCGCTCGTACGTCGCGCCGACGATGTCGAGCGCGCAGGTCTCCGAGCCGAGCACGGGCGCACCGTTCAGGCGACCGAGCGCGAGCGGCCGCCAGCCGCGCGGGTCGCGCGCGGCGAGGAGCGTTCCGCCGAGGATGGCGACGACGCTGTACGCACCCTCGACGTCGCGCAGTGCGTCGGCGAGCCGGTCCTCGGGGCGCTGCGCGGTGGACCGGGCGAGCCGGTGCACGATGACCTCGGAATCCATCGACGACGCGAAGATGGAGCCGAGCTCCTCGAGCTCGACGCGCAGCTCGCCGGCGTTGGTGAGATTGCCGTTGTGCGCGAGGGCGATGTGTCCGCCGCGCGACGACGCGAGCACGGGCTGCGCGTTCTCGATCGACGAGGAGCCCGCGGTGCTGTAGCGCGTGTGCCCGATGGCCATCGTGCCCTGCAGGGCGTCGAGCTGTTTGTTCACCATGTCCGAGACGAGGCCCATGCTGCGAACGCCGCGCGCGACGCCGCTCGAATCGACGGCGACGACGCCGGCCGACTCCTGGCCGCGATGCTGGAGCGAGTACAGCCCGAGCTTGGTGAGGGTCACCGCGTCGGGCTGATTGCGAACACCGAAGATGCCACACATATGGGATTCACACCTGCGAGTCGGAGGCGAGCGCGACGTCCTGCGCAGACGCACGGCGCGACATGATGCGCGGGATGGCTTCGTGATACGCGTCGGCGAGCGCGTCCACCGGCAGCGTGACGCGCTCGTCGCCGACGACCACCGTGAGCGGGCTGCCGGCGGCCGTCACCTCGCCGATCACGGCCGCGGAGACCCCGTGCCGGCGGGCGATGGTGAGCACGGCGTCCGGATCCGGCGACGTGAGGACGACGCGTGCCTGTGCCTCGCCGAAGAACAGGGCACGACGCGGCACCGCACGCCAGGTCGTGAGGTCGACGCTCGCGCCGGTCGGCTCGGCGCGC
>Ga0310810_10002672_pt1 | contig 19241 bp, 15 predicted proteins | sample NCmetagenome_FD_207641 | JGI IMG/M metagenome (GOLD analysis project Ga0310810, IMG submission 207641) | Soil microbial communities from experimental microcosm in Duke University, North Carolina, United States - NC | ecosystem: Engineered > Artificial ecosystem > Soil microcosm > Unclassified ...
AACCCGGGCTCAGGGCACCACTTTGATTTGGACGGTCGCCCCGTCAGGAAGATCGCGAATCTGGGCAGCGAAGGCTGCCAGGGCCGCTCGGGCGTCCAATGCGTCGACAGCACGAAACGAGCGACCGTCTTCTCCTGCGTCCATGACGAAGGGCGGGTACACGGAGATCAGCTGGCCCGCCCCCAGCTCGCCACCGACCAGGCCCACCGCGCGGGCCGGCTCGTAGCCGAGCACACCAGCAATGTCGCCGAGCAATGCGTCGAAGAACTCCTCCACGCTCGACGCCACCTCGGCGATTTCTCCGGTCTCCGCCGTGAGGTGCCAGACCCGATCCTCTCTCAGCAGGAACTGATCGCCGAAGGCATCCTCGGCGAACGGAACGCTCCCGGCCGGCAGGCCCGGATAGAGTGCCATGAAGGACTGGGGTCCGGCCATGGCACTTCGGAGGCTATGCCATGGCGGGGCGAGGCAGGCGCCCCGCACGTGCAGGGCGCCGCGATAGGCGAGGCAGCCGTTCCGGGCCACGAGCGCGGCGTGAAGGCTGGAAGGCAGCTGATCGAGAACCGGCGAGTCGTCGATCGGCGGGCCTGAGTATGTGAGATGCGGAAGGTCGAGGTGCATGATAGTAGTCGGCGGGAATGAGATGCCGGAGATAGTGGTAGCGCTACGGATATCGGTTTCAAGCTGCTGGAGGTCCACATCCGCCTCAGGAGTGCTCGCGCATGAGCGTCCAGGCCCACCCCAGAAGCGTCGCCACCAGGAACGGATAGGCGAAAAACGGGAGCGGCGACGAGGTGGGCAGCAGCGCCTCACCAGAGTAGATGCGACCGGCCGTGATGGCGAACAGACAGGCGGCCCCCCCACCCAGCACTCGCAGCCACCCCGGCAGCAGCGGCGGTGCACTGACGAGGGCCAACGCCGCCGCCCAGAGCGCAGTCCCGGCGGCAAAGGCCGGCACGCTGGCCGCGGGCCCCGCGGCCGTTCCTGACAGCAGGACGCCCTCCCCGATCGCGAATACCAGGAAGCCGCCGGCTACGATCTCGGCTCCCATGCGCAGGGATCTCACGGCCAGGAGGCTGGTCGCGATGACCAGGGCGACGCTGTCGATCGCCCACAAGCATGCCTGGACGTGCCAGGAGGCGGCGAACGTACCGGCAAGCCCGAGCCCGGCACCCACCAGAAGGCCTCCGGCCGCGATCCGGTCAAGGTTGTTGCCGAAGCGTGGGCTCATCCGCGCTTTCCTCCTTCCCCCCGCGCGGGCGCCACGAAGCGGCGCGACTGCCGTTCATACGCGTGCGCCAACCCGAGCACGAGCGCGTCCGCGCCCGGGAGGCCGACCACCGACAGGTTGAGCGCGGGCATCCCGTCCGCGCCCAGCCCCGCCGGCACCGACACCTCCGGCAGGCCGAGCCAGTTGCCGTAGCCGAGCGTGGTGCGGATGTCGGGCCAGTCGTCGGCCGCGCGGGGGGCGTTGAACGGCATGGTCGGGTAGACCATGACCGCGACGCCGGCCGCGCGCATGGACTCGGCAAGCGCCGCCACGACCTCGGCGCGCGAGCGGGCGAACGCACGGGCCGCCTGGTCCTCCACCAGGGGCCGCTCGAGCAGCGGCTCGCACTCCTCGAAGGTGGCGGGGAGCACATCGTAGAAGGCGCGATAGGCCGGGTAGCCCCGCCGCACCGCGGCTCGGGGGTGGTCGGTACGCCCGGCGAAGTAGCGGTAGAGCGCGTGGGCGGTGGTGGCCGGCGACTTGGGGTCCCCGACCACGTCGCCGCGCCGCCCCGCCGCGGCGGCGAATGCGCCTCGATAGGTCGCGAGCGTGACCGCCGGCGCGAACGCCTCGACGGTGGCGCCCGCCGCGCGCAGGTCGCCCAGCGCGCGGTCCCACATGGCGAGCGCCTCGGGCGTCATCTGGGCGCGGGGGACATGCGCCTCGACAAGGCCGAGCCGGGCGCCGGCGAGCCCAGCTTCGCCCAGCGCGGCGAGCGGCGCGCCGGCCCACCGGTCCGTGCGCGCGAGCGGGTCCGACGGATCGGCCCCGGCGATGGCGGCGAGGAGCAGCGCCGCGTCCGCCACCGTGCGCGCGAGCGGCCCGTGAGTGTCGAGGTAGGGCCAGGTCGGGATCACGCCGGTGCGCGGCACCAGCCCGAAGGTCGGCTTCATCCCCACGACGCCGGTGAACTGGGCCGGGATGCGGTTGGACCCGCCGTCGTCGGTGCCAAGCGCCGCGAAGGCCATCCCGACCGCGACGGCGACCGCCGAGCCGGCGCTCGAGCCGCCCGGCGTGCGGGTGCCGGTGGGATCGTGCGGATTGAGCACCTGGCCGGTGTGACTGCTGGTGCCGTTGCCGCGGTAGGCGAAGTCGTCCGCGGCGGTCTTCCCCAGGACGATCGCGCCGGCCGCGCGGAGCCGCGCCACCTCGAGCGCGTCGCGCCCAACGGGATCGGGGAAGAGGCGCGCCCACTCGGCGCTGGAGCCGGTGGTCGGAAGCCCCTTCATGTCGTAGATGGCCTTGGCGAAGACGGGGACGCCGTCGAGTGGGCCGCGCTCCCGGCCGGCGCGCAGGCGGGCGTCGGCGGCGCGGGCCTCGACGAGGGCGCTCTCGGAGAGCGCGTCGATCGCGCGCCACCGTGCCCCGTCGGCGCGGCAGCGGTCGAGCGCCTGCGCGGTGACCTGGGCAGCGGTCCACGCGCCGCGACGGCGGCCGGCCTGATAGTCGGCGATGGTGCCGTCGAGCGGGTCCTGGTCGTGGCGGACCCGGACCGGCAGCGGCAGGAGGACGAGGGCGGCGAGCTGGGCCAGGAGTTCGCGTCGGGTCGGAGACATGGGCGACCGGGTGCGGGTTTGGTTCAGTGCAGCTCGAGGCGTAGCATCGAGCGAGATCCGGCAATACCGCGTACGCTCATGTGATGGTCACCAGCAACCCATGCCCACGCTCCACCACCGTTGCCACCGCGGTCCGAAGCAGCCCCAGGTACTCCAGCAAGTAGCCGAGGGTGTCGTCCTCGGCGGGATCACGATCCCAGATCTCCGGATAGATCTCGAGCCGCATCATGGCGTCGGGCGCAAAGCGGGACCGCAGCTCCGGGTCGCCCACCGCCGCGAGCGCGCCGGCGATCTCACGGGTCTCGGCGGCCGTGTAGGTGCGGGCCGGGCCCTGGCCGACCTCGTCGTCTCCGACCTCGCGTCCGCCGGTGACCAGGAAGTTGAGCGGCGGGTCGCCTTCCCAGGCGGTGCCGGTGAGCAGGTAGTGGATGCCATGCCAGGATTTGTCCAGGTCGAGGATCTCACCCTCGTCCCCCGCCAGGACCACGGGAGCGGGGGCCTCGGGCGCGGGCGCTTCGGCGGCTCCACGCCCGAACAGCCGAGCGAGCAGGCCGGGACGCTTGGGGGCCCCGCGGGCTCTGGCGATAGCTTCGGGATCGTCGGGGGCGATGATCTGCCAGACCAGCGGTGGATCGGCGTGTAGTCGGGCGATCGTGGCATCGCTCAGCGATGCGAGGGCTACGTACATGCCCATGGGGGATTCTCCTCGCGTGATCGCCGGGCGGCAGACCGACCGGCTGCCCGCCTGAGGCCCGTGGCTACACCAGCCTATGCGGCCATCCCCGCTATGGCGTCACGGCTCCGCGCGGCGCAATCGGTCACGATCGCTGCCGCGCCTTCGAATATTGCCACAGCGCCCGGTCCACCGTGCGCATCGGGTGTCCACTCCGGCGAGCCAGCGCGCGGACATAGGCCACGTAGCCAAGCCAGAACGGCATCGTATAGTGCGGCGGCCGAGCGTGCCCGAGTGACCACAGCGCGCGGTAGTCGAGGATCGGATACGCTCGCCGATCGCAGAAGTGCAGCAACGTGGACGCCGTGGGCCACTCGACCCCTCGCAGGCGGCGAAGCAGGTCCATCTTGAGCCCCTCGTCGCTGGTCGCGAGCGCGGCCTGGGTCAGAACCCGGATGTCGTCCGCGGTGTTCTGGCGGCAGCGTGACTGTGACCGCGGCGTCTTCCAGTAGCACAGGTCGCGGAATTCCGCCGGGGTGAGATAGCCGCGCCGCCGGACCGCCGGCCGCACCTCACTGAGGAACCGGGCGTCCGTTTCATCGTAGGAATAGGCGGCGGACCATTCCGGTATCTCTGCGAGCGCGAATCGGAGCTTGAACACAGGGTGGCCTCGCGCGACGACGGCCTGTCGCGAGTCTGTGGGGCGCTAGTTCGGTCGGCCCTTGGGCAGATCCACCACCGCCTCGATCTCGAGCAACAGGTCCGGCCGTGCCAGTGCCGTGACCGGAATGAGGGTGTTCGCCGGCGGGTGCGCCGCGTCGAAATACCTGGCCCGGGTTTCCCGCAGGGCCGGGAGGTTCTTGAGATCGGTCATGAATGTGGTCGTCTTCATCACATCCCGGAAGGATGCCCCCACGCTCGCCAGGGCTCGACGCAGGTTCGCGAACACCTGGTCGGCCTGGGCCTGGAAGTTGCTCCCTCCCACCACCGCTCCGGTGCTGTCGAAGGCCACCTGGCCCGCGACGTAGGCGGTCCGACCATCAGCGCTGACCACCACATGCGTGTACCCCGTCGGGCGGCTCAGCCCGGGCGGGTTGATGAACTGCGGGCCGGGCGTCTGAGCCTGCGCCGGCACGGACGCGAAGAGCAGAGCGGCCCTGAGCCACGCCCGGTACGATCGCCGTTCCCACATGCCTCCTCCCAAAGATGACGTGATGCCCGCCGCGTCGCCTGACGAACGGCCAGTCTGCCCGGGAGAGCCGCGACGACTCGTCGGGCGGGCCGGCGCGCTGGGAGGCCGACGCCGACCGCGAACCGGAGTCCGTACCGCCTATGAAGCTCTCCCGTGGGCGTTTCCTGACCGGACCCGTCGTTCAGGAGACGTCCGTCGCCCCCGGAACGCGGTCAGTCGGCCGCAGGCCGAATCCCGCCAGGTCCTGCCGGCGGTTGGTGCGTGGCCCACCACTCCTGCGCCCGCTCCTGGGTCCAGGCGCTCGCGCCCTCCACCTCGGCCAGCCGGAGCGACAGCTCCCTGGCGGACTGCGGTCGCTTGGCGGGGTCCTTGGCCAGACAGGAGAGGACGAGGTCATCCAGCGCCGGGGGAATCGACCGGCCGGTCCGGGACGAGGGAGGCGCGGGTGGGGCCTGGGCGTGTTTGAGCAGCAGTCCCAGGGGGGTCTCGGCGGTGAACACGAATTGCCCGGTCAGCAGCCAGTAGGCGAGGCAGCCGGTGGCGTAAATGTCGGCGCGGCCATCGAAATCTGCGCCCGTCGCCTGCTCCGGCGCCATGAACGCCGGCGTCCCATGGATCGCGTTCTCCTGGGTCTGCAGCTGGCTCGGGTCGGCGGCGTCGCGGACCGACCGCACGATCCCGAAATCCAGCACCTTCACGAAGTCGTACTCTTCGCCGTAGCGGCAGAGGAAGACGTTGGCGGGCTTGATGTCGCGATGCACCAGGCCGCAGGACTGGGCCTCCGACAGCGAGTGACAGACCTGGCGCAGCAGGAAGATCGCGCGCTCGGGCGGGGTTGGCCCGAAGCGCCGCACCAGCGCGTCGGCATCGAGGCCATCGAGCAGCTCCATCACGTAGTAGAAGGCGCCGTCGGTGGCGATCCCGAAATCGAACAGATCCACCGTGTGAGGCGAGCGAAGCCGGGCGATCACCTGGGCTTCCCGCTCGAACCGTCGGACCGCCTCCGGCGACACGCCGGAGCCAGCCACGCCGGCAAAGGCGGGCCGGATCAGCTTGATGGCGGCCGGCCGTGCCAGCATGCGATGCCGGGCGCGCCAGACCTCGCCCATTCCCCCCTCGCCGAGCTTCTCCTCCAGACGGTAACTCCCCAGCTCACGCGCGCGCTTGACCTCGGTTCCCAGCTGATACACCACCCGCGCGCCGACATAGGCCATCCCGACCACGAGGAGATAGGGGAACACCAGACCGATGAAGAACTGCGCCGGACCTATCCGCATCGAGGTGGCGCCGGATGCGAGCACGAGCCCGATGACGACGGCGACCGAGCTGACCGACGCCAGGGCGGCCAGCACCGCACGGCGCGGAGAGGTGGGCACGACGACCGTGAACAGGACGACCCAGACGGCGACCCAGGAGAGCCCCAGCATGCCCCGGTGAGTCTCGAGAGCCATGGGATCGGCGTACTCGGCCGCGGCGATGGCGTAGCTGGTGACGATCTCGAACGCCAGACCGAGGTTCATGGCCGCCGGAAGCGAGACCCGCGGGCTCCGGATCACCGCGGCGACGAGCAGCGCCACTACGATCCCGATGACGGCGGGGCCCCATTGCACGAAGCTCCCGAGGAAGCGAGCCCGATCGGCCGGGAACAGCAGCGCCGGAAAGATGCCGGCCAGGAAGAAAACGCACGCGTACACCAGGGCGAGGACGCGGAGGCGTCCCGCAGACTGGCTGACCAGATCGGCCGGGAGGCCCGACGAGATTCCTCGAGCGGCCGGATCGCTCGGCTCGGGCGACATGAGCGTGACGTGCTCGTGCATGCCGGGCTCCAGAACGGTTCAGGCGGAGTGTCTTGTCACCTGGCGGGAGGAGTGATGGTCGCCGAGGCCTGGCGCCCGCTCATACCGTTCTCCGGTACAGGACGCCGCTACCCTGCGCCGCGAGGCGACCCCGCGCCGGCGACCAGGTGGCTTGGTCAATGTAGCTCCAATTGGCCATGGTGACGGCTTTCTATCCCCTTGGTCTGACCCCAACGGCGAGCGCCGAAGCCGGCGGCCGCTTGAATGCGCAACCGAAGGGTTGCGTATGCCGCTCGCCCGTGCTATGATATGCAACAGCAACGTTGCGTAAGCGCCCGGATGGGCCAGGGATTCTACAGGGAGGGGCAGGGGACCCATGATCGTCAAGCTCCAGGAGGCTCGACGCCGGCTGAGCCCTGACGCCGATCGCCCGCCGGCCGCGATGACGAGCCCCGGGACGGGCACGACGGCGGCCGTGCTGGCGGCGACGCTCGGGCTTGCCGCCACGGCCTGGGTCGTCGCGGTCCGGCGGATGAGCGGGATGGACATGGGCGGCGCGACCGAGCTCGGCTCGTTCGCGTTCTTCGTCGCCCTATGGACGCTGATGATGGCGGCGATGATGCTGCCGGGCGCGACCCCGGCGCTCCTGAGACTCGCTCGCGCCGGCGGCCGCGTGCGCGCCGTGCTGCTCTTCGTGGGATCGTATCTCGCCGTCTGGACGCTCGTCGGCGTCGCGGTGTACGCGGTGTACCGGCCACACGGGCCTGTCGCCGCCGGCACGCTCGTGATTGCGGCCGGCGTCTACGAGCTCACGCGGCTCAAGCGGGACTGCCGCCGGCGCTGCCGCGAGAGGGTCCGCTCGGGAGTGGAGTTCGGGCTCTACTGCGTGGGCTCGAGTATCGGACTGATGGTGATGATGGTGGCGCTGGGCGTCATGAGCGTCACCTGGATGTTCCTGATCGCCGTCCTCGTCCTCGCCCAGAAGCTCCTGCCGGCCCGCGCCGCTGTCGACGTGCCGCTGGCGCTGGCGATCGTCGGACTTGGCATCCTGATCGTCCTGGCACCCTCGTCGATTCCCGGGCTCACGCCAGTGATGTGAAGCGTCATGGGTGGCGCGTGCGCGCGGCCACCGGTAACCAACCTGAAGGAGAGCAACGATGACCGCCAATACGGAAGCAGAGAAAGCGATGATTGACCACCCAACCGGCACGCGGGAAGCCTGGCTCGCGGCCCGGGTCGAGCTGCTCCGGGCCGAGAAGGAGCTGACCCGAAAGAGCGACGAGCTGGCGCGGCGGCGGCAGGCTCTGCCCTGGGTGCGTGTCGACCAGGCGTACCGATTCGAGACCGACGAGGGGAGGGCCTCGCTGGCCGACCTCTTCCGGGGGCGCTCGCAGCTCCTCGTCTACCACTTCATGTTCGGTCCCGACTACAAGGCAGGGTGTGCGACCTGCTCGACGATCGCGGACGGGTTCGACGGCTTCGTCGTCCATCTGGCCCACCACGACGTGACGCTGTCGGCAGTGTCGCGGGCGCCGCTCGCGAAGCTGCAGGCGTACAAGCGTCGGATGGGGTGGACGTTTCCCTGGGCGTCCTCGCTCGGCGGCGACTTCAACTTCGACTTCAGCGTCTCGTTCACCGAGGAGCAACAGCGCGAGGGGCGCATCGCATACAATTACGAGCGCGGCGGCCACGCGATGGACGCGACACAGGTCCCGGAGCCCGTCGCCGTCAACGCGGCCATGACCGGAACCGACGCGGCCACGTACACCCGCGAGAGGCCGGGCATGAGCGCGTTCGTGCTCGAGGACGGCGTGGTCTACCACACCTATTCGACGTATGCCCGCGGACTGGACGGCCTCTGGGGCATGTACCAGTGGCTCGACCGCGCCCCCAAGGGACGCAACGAGACCGGCATCTGGTGGCGTCGCCACGACGAGTACGACGGGGAGGGGACGAGCTCATGAGCGTCAAACCCCCGAAGGCTCAGGACAGTCCGAGCACTGACCGCATCGAGAAGAGGGTCGAGGTTCGCGCCTCGCGCTCGCGCGTGTGGCGCGCGATCACGACCGCGAAAGAGTTTGCCGCGTGGTTCCGGGTAGACCTGGAGGGCGAGTTTGCCGAGGGCGCGACGGTCCGGGGCAGGATCACCCATCCGGGCTACGAGCACGTGACTCTCACGATGCTGATCCAGCGAATCGAGCCCGAGCGGTATTTCTCCTATCGCTGGCACCCCCACCCGGTCGACCCCGCGGTGGACTACTCGGCCGAGCCCACCACGCTGGTGGAGTTCACGCTCGCTGACACCGAGGGGGGTACCGCCATCACGATCGTCGAGTCCGGGTTCGATGGGATCCCGCTCGCCCGCCGGGCCGAGGCCTTCCGGATGAACGACCAGGGCTGGACCGGGGAGATCAAGAACCTGGCGAAGTATGTCTCGTAGCCGCGGCGCGGCCGCCCTGAAGGTGGCCGACGCCGTGCCGGTGTTTGCCGCGCTGGGCGATGCGACGCGGCTCAGCCTGCTCGGGCGCCTGTCGGCCGACGGGCCGCTCTCCATCACGCGTCTCGCCGAAGGCACCGGCGTGACGCGCCAGGCGATCACGCGGCACCTCTACGCCCTCGGCGATGCTGGCCTCGTGCGCCATGCCCGCCGGGGGCGCGAGCAGGTCTGGGACCTGGACCTGAAGCGCCTGGAAAAGGCCAGACGCTACCTCGATCAGATTGCCGCGCAGTGGGACGAGGCGGCCGGCCGCCTGAAGGCGTTCGTCGAGGATCAGTGACCTGCGCGGGGCAGGCCGCGAGGAGGTCTGCGCCCGCGAGGAGCGCTGGCCCGCCCCGGCCTGTCGGCTGCAGCTGCGGGTTCGCCAGCACGTTTATCGGGGGTTTTCGGTCTTGAGGTCCCCACGCAGAGACGGCAGATTGCAGCGGCGCGGCTGATTTGGCCGGCACGCCGTTTCACTCTCCCATCCCCTCGGGCCTGCGGCTCTCCTGGAGCAGTACGCCGACCGGCAGGCGTGACACCCGAACAGGTACGTCACATGAAGAGAAATCCGATTACCCGCTGCCTCGGGGTGTGCACGCTGCTCGGCCTGCTCGCCTGCTCCACGGACCACCACGGCGACCGGCCGGGGGTGGCCCGAAGCGCCGCAGGCACCGTTTCGGCGGCCAAGCCCGCCCCCTTCGACGCCGGCCCGGTGAAGATCGCGCTCGTCCAGAACAGCGGCGCCGGTGACTACTTCGAGCAGTGGACCGCCGGCGTTCGGAGGCAGGCCGACGCGGCCGGATTCGAGGTTCAGATCTACGACGCCAAGGCCGACCCGGGCAGGCAGGCTGGCGACATGAAGACGGCCATCGCCTCCGGCGTCAAAGGCATCATCGTCGATCACGGCCTGGCCGGCACCATGTGCCCGCTGGTCCGGCAGGCCACCGATGCCGGCATCGCCGTCGTCGTGTACGACATTGAGGTCACGGCGTGCGCCCCGAAGGCGGTCGAGACCGAGCAGGACGACGCCCAGCTCGCTACCCTGGTACTCACCCAGATGGCCAAGGACGTCGGGGACGGGGTCCCGGTGGGTTACGTCAACGTGTTGGGCATCGCCCCGTTCGACCGGCGCGACGTCGTGTGGAAGAAGCTCGTCGCCGAGCACAAGTGGGCGCCGAAGTTCTTCGTCGGCAAGTTCACCCACGACGTGGCCACCGACAACGCGCGGCTGGTCGATGCGGCGCTCAAGGTCAATCCCGGCGTGAAAGCGATCTTCGCTGCCTACGACGAGCTGGCCAAGGGCGCCATCTCGGCCATCGAGCAGCACGGCCTTTCCCCCAAGGTGGCGACGTACGGGATCGACATCTCGAACGCCGACATCGAGCTCATGACAAAGAAGGACAGCCCGTGGAAAGCGACTGGCACCGCGGACCCGCGGGCGGTCGGCGCCGCCGTCACGCGCACCCTCGCCCTCCAAGTGGCCGGTCAACTCGGCAGCCAGGAAGTCGTGTTTCCCGGAACCCTCGTCACCCGGGCCTTCCTTCTCGAGAACCAGATCAAGAACATGGACGACTTGCGGGCCAGGATGCCCGCATTGACTCTCGCTGACGTCAGCTCTGCCAGCTGGCTGCGCCCGGTCACGTTCTGAACTGCACGCTGCGTGGCGTCCCTAGCGGGTTAGGCGGCGCTGCCCGCCGCCCACGCGGCGCCCCGCCCCCTCCGGCCTGTCGATCGCATGCGCGGGGTAGACCGTAGAGCGCGGTTGATCTTCGCTTGCGCATGGCGAGGATAGCCGTGCCCGCCGTGGTCCCGCTCAGGGGCTTCCGACCAACTTCGCCAGTTCCGCACGTATTGTGTCGACTGCCGGCCGCAGCGCCGGCTCCGGGTCCGACCGCAGTGCCACGTAGTGCCGGTAGGCCCTGACTGCGCCCGCGCGGTCCCCGGTCATGGCGGCCAGACGGCCCTCCTCGCGCAAGTGCGCGGCCAGGTAATCGGTGAGGTGGTAGGCGTACGGTCGCCTCCGGACCGCGGCGAGCGCGGCCTGCAGGTCGCCCTGGCGCTCGCGCAGGTGCGCCACCTCGAGGTTGGCGAAGTCTTCGAAGCCGACGGGGCTGATCCCGACCATGGACCTGACGTACGCCGGGCTCAGGGTAAACGCGACGGGCGGACCGTTCCGAGATCCGCCGGGCCCGCTCCGCATGAGGGTGTCCAGGCGATCCAGCGCATCCGCCGCGCCCGCGGCGCCTGAGGCAGCCGCAAGCTTCGCCTCGAGCAGTACCCTGCACACGGTGGCGGTGGTGTGCGACGCCGGGGAGTCGCCGGGCGCGCGCGAGCGGAGACGCGTGATGGCCTGAGCGGCGCCGCCGAGCTCGCCATGACTCAGCCGCCAGAGAGCGACGACGCACAGGTCCGTCTGCGCGACCGCTCGTGCGTCGCTTGCTCCCGAGGCCGGCCTCACGAGGAGTCGGGCCAGCTCCCGCGCCGCCTGGCTGCCGTTCATGCTGTCCCCGTCGCCGTACATCGCGTCGAGCACTCGCTCATACAGCGCCGTGTGCGGCGCGTACTCATCTTCACCCGAGCGCGCCGTGTCCCCCAGCGCCTTCGCCGGATGGCCCCGGTTGATCTCGAAGGCGTGCAGATACGTCTTGCTGCGCTGCCAATCGGAGCTCCGCCCCGCCGTGGTCCGGATGGCGACGGCGGCCGACTCCGCGTCCTCCATGCGGCGGCCGTCGAGCACCGCGTGGTTCATGATTCGCCACAGACTTGGCAGCCGCATCTGCCGATACTGCGCGCGCAGCGCGGTGAGCGCCGGCTCGTCGTGCAGCCCCTCGCCGATGCGCCAGCGGTAGAAGCCCAGCAGCTCGCCGCTCGAGTCGCGGGCCAGGTACAGGGGGGCGATGCGCCGTACTGTCGCACTGTCGTCCTCGAGCAACGCGACCTCGAGCAGGTGTCCCAACGGCGCACTGGCCGAATCCAGCGCCACCGACCGCCGGAAGGCCTCCGCCGCCCGCCGGCGCGTGGACTCGATCTGCAGGTAGGGTCCCTCGTGAAAGTACACGTCGCCCAGCTCGTACCACCGCTCCGGCTGGTCGGGGGCGAGATCCACGGCCCGCTCCCACCAGGCCAGATGCTTCGTCAGCGGAGAGACAGCCGGATAATCCGGCCCCACCTCGGCCAGCAGCAGTGCCTGGTCAGGCGGGCTCAGCCGGTCGCGACTGCCCCACGCTCGCTCCAGTCCCCGCCGGCCCGCTCCGGGTGACACAGTCCACCCGGCTGCGCTCGCGAGCCTGAGGCCGGCGATCGCGAACGTCGAATCCAGATCGAGCGCCTGTCTGAGTCGGGCGACCGCGTCGGGGTAGTCGGCGCGGCGATACGCCGCCTGAGCCTCGAGGTAGAGCCGGAGCGCCGGCAGGGGACGATTGACGAGGCCGGCGAGCCCGCGCGGCGCGCCGGCCTCCTCGGTGATGAGCTGGGCGATCAACCGGTCCACCAGCTGGGGCAGGCTGTCCGCCACCCCTTCGACCTTCGCCTCCGCCCGTGGCCTTCCGCCTGCAACCGGGAGCAGGGAGGCGTTCAGCGTCAGGTGATCCGTCGTACCCACGACGCCGCCGAGCAGGAGCTGACCGGCGCCGAGCCGGCTGGCCAGCCCGAGCGCGTCGCGCTCCGGAAGATCGTCCGACTGCGAGCCCGCGGCGCGGCGCCAGGCGGCCATGACGGAACCCGGATCGGTCGCCCGCGCCCCGCCCTCGCCCGTCAGCCGGGCGGCCACCAGGTCGAGCATGCCTTCGCGCAGGTAGCCGAGCGCCGGCACGGCGCCCTTCACGCGGAACGGGACGACGGCGACCAGGTTCGGGTCGAGCGCGGCGTGCGGCCTCGGCCACCAGAGGTAGCCCGCGACGGCGAGCGCGACCCCTGCGGCCGAGAGGGCGATCATGCGGCGGCCGCGGTAGCGCGGAGACTTCGGCGAGGGCACGACGGCCGTCTCGCGAGGTGCCGCCAGCGCCTGGGCAAACTCGCCGGCCGTGCGGAAGCGGTCGGCCGGCACCTTGGCGAGCGCGCGCAGCACGGCCTGCTCCACGCCCCCTGGCACGGTGGCGCGCACGGTCCGAAGCGGCGGCACCGGATCCATCGAGTGGCGCGCCAGCAGCTGCTGGGCGGTGACCCCCACGAACGGTGGCTGGCCCGCGAGCATCTCGTACACCACGCAGCCCAGCGCGTACAGGTCGCTCCGTCCGTCCAGCTCTCTGCTGGCGCCGGCCTGCTCGGGGCTCATGTACGCCGGCGTCCCGAGCGCGAGCCCGGTCTCGGTCAACCGGTCCTCACCCGCGGCGGTGATCGCGCGCGCGACCCCGAAGTCCGCCACCACCGCCTCGTCGCCTTCCAGCAGGATGTTTTCCGGCTTGATATCGCGGTGGATGACGCCGTGCGCGTGGGCGTAGCCCAGGGCGCTCAGCACCTGGAGGGCGATCCGCACGGCCTGGTCGAGCGGCAGCTGGCCCTCGCGCATGAGTCGCTGCCGGAGGGATTCGCCCTCCACGTAGGGCATGGTGTACCACAGCCGGCCCGCGGCCTCGCCCGAGTCGTGCACGGGGAGGATGTGCGGGTGCTGCAGCCGAGCGGCGATCTTGATCTCCCGGAAGAATCGCTCCGGGCCGAGCGAGGCGGCGAGCTCGGGGCGCAGGACCTTGAGCGCCACGGGCCGATCGTGCCGGAGGTCGCGGGCGAGATACACGGTGGCCATGCCGCCGCGGCCGAGCTCGCGCTCGACGCGATAGCGATCGGCCAGGGCGGCCGCGAGGAGGTCGGACGTCTCGGGCAACGAGGGGACCGTCGGATACCTGTCTGAGGATGGGCGACCGAGCGAACGGGCTGTGTGTCAGCGCAAGATGCCGCGCCAGGCGGGTTTCTGCCAGGCTGGCTCGGGGGAACGGGGGGCCCGGTCCCCGGGCTCTTGACTTCGTCATTATATAACTATATAGTTGGAAATATGAATTACCGTCTGCTCCTGCTCCTGGCCTTCGGCGTGGCCGCGCCGGTCCGGCTCGCCGCCCAGCAGCTGACCCTGGCCGATGCGCTCGCACGGGCCGAGGCCACCGGGTACGCCAATCGTGCGGCCCGGGCCCAGGCCTCCGCCGAGCACGCCCGCACCCTCGGCGCCCTCCAGGGCACGCTCCCCACCCTCCGGGTCGAGGGCGGTTGGGTGAAGACTACCGACCCGCTCGGCGCGTTCGGATTCCTCCTTCGCCAACGCGCGGTGACCCCGGCCGCCTTCGATCCTGCCGGCCTCAACGACCCCGCGGCCCGGAGCAACTGGAACGCCGGCCTCGTGGCCGAGGTCCCCCTCTTCAATGCCGAGGCGTGGGCCGGGCGCAGCGCCACCCGCGCCGGGGCCCGCGCCGCCGCCGCGAGTACCGATTGGACCGCCGTCACGACGCGGTTGCAGGTGGTGCAGGCCTACTACGGGGCCCGTCTCGCCTCCGAGGTGGTGCTCACCCTCGAAGTCGCCGAGGCGATGGCCGCGGCCAACGTCAACCAGGCCAACTCGAGGCTCGAGCAGGGGATGGTGACCCGCTCCGATCTTCTCCTGGCCCGGGTCCGGGCCGGCGAGATCAGGGCGCAGTTGATCGGCGCGCGAGCCCAAGCTGGACTCGCCCGCCGGCAGCTTGCGCTGGTGCTTGGGACCCCGGCCGATACCGCGTTCGCCCTGCCCGACTCGCTCCCGTCTGCCGAGCGGATCCGCGGGGTGACCGAGTTGCTCGCCCCCGGCCCGCTTGCAGGGCGCGGCGATGTCGCGGCCGCGAAGGCCGCGGCCGATGCCGCACGCCGCGATGTTCTTCGTGCCACGGGGCGGCTCCTCCCCCGGCTCAGTGCGTTCGGCCGCTACGACTGGAACGACCCGACCACCCCGGTCCATGGGCAGCGGTCGTGGACCATCGGCGTGATGGCATCGTGGACGCCGTTCAGCGGCCTCAGCGAGATCGGCGATGTCCGCGGCGCTCGCGCCCGCGCCACGGCGGCGCGCGCGATGGTCGAGGCCGCCGAGGGTCAGGCGGCACTCGAGGTCTCCGCCCGTGAGAGCGAGGTGACGGTCGCACTCGCGCGGCTCGCCATCGCGGAGCAGGCCGTGGATCAGGCGAGTGAAGCACACCGGCTCGTGGCGCGCCAATACGCGGGCGGCCTCGCCGGCATCACCGAGCTCCTCGGTGCGCAAGCGACCGAGACCCAGACGCGACTCGGCCTGGCCCAGGCGCGCGTCGCACTCATCACCGCCCTCGCCGAGCGCCAGCTCGCGCGCGGCTCCGATCCCGCGGCGCTCACCGCCCTGGAGGACTGATGTCCCGTCCGTTGACGATCCTGACCGCCGGTGCCCTCGTCGTGGCCGGCTGCAACCGCCCCGCGTCCACCCCCGCTCCCCTGAACGTCGGTGTCTCGTCGCTCGAGACGGTGACCGCCGTCGATACGGTCATCGCCGCGACCGTCGAGGCGGCGGGGATCGCCGCGCCGATCGAGCAGGCGACGCTCAGCACGCGGCTGATGGGGACGGTCACCGAGGTGCTCGTCCGCGAAGGGGAGGTCGTTCGCCGCGGCGAGCTGCTGGTGCGGCTCGACACCCGCGATCTCACCGCGAAGGACGACCAGGTGCGCGCGGGGCTCGCCGCCGCCGTGTCGCAGGCAGCGGAGGCCGAGCGGTATGCGGTCCGGATCCGCGCGCTCTACGCCGACAGCGCCGCGCCCAAGGCGCTGCTGGACGGGGCCGAGGCGGGGGTGGCGCAGGCGCAGGCGGGGCTGGCGCAAGCCCGTGGCGCGCAGCGCGAGCTCGCCGCGGTCGCGGGCTACGGGGCGGTGCGGGCGCCGTTCGACGGTGTCGTCACCCGCCGCTTCGTCGATCCCGGCGCCTTCGCCGCGCCGGGTACGCCGCTGGTGACGGTGCAGGACGGCCGCACCCTCCGCATCTCGGTCACCACGACGCCTGACCTCGCCCGGGGCATCGCTCGCGGCCGGATGATGGAGACCCGGATCGAAAGCTCGCCCGCCGCCGCGAGGGTGGAAGGAGTGGTCCCCGCGCCGGGCGGGGCGCTCTATACGATCAATGCGGTGGTGAACGACCGGGACGGCCAGTATGCCAGCGGTGGCGCGGCGGTGATCCTGGTCCCGCGCGGGACCCGCCATGCGGTCTTCGTGCCGCAGGCCACCATCGCCCGGCAGGGGGACCTCACCGGCGTCCGGGTGCTCGAGGCTGCCGGGCCGACCCTCCGCTGGGTGCGGCTCGGCGCCGCGCGCGGCGACCGGGTCGAGGTGTTGAGCGGGCTGCAGGGCGGGGAGCGGCTGGTGGTGACCCGCGTGAGCGAAGGGAACTGATCATGGGGATCGCCGGACGGATCGCCCAGGCGTTCCTGCACTCGAAGCTCACGCCGCTGGTGGTGGTCGCGTCGCTGGCGGTGGGCGGCATCGCGCTCACCGCGACGCCGCGTGAGGAGGAGCCGCAGATCTCGGTGCCGATGATCGACGTCACCGCCGCCCTCCCGGGCGCCAGCCCCGCCGAGGTGGAGCAGCTGGTGACGCGGCCGATCGAGAAGCTGATGTGGGAGGTCGCGGGGGTCGAGTACGTCTACGCCACCGTGGGCGCCGGGTGGACCCTGGTGACGGCGCGCTTCAAGGTCGGCGAGGATCAGGGGAGGAGCGTGAGCGCGGTGCAGGCGAAGCTCGCCGCTGCGGCCGGCGACGCCCCGCCGGGCGCGCTCCCGCCGCTGGTCACGCCCCACTCGATCGATGACGTGCCGATCCTCACCCTCACACTCCACAGTGCGAGTGACGGCCCCGAGGTGCTGCGCCAAGTCGCGGCGCATCTCGACGATGAGATCCGCACCATCCCCGACGTCGCGGCGACCTACCTGATCGGCGGGCGGCCGCGCCAGCTCCGCGTGACGCTCGACCCGGCGCGCCTCGCCGCCGCCGGGGTCTCGCCGGGTGAGGTGGCGATCGCGCTGCAGGGCGCCAATGCGCGGCTCCCGGCCGGTGAGTTCAGCGCCCGCGACCGGACCTTCCTCGTGACCGTCGGCGCCGAGCTCCGGAGCGCGGACGACGTGGGGTCAGTGGCCGTGGCCGAGCGCGGGGGCCGCACCGTGCGGGTGCGCGACGTGGCGACGCTGGTCGACGGACCGGCGGAGGTGGTGGACTACGTCGGTCACGCCGAGCGGGGCGGAGACGTGGAGCATGCGGTGACGCTGGCGGTGGCGAAGCGCCCCGGCGCCAACGCCACGGCGCTCGCCCGCACGGTGCTGAGCCGGGTGGAGCAGGCGCGGGCGCGCCTGGTGCCGCCGGGGATCACCCTCTCGGTGACCCGCGACTACGGCGAAACGGCGCGCGAGAAGGTGAACGAGCTCATCCTCCACCTCCTCCTCGCCACCGGCTCGGTGACGGTCCTCATCGGGATCTTCCTGGGATGGCGCGAGGCGCTGGTGGTATTGGTCGCCGTTCCGGTGACCCTCGCGCTCACGCTCTTCACCTACTACGCGATGGGGTATACCCTCAACCGGATCACCCTCTTCGCGCTGATCTTCTCCATCGGCATCCTGGTGGACGACGCGATCGTAGTGGTGGAGAACATCTACCGTCACCTGAAGGTGGGCGGCCGACCGGTCGAGGCCGCGGCCGTCGAAGGGGTCGACGAGGTCGGCAACCCGACGATCCTCGCCACCTTCACCGTGATCGCCTCGATCCTGCCGATGGCGTTCGTCCGCGGGATGACCGGACCCTACATGCGTCCCATCCCGGTCGGCGCCTCCGCGGCGATGCTGGCGTCCCTGGCGGTGGCGTTCATCGTGACCCCGTGGCTCGCCTTCAAGCTCCTGGCCACGCAGGTGAAGCCCAGCGCCTCCGGCAGCCACGGCCAAGGGGTCGAGAGCGGCTTCGGCCGGCGCTACAGGCGGCTGATGAATGCGCTGATGGACCGGACCGCGGTCCGGATCCGCTTCTACGCGGGCATCGGCCTCCTCCTGCTCGGCTCGATGGGTCTGGTCGCCGCACGGATGGTGCAGCTCAAGATGCTCCCCTTCGACAACAAGTCGGAGTTCCAGGTGATCCTGGACCTCCCCGAAGGGACCACGCTCGAGACGTCGAACGCCGCCGCCCAGGAGGTCGCGGCGTGGCTCCGGACGGTGCCTGAGGTGCGGAGCACCGAGACCTACGCCGGCACCGCGGCGCCGTTCAACTTCAACGGCCTGGTGCGGCACTATTTCCTCCGGCGCGGCGCCAACGTGGCCGACGTGCAGGTGAACCTCCTCCCCAAGGGGGAGCGTCACCGGCAGAGTCACGCCATCGCGCTGGCGGTGCGGCCGGCGGTCCTCTCGATCGCCCGGCGCTACGGTGCGCGCGCCAAGATCGCCGAGATCCCGCCGGGGCCGCCGGTGCTCTCGACCCTGGTGGCCGAGGTGTACGCGGCCGACGACTCGACGCGCCTGGCCGCGGCGGAGCGGGTCCGCGCGGTCTTCGAGGCGACGCCCGGCGTGGTCGACGTCGACTGGAGCGTCGAGGCCCCGGAGTCGCGGCTCGATCTCCGGGTGGACCGCGACCGGGTGGCCGACGCGGGGGGAAGCGTCGCCCAGGTGACGCAGACGCTGGCGCTCGCGCTGAGCGGGGCGCCGGCGGGCCGGCTGGTGAACCCCACCGCGCGGGAGCCGGTAGCCATCGTGCCACGGTTCGATGTGTCGCAGCGCTCGTCGCTCGAGGCGCTGCTGGCGGTGCCGATCGGCACCGCGCGCGGTCCGGTGCCGGTGGGCCGCTTCGTCACGGTGGACAGCACGACGCGCGAAGGCGGGCGCTTCCGGAAGAACCTGCGGCCGGTGATCTACGTGACTGCCGACGTCGGCGGCGTGATCGAGTCGCCGGTGTACGCCATCCTGGCGATGAACGCCGCGCTCGACACCGTGCGGGTCCAGGGCGCGGCCATCGCGCGCTACAACGCCGTCCTCCCCGACCGGCTCGACGAGACCGCGATCAAGTGGGACGGCGAGTGGCAGGTGACCATCGAGGTGTTCCGCGACCTGGGGCTGGCGTTCGCGGTGGTGCTGCTGCTGATCTACGTGCTGGTGGTGGGATGGTTCCAGTCGTTCACGGTGCCGCTGGTGATCATGGCCCCGATCCCGCTCACGCTCATCGGCATCCTGCCCGGGCACGCGCTCACGGGAGCGTTCTTCACCGCGCCCTCGATGATCGGGATGATCGCGTTGGCGGGGATCGTGGTCCGCAATTCGATCCTGCTGGTGGACTTCATCC
>Ga0310810_10002674_pt1 | contig 19238 bp, 15 predicted proteins | sample NCmetagenome_FD_207641 | JGI IMG/M metagenome (GOLD analysis project Ga0310810, IMG submission 207641) | Soil microbial communities from experimental microcosm in Duke University, North Carolina, United States - NC | ecosystem: Engineered > Artificial ecosystem > Soil microcosm > Unclassified ...
CAGAGGCAACCGCATTCGTATTCTTGCTGGTGAGCGCAACTAGCGCGCAGATCACCGAAGCTGACAGAGATTTTGCCGTGGCGAGTCAGCAAGAGCACGATGAGCAAAGCCATGGCAGGGATGGTATGCACATGGACCATGCGCAGGGGCAGATGAGCATGGAAGCGTCGACGGAGGAAGGCATCGCGCTGCCCTCTGCACACGCCAGCTCCGGGACGGGCTGGCAGCCAGCATCGGTGCCGAGTCATTTATGGATGACGTCGCGCGGAAGCTGGGAGCTGATGCTGCACGGCAATGTTTTTCTCCGCTATAACCAGCAAGGCGGCCCGCGGGGAGCGGGAAAGGCTGAGTCGGCGAACTATGTAATGCTCATGGAGCAGCATCGCATCGGCCGGGGCGTCTTGCTGCTGCGCGAAATGTTTTCAGCGGAATCCTTGACCTCGCCGCATCCAGGATTTCCCCAGTTATTTCAGACCGGCGAAACCTACCACGGCCAGCCGCTCGTTGATCATCAGCATCCCCACAATGTCTTTGCGGAACTCGCGGCGTATTACACGCTTCCCATCCGAGAGAAAGTAACCTGGTTATTGTATGGGGGTCCTTCGGCAGAACCTGCGCTCGGGCCAGTAACGTACATGCACAGAGCCAGCGCTGCAGAAAATCCGTCTGCGCCGCTTGGCCATCACCTTCAGGATTCCACGCACACCAGCTTTGGCGTAGTAACCACCGGCTTCATCATTGATCGCTTCAAGGTCGAAGCCTCAGCGTTCAACGGCCGTGAGCCCAATGAGGAACGCTGGAGTATCCAGGCGGGGGCGCTGGATTCGTGGTCGCTGCGCGGCAGCATCGCTCCGGGGCGAAATTGGACAGCGCAATACAGTTACGGTCGCCTTCTGCATCCCGAAGCTCTCGAGCCCGGCAATGAAAAGCGGCAGACGGCATCGGTTGCCTATAACCGTTCCTTTACGGCAGGAAACTGGGCAACGACATTGGTGTGGGGCCGCAAGCACAAGGAACTCGATGGAACGAATCAGAACAGCTATCTGCTGGAATCCACGGTCAATTTTCGCGCGAGGAACTATGCTTACAGCCGGCTGGAACTGGTCGACAAGGATGAACTCTTTCCTTCGGTCGCTGCGCATCCCTCATTTCGGATCGGCGCCTACACTGTGGGCGGCGTTCGTGACCTGGTGCATGACAGCGCCGGGCAAATCGGTCTGGGAGCGGATGTGACCTTCTATTCGAAGCCCGCCGTACTCGATCAGTTTTATGGGGCCAACCCGGTTTCCTTCAGTATCTTCTTGCGCTTCCGTCCAGGGTCGAGCCACATGCACTGATTACCGTCTGTTAACGGTTTCGATACTGGTCAGAAGTACTCGTGATCGAGGGCAGGTATTTCGCAGACAATCTGCTCATGCATAATGCGAAAACCACGTTGAACATGATTCGGGCTGCCCTGATTTTTGCTATCGCGGCGTACATGTTTATTGGCGAGAAATTGGCGACGGGAAAGGCAGGACCGGCAAATACGATGCTGTTTCAAATCCTTGCCATTATCGCCGTTCTGAATGTTGTGGTGATTCTGATCATCCGGCGGAACATGGTCAGACCCTCGCTTGCCGGCCTGGCGAGCAACGCAGGCGATGCAGTTGCACTGAATCGCTGGCGAGTGGGTTACGTGATCACCTATGCGTTATGCGAAGCCGTGGCGCTCTATGGCTTCATTCTGCGCATTATGGGCTTCAGCTTTCGAAGCGTCGCCCCCTTCTACCTGGCTAGTATTATCCTGATGATCTTTTTCGCTCCGCGTACCGTCGAAGGGCAATCGAGTAGCGCGGCAGTGGCTCGATAGGCATGAGATGTCGATTACGACCGAAGAAGAGTTGCGAGCGCTGAGAGCCGCCGGCGAGGCGGTAAGCCGGGTTCTGGAAGCCATGAAGCAAGAGGTTCGCCCTGGTGTCACAACCGCCGAACTTGATGAAGTTGGCGCAGCGGTGATGCGAAGCGAGGGTGCGCGCTCAGCTCCCGCCATGGTTTATCAGTTTCCAGGCGCCAACTGCATCAGCATCAATGAAGAAGCTGTACACGGCATTCCAGCGCAGCGTCAGTTGCGGGATGGAGACCTAGTCAAGCTCGATGTTACGGTTGAAAAGGATGGTTTCATGGCAGACGCGGCCGTCACCGTTCCCGTCGGCCAGGTTTCGGGTGCCGATCAGAAACTGATGGCCTGCGCCGAACATGCATTTCAGAAAGCGCTGCTCGTGGCGCGCGCCGGATTCCGCGTCTTTGACATAGGGCGCGCCGTGGAAAAGGAAGTGAGGCGCGAGGGCTTTTCGGTTATCCGCGAACTCGGCGGGCATGGAATCGGGCGCACCATTCACGAAAAGCCGCGTGTTCCCAACTTCGCGGATACGACTGCCACCGAATTTCTTTCCGAAGGGATGGTAATCACAATCGAGCCCATCATCGCAGCTGGCAAAGGAGAGGTTCAGACGCAGCGGGATGGGTGGACCGTCTGCACCGTCGACTGCAGCCGGTCCGCTCATTATGAGCACACGATTGTCGTAACCAGGGGCAGACCCATTATCCTGACCGCCGCTTAGTGTACCGCGCCGCCCTTTCTACGATTTTATGTGACAGCTCGCCATGCCACGCTTTTCCAGATACTGCTGGTGATAGTCCTCTGCTTCGTAAAACGTGGCCGCAGGAACAATCTGGGTCACGATGGGCTTGGAAAAGCGCCCGGAGCGCGCAAGGGCTTCTTTCGAGGCCTTGGCGGAGGTTTCCTGCTCAGGTGAGTGGAAGAAGATAGCGCTGCGATACTGCTTGCCCCAATCCGGTCCCTGCCGGTTCAGCTGGGTAGGGTCATGATTTTCCCAAAACACGTTCAGCAATTCGTCGTAGGAAATCTTTGCGGGATCATAGTCCACTTCTACAGCTTCGGCGTGGCCAGTACGATCCGTGCAAACATCCTGATAGGTAGGGTTGGCATGATTCCCGCCCGTGTAGCCCACTCGGGTTGACGTAACGCCGGGGAGTTGGCGGAAGGTCGCTTCCACCCCCCAGAAACAGCCTGCAGCAAAAGTAGCTTTAGCCATAAGATTGCTCCCAAAATGTACCCGTAGATTGGATGCGGGGCGGCCGACAAAGTGGCAGAAGGCAGCCCGCGCGTCAGCTGGGCACGAGGCAGGCGGCGATCCGCGACCCTCTCATATTACACATCCACCTTTGGTTATCCGTCGCGAGGGAAGGGTTTGCAGCGTGCAAGCACGAAAATGCGGATTCGGCGGTGCGGGGGTCCTGCGACAGAGGGGATGAGCAACGGAAGCGATGACCTAGGAGGCGAACCAGACATTGCTCTTTTCCGCTCAGCACACTCAGAGTACCATGGCGGCACTTTCGCGGGGCGGAGGCGCAGATGGAAGTTCTTGGCGTTCCTGTTGTGCCGGTCCTGGTGGCCGCAGTTGCGACTATGGTGATCGGCTTCATCTGGTATTCTCCGTTCGTCTTTGCGCGGCCCTGGATGCGGGCTATGGGGTACGATCCCGAGGACAAGGCCAAGCTCGCCGAAATGCAGAAGGGTGCGGGCTGGATGTACGCAGGCTCTTTTGTGGCCAGCCTGGTATCTGCATTCGTGCTCGGCAAATTTATCGAAATCACCACGGTCACCACGGCGCCCTACGGCATGAAAGTAGGTTTCGCGATATGGCTGGGCTTCGTAACCACGGTTCAATTCACCGCATTCCTATTTGAGCGCAAGCCCTTTCGTCTATACGCAATCAACACGGGGTACCAACTGGTGTGCTACCTGGCAATGGGCGCCATTCTGGCGGTGTGGTTGTAGGTATCATTTAGAGCCCGAGAACAAATTCAACTCATTCCCCTTTAGATAGTCCAATTTTCGCTGAAGAACTGGAACTGGTTCAGGCTCGATCTGATAACCGGCAATTGTGTCGCATTGCTTGATGCTGCCGCCGGCCAGGTAACAGTTTCTCCAATTGGTTTTGATTGCGCTAAAGAATCTCATTGTGCCTCTGTCCTCGCCTCGAATTGGAAGGCTGGCGAGAAGCGCAAGGCTCACTACAGTTAAGAACACGCGCTTGAGTGTAGATGGCTTCAGCGAAACCAAGTGCAGGTAAGCGCCGAAAATACCGAGCGCAAGATAGTTCGTATAGCGGGAGGATTGGGCAGATGGTAGTCCAAGGCACAAGCGTCCGAAGGCGGTGGTGAAGGTAAACAGGAGAGAATAGGCCACCAAGGTTGCTGATACCGCAGCCTGTACCCATGAAATTGCCGCAGCTTGCACCATCTTCCGGCCCGCTGAGGCAAAAGCCCAAAGAAGCCACAGCAGGACGAGGGCGCCGAAGAATTCTTGGAGAGCTCCGGCGCCTTTCGCGCCGAAAATATTAGCGAACATCAGAATTACGTACTGCACGTATTGAAACGGGCTTTGTAGTTTCAGCGAAAAGCAACTCACGGCGGGTTGCAGCTTATAACCATAGAAGAACGAGGCTAAAGATGCGCCTGAAATGAGAAATGCCGCGGCTAAATAGAGTCCGCCTCTTGGTTCCTTCTTGAGATTTGCCCAGTAATCCACGAGCAGTAGGATTGGGGTCAGGAAGCCAAGAAAGAGGCCGAATCCGGTGTAAGTGGTCACGAAGTTTATGGAAAGAACGAGTAGATATTGCAACGGGCGATTGCTGACCGTCCAAGCGAGGCAGTACAACGTCAGCAACAATAGCGGAAGGGGACCATGCGCCAGGTCTGAAGTAATGAAGAGAGACTCGTATTGCATGGCCGATAGATACACGATAGGGATTGCGACGTCCCAAATGACAAGTTCACCGAAGAGTCTCTTCTTCAGGAATAAGGCGCAAGCGGTTGCGACTACGACGATGGTGCACGCAAGAAACGATTCCGCTCGGCTGTTCCAGCGGAAATGGGGCTCAATCAGGCTCGACAGCAGAGGGCCGAGACCTAGGCGATGGGGTCCAAATTGCCACCTGAACATCTGCCATGCGGAGTGTTTCTGGAATAAAGTCGCATTGTTGAACACCCATTGGTCCCAGAAGAAGATGTTCACAGCATAGCGGTAGCTCAGGCGGAAGAGTCTACCGGCGAGAACGAGGAAGAAGAGACCGAGGATAATACCTGTAGCTGACGACCGTGCTGAGTGGGACGAAATGCGAGAGGCAATCTTGACCACGATAGCTGTGTAACAGAATCGAGCCGCCTGAGGGAAGTTAAGATGCGGAAAAGGCCTGAGCTGGTTAAGACTTGTTCCACGCTCTTAGCCGGGGCCACCAGCGCCGCACATTGCGGCAATACTCTTCGTAGTCGGCCCCAAATTTCTTGCGCAGGGTAGGCTCTTCGTAGAGCAGAACGAATAAATGCACGCCCAGTGCAACCAGTGTCACGGTTGCAATCAGCCTCGGGTCGGGATGTCCGAAGACGATCCATAGCCCAATCCATCCCGCGGCGAAGCCCACGTACATCGGATTGCGCACGTAACGATAGAAGCCCACCACCACTAAGCGCTGCGGAGGAGCCATAGGCGCAGGAGTTCCACGACCAGTCCATCCGAAGTCCCAAACGCAACGCAGAGCGACCGCGAACCCCAGCACCGAGGGGATTGCTGCGAGCCATCTCCAGCACGCGGCCCCAGCCGTTTCCACGCGAAAGCCAAGCCAGCCGGGTAGGAGCCAGAACCACAGGGCAAAGAACGCCAAGCCGACGGCGAGCGATCCCAACAAGTTGAGCCATTGCTCCGCGCCCGTTTTGTTCGGAACCTGCCCTGATTGTGCAGTGGTCATGGTCGCTCCTGTCGCGAACATCATGCTGCGGCAGTTTCCGCAGGAGAAGCCGGTAAGCCCAATCACGTATGCCAACTCGTTGGTCTTAGTCGGTGACCACCGAGCCCACCAGATCCGCAAGCCTCGCTATGCGATGTTCCACGCACCAGCGCTCGAGTTCATCGACAATCTTTTCGGTTGCACATGGATCCCAATAGCTCGCCGTGCCAACCTGCACGGCGGTGGCGCCCGCGAGCATGAATTCGATGACATCGGCGGCAGTGCTGATCCCTCCCATACCGATGATGGGAATTTTGACGGCATGCGCCGCTTCATAAACCATGCGCAGGGCGATGGGCTTGATGGCCGGACCCGATAGGCCCGCTGTTACGTTCGAGATCCGCGGCTTGCGGGTTTCCACGTCAATGGCCATGGCAACGAACGTGTTCACCAGGGAGATGGCGTCTGCACCTCCGGCCTCGGCGACCTGGGCCATCTGAGCGATGCTGGTGACGTTGGGCGAGAGCTTCACAATGAGCGGACGCCTCGAGGCGCGCTTTGCAGTCACAACCACGTCTTCAAGCATGAGTGGCGCCGATCCGAAAACGATGCCACCGTGTGCGGTGTTCGGGCACGAGACGTTCAGCTCGTAAGCAGCGATTCCCTCCGCCTCGTTAAGGATTTCGATGGTTGCTTCGTAATCTTCGCGGGTGTACCCGAATACATTGGCGATCACGACCGTGTCTTTCTTCTGCCGGAGAAGAGGAAGCTTGTCCTGGAGGAATGCCTGCGCGCCGATGTTCTGCAGCCCAATGGCATTCAGCATTCCCGCGGCAGTTTCGAACAGACGCGGTGGAACATTTCCCGTCATGGGCTCGCGTGACAGCCCCTTTACCACGAAGCCGCCGAGCTTTTCGAGTTGCACCACATCTTCAAACTCGATGCCATAGCCGAACGTGCCGCTTGCGGCGATGACGGGATTCTTGAGTTCGATACCTGCAATACCGACGCTCAAATCGGGTTTGGCAGCGCCGGGCGCGGGGTTCATTGCACGCCTCCGCGCTCCAACAATGATGCAGGCGCCAAGTGATCACTGGGCGGCTTGGGGGCGGCCGGCTCACGTGAAGTCGGCCTGCGCTCAGGCGCGTCTGAATGCCGGGGTGCGAGCGCTTCCCCCAGCACGCGCCCGGTCGCACTACTTGGGGCATTGATTCCCAACAGGGAAGCCAAGGTTACGGCGAGATCGATTGGTTCCGCGTGCTCGCGGTAGGTGCCAGCTTGGAAGGCTAATCCGTAAAAAGCCAGCGGCACGTGCGCATCAGAACTGTAGGGGGAAGCGTGATCAGTTCCGGTCAAAGTCCCCACGGCGAATGGAGCGGGTACGCCCATCACATACCAGCCGCCCGTGGGCGCGTAGGCATGCAGGTACTTGCGAGCCATAGCGGTATCGGGCACGAGGCCCTGCGCGAGTTGGGAGCGCGTGAAGTAACCTCGCAGACCAACCTGCTTCATGGCTTCGCCGACCGCCTGCTCGGCGTCCTCTTCTTTGATTTTTAAGTTCGCGAAGGCTTCATCATTGACCCACACCAGGGGGTAGTCGAATTTCAGAACGTAGCTAGCTGACTTCCCGGGCGAGAGTTTGTCACTCAGCGTGGCATTCAGCTGAGCTTGCAATTTCTTCAGGTCGAGATTGGCGGCAGGAATTCTCAGCTTCGACGCTGCACTGGGCAGCGGCGTAACGCCATGATCGGCGGAGAGCGCAATCCACACATTTGCCATGCCAAGCTGGTGTCCGAGGAAGTTAAAGAAATCGGCTAGTTGGCGATCGAGGGCCAGCGCCATCGCTTCCATCTGGGGGGAGTCGGGCCCGACTTCGTGGCCAAGAATGTCATTGGCAGAGAGGCTGACCGAGAGCAAATCCGTGGCCGGCCCGGTGCCCAGATGCTCGTATAACACCAGTTCGCGAGCAAACTCCAACTCGTAGTCGTTGCCGAACGGAGTGGCTCCTACAACGTCATAAAAACCGCCGTCGGCCTTGGGCGTGGTGCTGCGCAGAACGTTCCCGGAGCCATCTTTCCATTCCTTGTTCAGATATTTATCGGTGCGTTTAGCATCGTTGAACGACTTAACCCATTCAGGCAGTTCGTTTCGATAATACGTAGACGTGATCCAGGCGCCCGTGTTCTTGTCGATCCAATAGGCGCCATCGCCCGCGAACCCAGCGGGGAGAATGGCGGCGCGGTCCTTGAGAGAAATGCCGAAGACGCGAGCCTTGCCCTGTGTGGCGAGTTTGAGTTCATCGCCCACCGTGGTTGAAAGCAGGTTGTGCGGAGATACGCCTGGATCCTTGCTGCTTACACCGATTAACTTCGTGTTTTCATCCTCAACGGAGGTGACGGCTTTTTTCTTCTTTGGATCCCACCACTCATTGGAGATGATGCCGTGCCCGCTCGAGTAGGCGCCGGTGAAGAGCGTGGCGTGTCCGGGCGCAGTGCGAGTATTGGCGTAATCGTAATAACAATCGGGGAAGTACGCGCCATGGTCAAGGAAAAGACGAAACCCGCCCTCGCCGAAACGATTGCGATAACGTTCCAGGTAGTCTCCCCGGAACTGGTCGATGACAATTACGACCACGAGCTTGGGATGGGCATCGTAGGCTGAGCCGAAAGCGGCGCCCACCGAGAGGAAGAACGCGAGCATCACTGCCAGCGTGATCCGGAGAATTCTCATCGGCTGGTAGTTTACAGGCGAGCGCTGTATTGAGCCAAAGAATCTGGTGTCGTGGTCTTGTGAAGTGGAGGCAGAGTGCTCTTGCGTGCATTACCGCCCAGTTTTCCGGTACATTAATGGATTCCATGCTCGATCTAGCTTTTGTCCGTGACAACCTGCCCGCGGTCGAGGAGATGCTGCGCCATCGTGGCATGGACCCGGCTGTCCTGAAAGACTTCCACCAGGTGGACAGCGAGCGTCGTCGTGTGATCACCGAGGCCGAGACGCTGAAGGCACGTCGCAATCGCGCGTCGGAAGATATCGCCAAGGTAAAGAAGGCAGGGCAGGACGCGACCGCGCAGATTAACGAGACCAAAGAACTGCGGGAAAAAATCCAGGAGCAGGAAAAGGCGGCAGAGGAGATGGACGCCCGCCTCCGCGAGATGTTGGTGTCGATTCCCAATATGCCGCATGCCACCGTTCCTGCGGGCCACAGCGCGGAAGAAAACCTCGAAGTGCGCCGTTGGGGCACGGCGCCGAAATTTGATTTTGCACCCAAGCCTCATTGGGAGCTGGGAGAGCAGCTCGGGATTCTGGACCTCGAACGCGCGGTGAAGCTCACGGGGGCGCGCTTTGCCGTTTACTGGGACGTAGGCGCACGTCTGGAACGCGCAATTGCGAATTTCATGCTTGACCTGCACACGCGCGAGCACGGCTATACGGAAGTTCTTCCGCCCTTTCTGGTGAATTCCGAGTCAATGTACGGCACGGGCCAATTACCCAAGTTCGCAGCCGATTCTTTCTGCGTTCCCCATGGCGACAAAGATCTCTGGTTGATCCCCACCGCCGAAGTCCCAGTCACCAATCTCTATCGCGGCGAGACGCTCGACGGCGCACGACTCCCGATTTCCCTAACTGCCTACACGCCTTGTTTCCGTAGCGAAGCGGGTTCTTATGGCAAAGACGTGCGGGGCATTATCCGGCAGCACCAGTTTCAAAAGGTTGAACTGGTGAAGTTCGCGCGTCCGGAAGACTCTTACGAGCAATTGGAAAAGCTGACCCATCACGCCGAAACCGTTCTGCAGAGGCTGGGATTGCATTATCGGGTGGTCACGCTCTGTACCGGCGACATGGGACCGTCTTCGGCGAAGACCTACGACATTGAGGTCTGGCTTCCAGGACAGCAGCTTTTCCGTGAAATCTCATCATGCTCGAACTTCGAGGCATTCCAGGCGCGTCGGGCTAACATCCGGTACAAGCCGGAAGGGAAGGCGAAAAGCGACTTCGTCCACACGCTGAACGGTAGTGCGCTGGCGGTCGGCCGCACCTGGCTGGCCATCATTGAGAATTACCAGCAAAGCGACGGCAGCGTGCTGATTCCCGACGCGCTTCGGCCCTATGTTGGCGTGGATCGAATAACGCCGAAGAAGTTCTGAGCAACGGGAGCCTTTCAATGCTCGTCTGAGAAGGGTTGGCTGACGGCGTTACTCGTTGCCAATAGCAGGAGTAGAAACTAGACTTGGAACGAACTCAAGCAAGAACGGGCGTTGCGGCTACCCCCACGCTTCCGATGAACGCCATCTGGCGAACAATTCGGGGCTACATTCTGTGGTCGTATGAGCGCGGCACCATCCACTACGACATCATGGTGACGTTGATTCTCATATTTGTGTTCCTCTCGCCATACTGGATCAACTTCAAAGACAAGCCGATCGAACGCAATCCGCATCCGCAGGTTGTCATTGTGCTGCCCGACACGCAAGGTGGGTTCCTGTATCAGATTGAAGGAACGGCAATTACCGGCAAGGATGACGGTGCGGTTCGCAAGCAGTTGACCTCAATTATCGAGCCGATTGCGGGTGGGGCTATTGCCATTCAAAAGTATGAAACCGTCCGAGACCACTCGGGACGCATCTTAAATTACAGAGTCTGGGTGGAACGGGAATAGAACGCAATTTTCGGAGAGGTTCACTTAGTGAAATTGCCATGTTCGTGGTTGGCGTGTCTGCTGGCCTTAGTTCTGGTTGGTCCACAGATCCTGCACGCACAAAACGAAAATTCAGGCGCAGCACTTGAAAAAGTCTTGACGCAAATGGATACGACTGCGAAAACTTTCTCGAGTGCGCAAGCGGATTTTGTCTGGGACCAGTTCCAGCAAGTTGTGAACGATCACGACATTCAGAAAGGCAAAATCTATTTCCGTCGCAGCGGCAAAGATACGCAGATGATGGCCGAAATCAACGAACACAATGGCCAAACCACTCCGAAATATCTGTTGTATAGCGGCGGCAAAGTTCAGGTTTACGAACCTAAAGTCGAGCGGGTCACGAGCTATCCTCCGGGAAAGAACAAGGCCGATGTGGAAAGTTTTCTCACATTAGGTTTTGGCGGCGGGGGTCATGACCTCCTGAAGGCCTTTGACGTTAAATACCTGGGGACGGAAAGAGTTGAAAACGTCGACACCGCCAAACTTGATCTCATCCCGAAATCAAAAAGCATTCGGGGAATGTTCGACCATTTTGTTTTGTGGGTAGATCCGGCGCGAGGTGTGTCACTGAAGCAGCAGGCTTTCGAGCCGGGCACCGGCGACTACCGTCTGACCACGTATTCGAATATCCAATTAAATCAAAAACTTCCGGACAATGTATTTAAGTTAAAGACCACCAGCAAGACGCAATATGTTAGCCCGCAAGGCTGAGTGGGGGCATGATTTTAGCGCTGGCAATTAAGGCGTGAGACGCTATACTGCTAACCATATTGTCGCCGGCCCGGAGTTTTGAGGGACGTGCGCAACGGAAGTGAGTGAGTACATGGCCAAGGTTTTCACGATTCCGGTCCCGCCCAACCTCAATCGGAAAAAACGCGAACGTACTTCGGATCCACGCTATGTGGAAGGTCAAAAACTGCTGGTCGAAGCCATGCGCTATTTAGCGCAGTCGGATCCCTTAGCCAATCGTCCGGCCATTGAGTTGATCTCCGAGCATGTGCGCACGCGCTTCCGGATGAGTGACTCACCTCTGACGTAATCCTGCCCCGGCTCCTGCACAATTCTGTATTCTCCAACTGTCCATTTGTGTTTAATCATAGATTGGGCGGCCTGACCGCAGGTCACTAAAAAAATTTCGGCTGAACTCTTGACAGGAGTATGCCGAGAACTACACTTGTGCAACTAATCACGTGATCGTGTGATCCACCCTCACCCGGTGCAAAAGAGGCTTCCCATGGTGCTCTGTAAGGCTTTCAGGTACTCCGTTCTACTGGTATGTGCTCTATGCGTGCTGCTTGCGCTGCCCACATTCGGGCAGAGAATTACGGGCGACATTGCCGGGAATGTGACCGACAGTTCGGGCGCGGTTGTACCCAATGCGACGGTTACGGCTGAGAATCTCGGGACAAACGAGCAGCGCAACATCAGCACGACGGAATCCGGCGGTTACCGCATTCCCGACCTCGCTATTGGCCAGTACAAAGTCACTGTGACTGCGCAGGGATTCAAGACGTCGGTGCAGAACGTTCAGGTGTTGTCGGGAGCCCTGATCCACGCAGACTTCCGGCTGCAGATTGGACAGCGCACAGAAACGGTGGAGGTCGAAGGCGCGGCGCCTCTTGTCGACTTATCGCCAAACAACAACAACTATGTGGATAACGCGAAGATCGAGAACGTTCCACTGAATGGGCGAGATTTCAACTCGCTGCTGGCGATTACGCCGGGTGTGCAGAGAACGCCGGGCGGCGGATTCCTGGCGGTGAGCATTAATGGGGCCCGTACCACCTCGAACAACTACTTCATCGACGGCCTTTACAACAACGATCGCTATTATGGCGATTCCGCGATTGGAGAGACCGGGATTGTTGGCATCCCGGCGACCGTTTTTCCACCCGAAGCGATTCAGGAGTTGAGCGTTCAGGAGACGCCTTCTTCCGAGTTCGGGGTCAAGGGCGGGGCACCGATTCTGCTGAACATGAAGAGCGGCACGAATGACTGGCATGGGTCAGCGACGTGGGTCAATCACAACGGTTTCGGAGATGCGACGAATTACTTTGCCAATCACAACACGGACAACTGTGCGACTCCGGGGGAATGCCAGAAAACCAATATTCACAACAATCAATTCAACGCGACCATTGGCGGTCCAGTTATTAAGGACAAGGCGTTCTTCTTCCTGTATTACGAAGGGCAGCGCTACAAGTCTCTGTCCGTGAGTTCGCGCTCCGTTCCCTCGACGGCGGATGTGCAAGGTGCACTGGCGGATATTGCAGCAGCAGGGCTTACGCCCGATCCTGTAGGCCAGGCGTTGCTTAATTTCTTTCCGATCACTCCGACTGGAGTGTTGACGGCGCAAACGCCTACGACCGCCAGCGCTAACGGCTTTGGAACGAAGTTCGATTACAAATTCAACACCAACAACACTCTCTCGGTGCGTTACATATTCGGGGACAGTTTCCAAAGCGCGCCGCCTTTTGCGGGACTTCCGGCAGCGGGAAGCCGCCCAGATCTTTTCAACTCCGTGGCACCGTCGCGGGCGCAGATGGCGGGCGTGAGTTGGACGACGAATATCGGCAGCACGAAGGTTCTCGAAAGCCGACTGGGCTACACGCGTTTCTCGCAGACCCTTGGAATCAACAACAAAATCGATCCCAAGAGCCTGGGCATCGACACGGGGCCACTGAGTCCTGCGGATTTCGGTGTGCCATACGTGTATCTCTATCACCTGGGATACGGTGGCTACATTGGTGGCGTGCAGGGCTACCCACTAGTCACCACACCTGATGCGACATGGGACTGGTCTGAGCACTTCTCGTGGGTCAAGGGCAATCACAACATCAAGCTTGGGGGCAATTACCAGAAGGGACTAACTAACAGTATCCGGAATGAGGCGCGCAGCGGCTTGACGATGGGATACTTCAGCTACTACGTGGGCGGCGTCAGCGGCGTGCAGGGTGATGTTGAGGAATTGCTCCTGGGTAAGGCTGATTTGGCGGATAGAAGTTTTGGCGACACACACCGCCACATTTATCAGAACTCCGTCGGGTTTTACGCGCAGGATGATTGGAAGATTAAGCCGAATTTCACCGTCAGCTACGGACTGCGCTACGACATCTTCGGCACGATGCGGGATACCAACAACCTGGAATCTAATTTCATTCCGGGTCGTGGGTTGGTGCAAGTTGGAAAAGGAATCGATGGCATCCACAATGTGGATTACAAAGATTTCGGACCACACCTTGGATTTGCCTGGGACATATTCGGGAATGGAAAAACGGCGCTGCGGGCCGGCTATTCGTTAACCTACGATGTTCCTAACTTTGGCGCATTTGCGTCACCCTACTCGTTCGCGCATGCTCGTACCGGTGTATTCACTCAGGCGAATCTTGGCTTCTTTAACGTAAACAACTTTTCTGACGTAGGCGTCGGCGGGGGCTCATTACTTGACCCTGCCCAGACCGACTATACGCTCGGGAGCGGCTGTTACGATCCAACAACTCAGGTCGGCGACTACATCTGTTTTAATTCAGCCGTTGCCGGCCCGCTGTTCGGTCCAAACCCATCAAACCAGTTGCCTAACAACGCGTTTTCCGTAGTTACGGATTTTAAGACGCCGCGCTATCACAACATCAATCTCAGCATTCAGCAGGAGATTGCTCGCAACAACGTTCTGACGGTCGGCTACTCGGGGCAAAGGGGACGCGACCTGCTTATCTTCCGCGACCTGAACGCCAGTCCGCTCGGTAGTGATTGCGTAAGCAACGGGTGTGATTCGCTTCGGCCGCTCTCGAACGTCTTCGTGGATGCTGCGAGCGGTTCTCCTTTGTTCCGGCATGTGATTCAAGGAACTAACGAGGCTCACTCGCAATATGACTCACTGCAGGCGTCCTTCAATCAGCGCAACTGGCATGGCCTCGACACTACCTACAATCTCACCTGGAGCAAGTGCTACGACCTGAACTCAGTCAACCGCGGAGGCGCCGTTGGCGATTATCCGCAGATCAACAACGTGAATCCGGTTGGCAGCACAGCCCTTGCGGTTGCGAATTTTGCTGACAATCGGGGCTTGTGCGATCACGATGTGCGGCTGAATTTCAATGTGAGCGGCTTGTACGCCTTCCCCGCCATTCCGGGTGTCGGTAAGCGCCTGGGCGAAGGTTGGCAGATTAGTACTATCTATACGGCGATCAGTGGAAGACCATTCACGCCGACGTTGAGTGGTAGCGATAACTCGGGACAAGGCTTGAGCGGCACCAGCATTCGCCCATCGTGGGACGGAACTCCAATACACTACAACACGCGTAATCCCGATGCGTATGTGGTCGAAACATACACCGCACCAGGCCAGGCGGACCCATGTGGAAACACGTCCGACAGTGGTGGCCTGCCTCTTTCCCCGTTCTATTTCCCATGCGCGGGTAGTGTCGGAAATGCCCGCCGAAACATGCTGATTGGGCCGGGGTTGAGCCAATGGGATATGACGCTGATGAAAAAGACGAAACTTACCGAGCGGTTAAACATGGAAATCCGCTGGGAGGTTTACAACCTGCTTAACCGCGGAAATTTCTACTACTTCCCAAATAACACGTTAACGACCTGCGACTCGATAGTGGGAAACACCTGCGCGTCGGCGAGCGGCGGGAACTTCGGGCAAATCCCGAAGACCTCGGATGTAGCTTCAGGGAATCCAGTGATCGCGCAAGGTGGTCCGCGCAACATGAACTTCGCGATTAAATTCATCTTCTGAGCGGCAGGGGAGCGATGCAATCGAGGGAGTCTGCCTGTGGTAGACTCCCTTTTTCTATGCGGGTTTTCCCCTGGTTAGCTGCAAGTTTGTTGTTGATCAGCTCTGCTGTTGGTGCCAATCCTCCCGCCTCCCGCAATGCGCGTCCCAACATCATTCTGATAACGCTGGACACTACTCGCGCCGATCGCATGGGTTTTCTCGGATCGAAGGGCGGGCTGACGCCGAATCTGGATGCACTGGCCCGTCAGTCTGCGGTGTTTACGCATGCCTACTCTCACGTCCCGTTGACCACAGCTTCTCATGCCACGATTCTTACGGGGACTTACCCGCAGTTCAATCATGTGGTCGATTTCGGAATTCCTCTTTCTGACAAACTGCCCTACACGCCCGACATTCTGCGCAAGAGCGGGTATCACACGGCCGCCTTCGTCGCCTCTCTTGTACTCGATCCGTTGGGTGGCACGGCGCCTGGGTTTGATCGGGGTTTCGAGGTTTATGACGCGGGCTTCCGGCTTCGTCCACGCGGCGCCGATCGCTACAAAACGGTGGAACGTCGCGCCAGCGAAGTGGTAAACCATGCGCTCGCCTGGCTCAGCAAGCGAAAGGCAGGGCCATTTTTCTTGTGGGTACACTTTTACGACGCCCATGATCCTTACGATCCGCCGGAGCCGTTCAAAAGCCGCTATAAGTCCGATCCTTATGACGGCGAGATCGCCTACGTGGACGCGCAGCTGGGTCGTTTTCTTACTGCGTTGCGCACCCAGGGCCTGTATGACAAATCTCTTATCGCCGTGATGGCGGATCACGGTGAGTCGCTTGGCGAGCATGGCGAGAACACGCATGGTGTTTTCTTGTATGACTCCACTATTCACGTGCCACTGGTCGTCAAGCTTCCCGGGCTTCACCCTTCTGGTAAGCAGGTAGACACTCGAGTCAGCCTGGTGGATATCGCTCCCACCATGCTTCGGCAGGCGGCGGTCGCAGTTCCAAGCGAAATGCAGGGGCAATCGTTGCTGTCTCTGATGAAAGCATCGAGCGCACAGAGCGCTCCGACAGAAGACCGTCCAGCGTACGCTGAAACCGATTATCCGCATCGGGCTTTCGGCTGGAGTTCGCTGCGCGCACTGCGCACAGGAAAGTACTTGTACGTCCGAGCGCCCCAGGTCGAGCTCTACAACCAGGCTAGTGATCCACAGGAAAAGAATAATCTCGCCGCAAACAGCAAGGCCGTAGCCGATACGCTCGGCTCGCAACTGGAAGACTTTCGAAAAAAGACCAGCCAGAGCCTGGTTGAGCTGGCAAAGCCCGATCCGGAGCAAGTCGAGAAGCTGCGTGCGCTGGGCTATGTTGCTTCTGACACCAGCAACTCCAAAACCGGAAGCGCTGATTCGGGAATAGACCCGAAGTCCAAAATCGAAGTTTCCAACCTCTTGCACGATGCCATGCTCGATGTGGAAGACGCGCATTATCAGCAGGCCGTTCCATTGCTCGACCGCGTGTTAGTCGAGCAACCGGGAATGCCGATTGCCGAGATGCAGCTGGGAATCGCACACGCGCGGCTGAAGAATTATGGCAAAGCTCTTCCTCATCTCGAGAAGGCGGTGAAAGTGTTGCCCGATTCCGGTATGGGACATTACGAGCTCGGGTTGGCACTGTTCGAAACGGGAGATTGGAAATCCGCAGCGCCGGAATTTGAGGCTGCGGTGGCGAAAGCTCCACGCTGGGCCGACGCGCATTTTTCCCTCGGCTCAGTTTACGCTCGCATTGATCGCGTGCCGGAGGCTATGACCGAGCTGGACACCACGTTGAAGCTGAATCCCGATCACTACCGGGCGAATCTGCTGCGGGGCCGCATATTGTCTTTGCAAAATGTTCCCGATCAAGCTTTGCCCAACTTGCAGAAAGCGGTCGAGGTGGAACCAGCCTCCATCGAAGCGCATCTTTTTCTGGGAGAAGCTTACGCGCAGCTGGGACGGCTGGCAGATGCCAACCGCGAGCGGGGCGAGGCAGACCGGCTGAGAGCATCCAATCCGGTGCAGCTGAAATCAAACTGATCGTTCTCGAAACAGGGCAGCCGCGCACACAATCACTGCCGGATAACACTCCAGCGTGTAACGGGGTTCGGGATTCTCAAGCGTCCCCAGAAAAGCAGAACGCATCAGGACAAATAGAATCAATACTGCCAAGTACGCGGGGAGGCGAGAATCTGCCGACCGGGGCGCACGGGCCACATGGACTATGCCACCCACTGCCATCCCGAGGTACGCCAGGTTGATCAATCCGAGCCCGAGCGAGAGTGCCATCCATTTGAGATCGTCGGTAAACTCCCACCACCGCGGATCGGGGGGGAGAAGCTCGGTTCGAGGACGCAGCCACATGTCAGCGATACGCAAGAAGGGTAGCCAGACGTAATAGCGAAAGCGCGAGTGCGCGATACGTTCTCTGGCAATAACTTCAAATTGTGCGTCGAGCTCGGGTTCGATCTCGGTATTTTCGTTGTACCAGTTGAGTGCTTCCAGGGTTTCCTGCTTCTGCTCAAAAGAGTCGAATGCGCGGCGAGGCAGATTGTCAGGATCGATCTTCGCACCGGGTTCCTGCCAATAGATGTCTTCTACAGAGACGTATTCGGCCATCCACGTCTTTACCCAGTGATTGAAACCAAGCGGCACGAAATCTTCCGGCCCAGTCGCGTAACGCGATGTCAGAGGCTGGAAGCGATGAAACACTCGGAAATTGCGGATGGTCCAGGGAATAAGAGGTCCGAGGGAGAAGGCGGTCAAAACTATGCCGGCTGTTATCACTGTACGAGCGGGCTGCTTTTTGCGTAGCTCGCGGGCAAGCACAAACAACAAATACAAACCGATAGCCGCGAGCAGTAGTCCACCATCAGGACGCAGGACGATGCCGGCAAAGGTAGCCAAGCCGCACCACGCCCACGCTTGCCAGCGGCCAGGGGGGAGGCTCGTCAAGCCAATTGCGGCAAAGTCAAGGGCTGCGGCGGTGAAGAAGACTTCGAGCGTCTCGGTCAGGGCGGCTGCCGAATAATTTGCGAGAAAAGGACAGAGGGCGGTGAGAAGGAAAGCCGCCTTGGCAGCCTTGTTGCCTAGCATGCGGCGAGCCAGATCGGCTGTTACGAAGCAAGTGCCGATGTCGATCAGCACCTGCAGCAGCAGAACCGCACGGAAGTTCTCTCGACCGAATACCGCGAAGACGATCGCGAGAAACGCGGGATATCCCGGCAGGCGCATGTAAGTGGGAACGATCTGGCCAGAATCGGTGATCGCGTAGGCGCCATGGGTCAGCCAGTTGTTCGCGATATCGGCGTAGACGCGTGAGTCATCCGTGACATGAGGGGAAGCGAAAACAAATAGCAGACGCAGCGCCAAAGCGGCCGCGGTAGCCAGCAAGAAAAAGCGGGAAGACCTGCGCACCAGTTCGCGCACAATGCGAATATATCGCGTTTGCTATGCGATTTCCGTGTCTATGAACAAAAGGTCACAGACCAGCGAGTCGCGGCGATGGTCTTTACCATGTTTGACCCTCGTCTTTTCACGGCTTACGATGGAAATGCGCAATCCGCATGGCCAAACAGGTTTTTTACGATCCACGCCGCTCCCGCTGGAAACGGGTGCTACTGTTGTCCAACATCGTTGGCGTACTCGTAACCCTGCTTATCATTTTCTTCGTATACAGCGCCATGCGAGGGGTACGGCTTCCCGAACTCCTGTTGCAGGAACAGAAGCATCCTTTTCATGCTCTGAAGGAGAAGGAAAAAGAAAAGGAAAAGGAACGGCGTCGTGTAGCGCACAAGCGCGGCCACCGAAAATCAAAGCTTGCACCTTCGCAAGTGAAACTGAATGCGGAAGAAGGGATTCGGGCCGCGTTCTACGTGGACTGGGATGCCGCTAGCTTCTCCTCTTTGCGTGAGTATTCCCGCCAAATCGATTTGCTCTTTCCCGACTGGCTGCATGTTCTCACTCCCGACGGCCACCTTCAGGCCGTA
>Ga0310810_10002675_pt1 | contig 19235 bp, 13 predicted proteins | sample NCmetagenome_FD_207641 | JGI IMG/M metagenome (GOLD analysis project Ga0310810, IMG submission 207641) | Soil microbial communities from experimental microcosm in Duke University, North Carolina, United States - NC | ecosystem: Engineered > Artificial ecosystem > Soil microcosm > Unclassified ...
ACACCTGATCGAGCAGCTTGCGCGCGCGGTGCATGCCGTCTTCGTCGAGGCGCTGGGCGAGCCGCTCGGGGAACAGGCGCGCCGCGACGGCCGCGCTTTCGACGGCGCAGCCCTTCGTCACGATCACGCGATCGCCGGGCCGGGCCATCGACGGCGCGAGGTAGCGGCCCTCGTCGCCGACGCCGATCATGGTGGCCGCGCCGATCAGCGTCGAGTCGCCGCCCGGATAGCGCCCGGTGTGCCCGGCGACGAGCGCCACGCCCAGCGTCTCGAGGGCCTCCGAGAACGCGCATTGATACTCGGCGAACGTCGCCTCGGCGAGGCGCTCGGGCAGTGCGTAGCTGACCGTCGCGTACGCCGGCGGCAGGCCGCTCGTCCACAGGTCGGAGGCCACGAGATGCGCCGAGAGCCGCGCCGAAGCGGCCACGCCGAGCGCGGGGATCAGCGAGATCGGATCGGTCGTGAGCGCCATCACGCGGCCGGCGCCGAGCCGCACCACCGCGGCGTCGACGCCGGCCCTGGGCCCGACCAGCACTTCGGGCCGCGGCGCGCCCAGATGGGGCGCGATGAAACGTTCGAACGCATCCGGCGCCAGCTTGCCGAGCGCGGGCGCGGACTCCTTAGCGTGCACGCGCCTTCGGGCCGCGGGGACGGTGGTCGTAGTGATCGAACAATCGGGTCTGCCGCGTTTCCATCGAGGCCGCCTGGCCGGCGATGTACACCTGCTCGACGTGCGTCGTGATCTCGAGCGGGTCGCCGTCGGTGACGATCACGTCGCCGAGCTTGCCGGCCTCGATCGAGCCCACGCGATCGGCGACGCCCAGGATCTGGGCGGGGTACAGCGTCACGCTCTTCAGCGCCTCGTCCCGCGACAATCCGAAGGCGGCGGCCATGGCGGCATTGTAGGCCAGATTGCGCGCGTTCATGGCGGCGAACGACCCTCCGCCGTCCGAAATGCAGAACGGGATGTGCGCCTCGGCGAGGCGCGCCGGCACGCTGAAGTTCTGGTCGTATTCGTCGAAGCGATGGCGCGGCATGCCGAGCGTGCCCGACGCGATCACCGCGATGTGCCGGGCGTTGATCTCGTCCGCGACGCGCCACGCGTCGTCGCCCCCGACCAGGATGACGCGCGGCAGCTTCTCCTCGTCCACGAACTGGAGCACGGCGCGGATCTGGTTCAGCGCGCTGGCCCGGATCGCGACCGGGATCTCGCCTTTCAGCGCGCGGCCCATCGCGTCCCACTTCGCGTCGCGGTCGTGGCGCGGCACGCCCGAACCGCTTTCGGCGTCACGGGCTTTCCAATACGCGCGCGCGTCGTCGAACGCCTTCTTGATGTTGGCGATCGCTTCGTCGCGGGCCTTCTTCTGGTCCTCGTCGCTGCGTTGGGCCCCGAAGAAGCTGCGCACCGGCGTCATGGTCGGCCATGTGACGTGCAGCGCGACCGGCGCGCGCAGCGTCATGTCCTCGTTCGTCCAGCCGTCGAGGTGCATGAGCGCCGACGTGCCCGAGATCGCGCCGCCCTGCGGGATGCTGAGCGCGCTCGTGATGCCGTTGACCCGGGCCACGGGCAGGAGCTCGCTGCTCGGGTTGAACTCGACCTCGCTGCGGATGTTGGGATTGATCTCGCCGGTCTCGGCGTAGTCGAGCGTGCCGTTCACGCTCTCGATCTCGGTGAGGCCGAGCTGGGTGTTGGAGGCGATGAGTCCCGGATACACGTGCTTGCCGGCGACGGAGACGATCGTCGCGCCGGCGGGCGCGGTGACGTCCGTGCCGACGGCGCTGATCTTGCCGTCGGTGATGACGACCGTGGCGTTCTCGAGCGTCGGCCCGCTCACCGTGTGCACGGTGCCGCCGACGAGCGCCAGCGTGGCCGCGCCGGACGGAGCGGCTGCGCCGAGCAGCAGGGCGAGCGCGAGGCACGGCGCGAGCGGCGCGCGAGCGGCGACGGCATGCGCGGCGGCCGAGGCGGGTGCGAACGTGCGCGCGCGGCTCATCGCTGCACCCCCTCTCCCGAACTGCGGGAAGCCGAGGCGGCGGCCGTCGCGCGGCGTGCGGCTTCCGACTGGAACGCCTGGCCGCTGCCGTTCTCCTCGTCGCCGCACGTGTTGCCGGAGAGGTCGCCGGCCTCGAGATAGCGCGGCGGCCATGGCCCGCCACCGCCCTTGCCCGCCCCTCCGCTCTTCTTCTCCTCGCGCGCGCGCACGACAAGCGAGTCGCGCTCGCGGGCCAGCGCCGCGCGGCCGGCCAGATCGGCGTCGCGGTCGAAATACTTGCGGCCTTCGATCCAGGTCTGCTCGCAGCGCGAGTAGGGCGACAGCGGACTGCCGTTCCAGATCGCGAAGTCCGCGTCCTTGCCCACCTCCAGGGAACCCACCCGGTCGTCGATCCTGAGCTGCTTCGCCGGATTCAGCGTCACGAACTTGAGCGCTTCGGCGGGCGGCACGCCGCCGTACTTCACGGCCTTCGCCGCCTCGGTGTTGAGCCGGCGCGCCAGTTCGTCGCTGTCCGAGTTGTACGACACGACGACGCCGCGGTCCCACATCAGGTAGCCGTTGTAGGGAATCGCGTCGATCACCTCGTACTTGTAGGCCCACCAGTCGCTGAACGTGCTGCCGCCCGCACCGTGCGTCGCCATCTCGTCGGCGATCTTGTAGCCCTCGAGCACGTGCTGGAACGTCTGCACCTTGAAGCCGAGCGACTCGGCGAGGCGCATCAGCATCAGGATCTCGTCCTGGCGGTACGAGTGCGAGTGGATGAAGCGCCGGCCCTCGAGGATCTCGACGAGCGCGTCGAGCTGCAGATCGGGCTCGGGCGGGTACGGGCGCTTGCCGGCCTTGAACTCGGCGGCCTGATCGCGATAGTCGCGCGCGCGCAGGAACGCTTCGCGGATCACCTGCTCGACCCCGGCGCGGGTCTGCGGGTAGCGCCCGGTCGCGTCCACGCCCCAGTTGCTCTGCTTGGGATTCTCGCCGAGCGCGAACTTGATGGTCTGCGGCGCGTCGGCGTCCAGCAATTGGTCGGGCGCCTCGCCCCACTTGTTCTTGATCACCGCGCACTGCCCGCCGATGGCGTTACACGAGCCGTGCAGCAGGTGCATCATCGTCGTGCCGCCCGCGAGCTGGCGGTAGATGTTCACGCTCTCCGAGTTGATCACGTCGCGGATGCGCACCTCGGCGGTCACGCTGTTCGTGCACTCGTTCACGTTCCCCAGGATCGCCGAGTGGCTGTGGCAGTCGATGATGCCGGGGGCGACGTGCTTGCCGGTGCCGTCGATCACGACCGCGCCGCCCGGCGCCTGGAGCCCGGCGCCGACCGCGGCGATGCGCCCGCCGCGCACCAGCACGTCCGCGTGTTCGAGAATGCCCTTGGGTCCCTCCGTCCACACCGTCGCGTTGCGGACGAGCACGGCGGCGGGCTGTGCGGGCGCGCTCATGCGCCACGCCTCGGTGTTGCCCATCACGACCGGCGTGACGACCGGCGGCAGCTTCTTCTTCGGCTTCTCGTCCTCGGGCACGCGGCGCCCGTGCACGTCGTGCGCGCTGGGCGGCACGCTCAACGTGCCGGTCACCGCGTCGTTCGCGGCCGTCAGGTCGAAGCGTTCCGCCGGCTCGCCGCCGCGCTGCATCACGAAGCGCAGGCGCTGATCCTGGAGCCTCACGTCGCGCGCCTTCAGCGTGTCGGCTCCGAGCACGAGGCGCACGGTCGTGTCGGGATCGGCGGCGACGATCAGGGCATGCGGCCCCTGGCTCCAGTCGATCGTCCACTTGCCCTTCCAGTCGGTCTCGTCCTTCGCGGTCTCGTAGCGCTCGCCTTCGACCCACACTTCGCGCACCTTGCCCTTGTCGGAGAACAGGCCCCCACGCGTCACCGTGAGGTTCGCGAGCTTGCCGGGCGCGAGCGTGCCGACGCGATCGGCGAGCCCGAGCAGCCGTGCCGGCACGGTCGTCACCGCGGCCAGCGCCTGGTCCTCGGAGAAGCCGCGCTCGATGGCCTTCGTCACGTTGCCGCGGAACAGGCCGGCGTCCTTCAGCCCGTTCGCGGTGAGCGCGAACGTGACCCCGGCCCTGGCCAGCGCCGCGGCGTTGCCCGGCGCGTCGTTCCACTGGCGCAACTGCTCGATGCTGATCTCGAGCGCGTCGTCGGGATTGCTGACGTCGGGCGCGTCGACGTAGTTGACGGGCTCGATCAGGGCGACGCCGCTCGCGGCCACGGCGCGCGCGCGCTTGTATTCGTCGCCGCCACCGGCGATCAGCGCGCTCACGCCGGCCTCGCGGGCGATGGCCGCCGAGCGCAGCGTCTCCAGCATGTCGTGGGCCACGAACAGCGCGCCCTGCCGGCCCGCGGCCAGCGGCTCGAGCGCGTCCCACGACTCGTTCGTGATCGGCGGCTCCTTGCCGTTCGGCGACTTCGCGTAGAGCGCGCGCACGTCGCGGTACCACCGCGCGTCGCGCAGCGCCTGGCGCACGACGGCGACGGCGCCCATCAGCGAACCGGGGTAGCCCTGCGGGCTGGTCTCGAGCGAGAACACCTGCGCGAAGTCGGGCTTGAGCGGCGTGCGATTGACCGCGCCGTCGGCGAGGCCGATCACCGCGCTCGTGCCGCGCACCACGCCCTGACGCGGCACGACGTCCGCGACCGTGAAGCCGGCGGCGCGCAGCGCCTTCACCTGGTCCGCCGGCAGCGGCAGCGCGTCGAGCGCGCGCTGCTCGGCGTGCACGACGGACAGCGCGTGGACCGCGCCCCGCGGCGCCGCGGCGGGAGAAGCCGCGCCGCGCCCCGCGACGGCCGCGGGACTCGCCGGATCCGCGGGCACGACGAGCGCGTCGATGAGCCCGGGATAGATGGTGAGGCTGTCGCCCGGCCACACGCGCGCGTCGGCCGGAACCGGCACGTTCGCGCCGACCGCCACGATGACGCCGTCACGCATCACGAGCGTGCCGCGCGGGATCACCTGGCCCGGCGCGGTCACGATGCGCGCGCCGACGATGGCGTGCACGCGCGGCGTCGCGGCCACGGCCGGAGCGACGGCGGCGAGCGCGACGGCGAGCGCCGCGAACAGTGAACGAACAGCGACGAGCGCCGGACGACCGCTCGCGGGCTGGGGCAGGATCGAGGGCATTGGCGAACTCCTTGGCGGGATCGGCGGGGGGTGCGCAGGAAGGTGCCAAAGTAGAAAACGCGCGCTTGGCGTTGCAAGACCGCAACACTGGCCCAAGCCGTTGTGCGACCAGCGCGTCCTTTAGGGGCTCCGATAGCGGGTCCGATCCTTGCAGAGGAGGGGCCGTCCTGCCCGGCAGGCCGGCCCCGGCCTCCCGGTTCAGTGGAAAGGAGACCGCCAATGAAGACCCGTCAGCTTGCCGGATTCGCCGTCCTGGCCGCGTTGAGCGTCGCGATGAGCGCGCCGGCCCGTGCCGAGGTCAGCGTCGGCATCAGCATCAGCAACGCCCCACCGCCGCCGGTCGTCGTGTACCGGAGCGAGCCGCACACGGTGTTCGTGCGCGACGCCGACGTCTACTACGTCGACGATCCGCGCTGCGACTACGACTACTTCCACGTCGGCACGTACTGGTACATCTACAACGGTGGCTACTGGTATCGCGGACGCGGCTATCGCGGCCCGTTCATCGCGGTCGAGCAGCGCGTCGTGCCGGCCGGCATCTGGCGCGTGCCCGACCAGCGCTGGCGTCATCACCCGCACGGCGGCCCCCCGGGGCTCATGCGCAAGCGTGACGTCGTCATGGTGCGTGACGAGCGCGGGCGTGGGCACGATCACGACGATCGCGGGGAGCGCGGTCACGGCCATGGTCACGGACACGATCGCGACTGACGCCTGAACCGTCGAACCTTCCGCGGGCGCCCGGCTTCACCGCCGGGCGCCCGTTTCATTCCGGCGCAGCCTCCAGGCGAGGAGCGGCGGCGTGACCAGCGTCGTGACCGCGACCATCAGCACGACCGCCGAAACCAACGGGCCGTCGACGACCGGCGCGCCGTGCAGCGTGAGCGACGCGCCGATGCTCGCGAAGATCAAGCCCACTTCGCCGCGCGGGATCATGCCGAGCCCGACGGCGAGTCGATCCGCGCCCTTGTCGAGCACGCCGAGCGAGCACGCCTGCTTGCCGAGGACGGCGACCGCGGTCAGCGCGGCGGCGAAACCGAGGACGCCCGGCCCGGCGAACGCCGCGACGTTCACGAGCATGCCCATCCGCACGAAGAAGACGGGCACGAGGAATCCGGACAGCGGCTCGATCCAGGCATGCAGGTCGCGGGCGAGGGGGTCGCGGGCGACGAGGGCGCGCACGTGCGGCGCCTCGATCACGAGGCCGGCCGCGAACGCGCCGACGATGGGCGCGAGCCCGAATCGTCCGGCCGCCCAGGCCAGCCCGAAACACAACGCCAGCGCCAGCCCGAGCAGTTGGCCGCTGCCCGCGAGGCGCGAGCCCCACGCGAACAGTGCGCGCGACAGGGGCCGTCCGAACAGCACGGCGGCGAGGAGGAAGCCGACGGCCTTGGCGGTCACGACGAGCGCGGTCGCCGGCGCGAACGCTCCGCCGGCGTTCGTGGCCTCGATGGCCCCCGCGACCACCGCGAGCACGATGAGCCCGAGCACGTCGTCGATTACTGCGGCGCCGAGGATGATGCGGCCCTCGAGGCTCGTCGTGTGCCGGAGGTCGCCGAGCACGCGCGCGGTGATGCCGACGCTGGTCGCGCACAACGTGGCTCCGACGAACGCGTGCACCAGCCACTCCTGCCCGGGATGGAAAAGGCGGGAGACGCCGAACCCGAGCAGCAGCGGCGCGGCGACGCCGATCAGGGCCACGAGCAGCGCGGACGGACCGACCGCCAGCATCTGGCGCACGTCGGAATCGAGCCCGACCGCGAACAGCAGGAACAGGACGCCGATCTCGGCGAGCCATTCCAGGGCACGCGAGTCGCGCAGCGCGTCGAAGCCATGGAGCCCGACCCACCCCAGGTTGCCGAGCACGACGCCGGCGATCAGCTCGCCGAGCACGGCGGGCAGCCGCAGCCGCTCGAACAGCGCGCCGCCGAGCCGGGCCGCGAGCAGAACGAGCGCGAGCGCGGCCAGCGTGGGAAGCAGCTCCAATCAAGTCCCTTCGATCGAGAATCCGTGGGCGAGCGGCACGAGGTGGCGCCGCGGGTTCGCGGGATCGCAGAGGAGCGCGAGGCGCTCGCCGCTCGCCGGCTGCGACGCCCCGGCATGGAGCACCAGCGTCGTCGTGCCGCGCAACTCGAGTCCCTCGATCTCCCCCGCGTAGGCGAGGCGCACGCGGCGCGCGTGCCGCGCGGCCCGGGGATCGGCGACACTCACCGCCACGACGCGCGCGACGACGAGCCGCCCGTGGACGAGCAGCCGCTGGTTCCGCCACAGCGATGCCCCGACACCGCCCCAGCACAGCGCGGCGCCCGACGCGAGGCCGAGGGGCAGCGCGTGGGTGAGGCTGAGCGCGAGGCGTGCGTCGCGGCCCGCCGCCCACTCGAACATCGCGAACGCCGCGGTGAGGGCCGCGGCCGCGGCCGGCAAGCGCCCGCGCTCGAACGCGCCCAGCCACAATCGATCCAGCCGCACGTCGCGCGGAGGCTGCGCGCGCAGCGTGACGAACGAGAGCACTTCGCTGCGATCGTGGTCCGTTCGCGAGTTCAGGGGGACCTCACCATCCGAGAGCGCGCGACCTGCCCCCGGCACGACGGGTGATGGCGTGAACGGCGCGGGCGCGGCGCCGTCGGGTGCGTCAGGACACGCGAACCACCCGGGCGCGGGCGCGCGATGGCGCGCGCGGAGACGGGAAGGCATCCGGCGGCACGGGCGCGGCGTCGGAGACGACGAACGCGACGAGCCACGCGAGGCCCTGGGCAAGGACGCGGAGCTTCACTGGACGAGTACTCCCGGTTGGCCGATTCCGAGGGGGACGCCGTGGGCGAGCATACCGGCGCGCGCGTGCGGTCTGCTACAGTGCTCGTCGAGCCGCCAGAAGTTTCTTCCATCCGGCCGAACGTGGAGTCTCGAAACGACATGACGCACGGATTACGCCCGCGCGACCGGGCCGGGGCCGCCGCGCTGCTCGCCGCCGCGGCTCTCATGGCCGGCTGTTCGAACACGAACAAGATCACGGGCGCAACCGGGAACACGAACGGAACGCACCTCGTGGTGTTCTCGAGCGATCGGGCCGGCCCGATCGGGCAGTACGATCTGTACCTCTACGACCTCGACGCCGGCGGCTTTCGCGCGATCAACGGCATCAACAGCGCGTCGTTCCCGGATCGCCACCCGGCGATCAGCAGCGACGCGCGCTTCATCGCGTTCCAGAGCAACCGTGGCGGCAGCTCGGGCAGCGACATCCTGCTGTACGACCGCGCAGTGCCCGCCATGGTCGCGCTGAACGGCGCGAACACCAATGCGGACGAGACCGAGCCCACGTTCACCGGCGACGCCCAGCGCCTGTGCTTCGTGCAGCAGGTCGGCGCCGCGCGACGCGTGCGGCTGTTCGACGGCACGAGCGACACGTTCATTCCGCTGCCCGGCCTCGACACCACGGCGACCTACAACGACTACTCCCCGGCGCCGGATCAGACGGGATCGATCATCGCGTTCGTTTCGGATCGCAACGGAAATCCCGACATCTTCGTCTACGACCGCACGCAGAAGCAGCTCGTCGACTTCCCGGACCTGCGCTCGGACTCGAGCGATGTGGATCCGACGATCACGGCGGACGGCCGCTACGTGTGCTTCGCCTCGACGCGCCTGGGTGGACAGGGCGGCTACGACCTCTATCTGTACGACCTGCAGGCGCGCGCGTTCGTGCCCGGACCGGCCGGCCTCAACACGCCGCAGGACGAGCGCCATCCCTCGATCGGCGCGGCGGCGGCGACCGTCGCGTTCCAGTCGAACCGCACGGCGAGCGCGGGCAAGAACGACCTGTTCTTCTGGCTGCGCGGCTCGAACACGATCAACCAGGCGACGAACACGCCCAGCGTAGGCGACGACGTGGAACCCTCTCTGCTCTGGCAGTGAAGCTCTCGCGTCGCCGCTTCCTCGGCCTCGGCGCCGCAACCACGGCCTCGCTGGCCATCTCGCAGTCCGTCGAGGCGCTGTTCGCGCGCGCCGCGCGCGGCGGCCCGCTGAGCGCCGCCGGCTACGGACCGCTCGTGGCCGATCCAAAGGGCCTGCTCGATCTGCCGGCCGGCTTTCAGTACCGCGTGTTCTCGACGGCGCGCGTCGATGCCGAGAACGATCCGCGCTTCACCCAGCGCCTGACGAACGGCGAACTCGTGCCGCCGCTGCACGACGGCATGGGCGCGTTTCGCGGGCCCGCCGGCGTTACCGTGCTCGTGCGCAATCACGAAGTCGACCTGAAGCAGAAGCCCATGCTCGACCCGTCGCGGCGCCGTCCCTACGACCCGCTCGCCGGCGGCGGGACGACGACGCTGTGGGTCGACGCCGACCGCAAGCTGGTGCGCGCGTTCCCGAGCGTGTCCGGCACCGTGCGCAACTGCGCGGGCGGCGTCACGCCGTGGGGCTCGTGGCTGACGTGCGAGGAGGCGGTCTGCATGCCGGGCGAGGCGAGCGCCACGAACCGCGATGCCACACCGCTCGTCTCGAAACGCCACGGCTACGTGTTCGAGGTCGACTCGCGGAGCGAGGGTCTGGTGGATCCCGTGCCGATCGTGCCCATGGGGCGCTTTCGCCACGAGGCGGCCGCCGTCGACCCGGCGACCGGCTTCGTGTACCTGAGCGAGGATCGCAGCGACGGTCTGCTGTACCGCTACCGCCCGGACGTGGTGATGAAGCAGGGGCGCGCCGCGGCCCGCCTCGGCGTCGGCGACCTCGCGAAGGGCGGGACGCTCGAGGCCCTGCGCATCGTCGAGCGCCCCGCGGCCCGCACCCAGAACTACGCGGCCGGCCCCGACGCGTTCGTGCCCGGACGGCGCTGGAGGGTCGACTGGGTGGCCATTCCCAATCCTGACCCGGACGTGGACATGGAGACCGATCCGACGGACACCGCCGCCGACCCCAGCGCGCGCCGCGAGCGCGTCGCCGCGAGCGCGACGCGGGCCCAGGGCTTCGCCCGCGGCGCCGCCCAGTTCGCGCGCACCGAGGGCGTCACCATGAAGCACCGCGTGCTGCACCTGTGCTGCACCGACGGCGGCCCCAAGCGGCTCGGCCAGGTATGGCGGCTCGACGTCGCGAGCCAGGAGCTGTCGTTGCTCGTCGAGCCCAACGACCAGGCCGTGCTCGACGGGCCGGACAACCTGACGCCGGCCCCGAACGGCGACCTCATCGTGTGCGAGGACGGCATCGACGTGGATTTCCTCGTCGGCATCACGCCGCGCGGCCGGCTGTATCACCTCGCACGGAACGCCTACAACGACATCGAATTCGCGGGCGCGTGCTTCGCGCCCGACGGACGCACGCTGTTCGTCAACATTCAGGATCCCGGAATGACGTTCGCCATCTGGGGACCTTGGGCTCGGCGACGCGACTAAAGCGTGTGCCACACGCGCGGATTCATCTCGCACTCCACGCGCGCGAAAAAAGAGCGGCGCGTTTCAACCCGCTGGTTGTTGATCCAAACCGCCGTCGTCGAATTCAAGCGAATAGTTGCGCAGGAAAATCGCGGAGAAAAATTCACTTGCCGCGATGCGATGCTTGGAGCGATAAAGCACGGCACCGTTTCGCGACGAACTCGACCTCGCGAGCGAAGCGGGCAGCAACCTTCCAATCACGCAAACGACTCGCAGACGAAGTGTCGCAGCGCACCAAGCCCGGCAGGCGACCGCAACCCTTAAGGACGAGCGCCGCTGGAGGTCTGGTGAGTGGGGAAGGTATCGGCTAACGCGAGGGACAGGGAGGTCCCGGTTATGGCGCAGATCTTGGACAAGGCCGCTTCACCCATCACCCCGATCGCACCGTCGAACGCCGGATTGCGCGTGTCCCGCCGCTGGACGCGCGCCGGAGTGAATCCGCTCGACGAGATCACCTGGGACAAGCGCCGCACCGTCATCTCCAATCCCGACGGGTCGGTGGTGTTCCAGATGAACGACGTCGAGGTGCCGTCGGGCTGGTCGCAGCTGGCCACGGACATCGTGGTCAGCAAGTACTTCCGCAAGGCGGGCGTGCCCGGAAGCCCGGGCCACGAGACCAGCGTGCGCCAGGTCGTGCACCGGCTGGCGCGCACCGTGCGCAACGCCGGCGAGCAGGCCGGCGGCTACTTCGCCTCGAACGAGGACGCCGAGGCCTTCGAGGCCGAACTGGCGTACATGCTCGTGCACCAGATCGGCGCGTTCAATTCGCCGGTGTGGTTCAACTGCGGGCTGTACCACGAGTACGGCATCCAGGGCTCGGGCGGCAACTTCTACTACGACCCCGAGTCGCGGGCGGTGCACGAGACGCGCGATTCCTATTCGCGGCCCCAGGTCTCGGCGTGCTTCATCCAGGCCGTCGACGACGATCTGATGAGCATCTTCGAGCTGGCGCGCAACGAGGCGCGCGTCTTCAAGTTCGGCTCGGGCACCGGCAGCAACTTCTCGAAGCTGCGCGGGCGCATGGAGAAGCTCTCGGGCGGCGGCACGTCGTCCGGGCTCATGAGCTTCCTCGAAGTGCTGGATCGCGGCGCCGGAGCCACGAAGTCGGGCGGCACGACGCGGCGCGCGGCCAAGATGGTCGTGCTCGACATGGATCATCCGGAGATCGTCGACTTCATCCAGTGGAAGGTGCGCGAGGAGAAGAAGGTCGCGGCGCTGGTCGCGGCCGGCTACTCCTCGGACTTCAACGGCGACGCCTACGCCACGGTTTCCGGGCAGAACTCCAACAACTCGGTGCGCGTGCCCGACCGCTTCATGCAGGCGGTGGCCGCGGGCGGCACGTGGCAGACCACGTTCCGCACGACCGGCCAGGTCCACGAGACGCGCCCGGCCGCCGAGCTGTGGGACATGATCGGGAACGCGGCCTGGCAGTGCGCCGACCCCGGCGTCCAGTTCGACGACACGATCCAGCGCTGGCACACGTGCAAGGGCACGGACCGCATCAACGCGACGAACCCGTGCTCGGAGTTCGTGTTCCTCGACGACACGGCGTGCAACCTCGCGTCGGTGAACCTGATGAAGTTCCTGCGCCACGACGGCGGCTTCGACGTGGACGGCTACCGCCACGCGAACCGCGTGTTCTTCCTCGCCCAGGAGATCCTGGTCGGCTTCGCGTCGTATCCGACCGAGAGGATCGCCGAACGCTCGTATGCGTTCCGGCCGCTCGGCCTGGGCTACGCGAACCTGGGCACGCTGCTGATGATGAACGGCCTGCCTTACGACAGTGACGCGGCTCGCGCCTACGCCGCGTCCATCACCGCGATCATGACCGGCGAGGCCTACGCGCTCTCGGCGGAGATGGCGGCGAGCAAGGGACCGTTCGCGGCGTTCGCCGAGAATCGCGACAGCATGCTCGAGGTGATGCGCCTGCACCGCGAAGCGGCGCGGGCCATCGACCCGGCGCACGCGCCGCGCGAGCTGCGGGTCGCCGCCAGCGAGTGCTGGGACCGCGCGGTGGCGTTCGGTTCGCTGCACGGCTACCGCAACTCGCAGGCCACCGTGCTGGCGCCGACGGGCACGATCGGCCTGCTCATGGACTGCGACACGACGGGCGTCGAGCCGGACTTCGCGCTGGTCAAGTTCAAGAAGCTGGCGGGCGGCGGGTACTTCAAGATCGTGAACCAGTCCGTGCCCGGGGCGCTCGAGCGGCTGGGCTACGGCGAGAACGCCATCGGCGACATCGTGCGCTACGCGATCGGCACCGGGACGTTCGACGGCGCGCCGCACATCCATCGCGAGAGCCTGGCCCACAAGGGGTTCGCGCCCGACGAGATCGATCGCATCGAGAACGGTCTGCCCACGCTGCTCGACATCCGCTTCGGCTTCACGCGCGGCATGATCAGCGACGACACGCTGACCCGCCTCGGCGTGACCCAGGCCGAGCGCGAGAAGCCGAAGTTCAACGTGCTCCCGTTCCTCGGCTTCACCGAGGCCGAGATCGAAGCGGCGAACGCGTTCATCTGCGGCAGCCAGACCCTCGAGGGCGCGCCCGGCCTGAAGCCCGAGCACCTGCCGGTGTTCGACTGCGCGAACCGCTGCGGCTCGCGCGGCACCCGCTACATCCAGCCGATGGGCCACGTGCGCATGATGGCGGCCGTGCAGCCGTTCATCTCGGGCGCCATCAGCAAGACCGTGAACCTGCAGAACGACGCCACGCTCGACGAGGTGAAGAACATCTACACCGAGTCGTGGAAGCTCGGGCTGAAGGCGGTCGCGCTGTACCGCGACGGCTCGAAACTCAGTCAGCCGCTCGCCAGCTCGAAGAAAGCCGAGAGCGCGGCCCCGGTCGAGAACGAGCTGCCGCCCAAGCTGCGCCGCAAGCGCTTGCCCAAGGTGCGCCAGGGCTATACGTGGGAGTCGCGCGTCGGCGGGCACAAGGTGTTCCTGCGCACCGGCGACTACGAGGACGGCAAGCTGGGCGAGATCTTCATCGACATGCACAAGGAAGGCGCGGCGTTCCGCAGCATGATGAACTGCTTCGCCATCGCGGTTTCGATGGGGCTCCAGTACGGCGTGCCGCTCGAGGACCTCGTCGACCAGTTCTGCTTCACGCGCTTCGAACCGCACGGCCGCGTCGACGGGCACGAGAACATCCGCGTGTGCACGAGCATCGTCGACTACGTGTTCCGCGTACTGGGCTACGAGTACCTGCAGCGCGAGGACCTGGTGCACGTCGTCGGCGAAGACCTGACGGGCGGGCCCCCGGTGCGGCCGCATGGCGCACCGAGCCCCGATCGCCACGGCCACCATGCGTCCATCGGCACGCCGGAGCCGACGGCCAACCCGGTGTCCCAGAGCCGGATCGTGGATCACGGGCTGGTCGGCGACGCGGTGACCGGCGGGATCACGCGGCGCGCGCGAGCGGATGCCCGCCCCGGCGACTCGCCGTTGTGCGATAATTGCGGGCACATCACGATCCGCAACGGCACGTGCTTCAAGTGTCTGAACTGCGGATCGTCACTCGGTTGCTCCTGAAGCTTCGCTCGCGACAGGAGATAGCGCCCGGGCGGAGCCGATGAAGGCTCCGCCCGCGGTGTTTGTAGCCGAGAGTCCCGGCGCTCGTTGAAGCCCGTCTCCCGGGGTCAGGAGCCCGGCGCCGGCCCCTCGCCAACGGGCTGGCCGTGCGCTCGCCAAATGGGACGCATCGCCCTTTTCGCTGATTTATTCCTAGATTGTCATGGAATGCGTCGCGTCGCGGGAGCATTCTGACGTCGCGGAAGCGCTCCTTCGGACCGACCGCGCCGAATCCCCAGTCGCGCTTCAGCGGCCGCCCAAGCTCCTTCATCGGCCTCGACAGCGTCCGCGCGGACGGAGTCGCATATGCCCACGAACACTTCGCGCTTCATCACCGCGGCCTTCGACCATGGCCAGGTGCCGACGATCGCCGTCATCAACAGCGCGACCGAATCGCTCGGCGTCCCGCTCGACAAACTCGTGAGCGCGCTGCAGACGTTCCTCGACAAGCACTTCGTTCCGGTGTGGGGCACGCCGGCGCGTCTCGTGAAGTCGACGAAGTTCCTCAAGAACGCGTGGGCGATCGTGTTCCTCGACGACGCCGACACCGCGAACGCGCTCGGCTATCACGACCTGACGGAAGAAGGCCTGCCGCTGTCCAAGGTGTTCGTGCGCACGACGGTCGAGAACGGCGACAAGGTCAGCGTCACCGCGTGCCACGAACTGGCCGAGATGCTCGTCGATCCGGCGATCAACCTGTGTTCGACCGGCCCGAAGAACGTGCTGTACGCGTACGAGACCGCGGACGCGGTCGAAGAGGAAGAGTTCCTCGTGAACGGCGTGGCCATGAGCGACTTCGTGTATCCGGCGTGGTTCGAAGAATTCCACAAGCCGGGCTCGGCGCAGTTCGATCACCTGAACAAGGTGAAGCGTCCGTTCCAGATCCTGCCGGGCGGCTACATGCCCATCTTCCGCAGCGGGAAGTGGACGCAGATCTTCGGCTCCGAGTCGAAGTTCACGCGCTTCCGCAAGGAAGACCGCAAGGGCCATCGCAGCACGTATCGCGGCATCACCGACGAGATGAAGCGCTCGCGTCCCAGCGGGCGCATCGCGATCGCGCTCAAGCGCATGACACGCGAGGCGGCGCTGACGCACTGAGGCGGCGCTTTCTCGGGCGGCGCGACAGGGGCCAAGGGCAGGGCCCCTCGCCAGGATGCGGCGCGCCGCCATCGCCATCGGGCGGGACCGGAAGGTCCCGCCCGAAATGCTAGAGTGCCCGCCGATCGCGTCGCGCCGCGCTTCGAGAGCGGCCGATTCTCCCCAAGCGAAAGGCGATGGCCCATGACGGACGACCGCACGACCCGGCCGCGCGGCGCGTGGCCGCGGCTCCGGCCGTGGCTTGCGGCCTGCGCGACACCGATCGCGTTCGCCGGGGCGATGGCCGTCGCCCACGCGGTGCACGCGGCGCCCGTCCCGCGCGCGGCGCCGGCCGAGGTCGTCGCCGCCGTCGACACCGCGCTCACCACGGTCTACGTCGTGCGCCACGCCGAGAAGAACGCGGTGTTCGCGGGCGCGGATCCGCCGCTCAGCGAGGCCGGGGCGCGGCGCGCCGACGCGCTGGCCCGCGCGCTCGCGGACGCGCACGTCACGACCATCCTGACCACGCACTTCGCGCGCACGCGCGACACGGTGCGCCCGCTGGCCGCGGCGACCGGCGATTCGATCACGGTGTTCGACCAGACCGACGCGGCGCGCGTGGCGGCCGAAGTGTGGACGCGTCACGCCGGCGAGGCCGTGCTGGTGGTCGGCCACAGCGACACCGTGCCGGCCATCGTCCGGGCGCTCGCCGGTCGCGACGTGCCGCCCTATCGCGAGGGCGAGTTCGATCGGCTGTACGTCGTCGTCCGGCGCGGCGCCGAGCGCCCCGTGCTGCTCGCGCTGCGCTACGGCGAGGGCACCGCGAAGTGAGCGTCGTGGCCGCGCGCGAGGGCCCGCGTCTCGGGGTCCGCCACGTGCTGCTGCTCGCCGTGCCGCTCGCGGCGCTCGCCGCGTGGCGCGGCTGGGGCGGCGTCGCCGTGTTCGCGCTCTCCGCGCTCGCCATCGTGCCGCTCGCCGGACTCATGGGCGAGGCCACCGAGCGTCTGGCGGCGCGCCTCGGCGCCGGCGTCGGCGGCCTGCTGAACGCGACGTTCGGCAACGCGGCCGAGCTGATCATCGCGCTGGCCGCGATGCAGCGCGGCCTCTACGACGTGGTCAAGGCCAGCCTGACCGGCTCGATCATCGGCAACGTGCTGCTCGTGCTCGGCCTCGCGATCGTGGCCGGCGGCGCGCGCCGCGAGCGCCAGACGTTCGATCGCGCCGCGGCCGCCGCCAGCTCGACGCTGCTCGCGCTCGCCGCGATCGGCCTCGTGATCCCGGCCATGTTCCATTGGGTCTCGGCGGGATCGATGGCGGCGCTGCCGCCCACCGCGCTCGAGCGCCACCTGTCGCTCGAGATCGCGAGCGTGCTGTTCGTGGCCTACGTGCTGAGCCTGGTGTTCAGCCTGCGCACGCACCGGCACCTGTACCGCGGCTCGGCCCACGCGCCGGCGGCCGGCGCGGCGCCCCGCGGCGTGCCCGTGCGCGAGCTGGTCGCGCTGCTCGTGGCCACCGCGCTCGTCGCCTGGATGAGCGAGCTGCTGGTCGGCGCCGTCGAGGAGGCCGCGCACGCGCTCGGGCTCACCCAGGTGTTCGTCGGCGTCATCGTGGTGGCGATCATCGGCAACGCCGCCGAACACGCGACGGCCGTGATCGCGGCCGCCCGCGATCAGATGGACCTGGCGTTCCACATCGCCGTCGGATCGAGCACGCAGATCGCTCTGTTCGTCGCGCCGCTGCTGGTGTTCGCGTCGACCCTCCTGCCGTACGGAGCGATGGACCTGCGTTTCACGCTGTTCGAAGTGCTGGCGGTCGCGATCGCCGTGGGCGTCGTCAATCTCGTCGCGCAGGACGGCGAAACCACGTGGCTGGAGGGGGCGCTGCTGCTCGCCGTGTACGGCGTGCTCGCGCTCGCGTTCTTCCATCTGCCGTGACGCGCGGGTGCTGAGGCGGGCCCGGCCGGTCTGGTACCATCGGCGGCGCGAAGGAGGGTCCGAGCCATGAGCACGATGCCCCGCACGTCCAAAGTCGACGAGCTGATCCGGCGGCTGGACGAAGCCGTCGCCGCCCGCGACGACGCCGAGCGATGTCGCAACGTGAAGAAGGTGCTGGTCGACGTGGTGCAGAGCGGCGAGCAGTTCGTGGAGCCGCAGTACCTCGTGCCCGCGCCCGACCGCTACGCGCGCCGCCTCATGCACCGCGACGCGCAGAACCGCTACACCGTCCTCGCCATGGTGTGGGACCGCGGCCAGGGCACGCCGCTGCACGATCACGCCGGCACGTGGTGCGTCGAGTGCGTGTACCGCGGGCGCATTCGCGTCACGTCGTACTCGGTGCGCGGCGGGGATCCGGAGCGCGACGTCGTGCAGTTCGCGCGCGAGAACGTGGTCATGGCCGGCGTCGGCGAAGCCGGCGCGCTGATCCCGCCGTTCGAATACCACGTGCTCGAGAACGCCGACGACTCGCCGTCCATCACGCTGCACGTGTACGGCGGCGAGATGACGTACTGCCACATCTTCGATCCGGTCGACGGCGGCTACCTGCGCAAGTATCGCGAGCTGAGCTACACCGCGTGACGCGGGGCCCCAAGCCGCGCCCGCGTCCCGGCGCCCGGCCCGCGTGAACGCCGACGCCGCCCCCGCGGCGCCCGCCGCGCCGCCGTCGCCACGTGCGTCGGTCCTGGCCCTCCTGCCCGGCTTGGGTCTGGCCGCGGCGCTCGCGGCGCTCGCGGTGTGGCTGGCCGACGTGCCGTGGGTCAAGACGCACACGCACGTCAGCGCGCTGCTGCTGGTCATTCTCGTCGGCATGCTGCTGCGCACGGTGCTGCCGCTCCCCGAGGCCACGCTGCCCGGCATCCGCACCGCGCAACGGCCGGTCCTGCGCTGGGCGGTCGCGGGGCTGGGATTCCGGCTCAGCCTCTCGGAGCTGTGGGCCATCGGCGCGCCCGCACTCGTCGTCGTCGTGGTCTCCACGTTCGGCGCGCTCGTGTTCGGCTGGTGGATCGCGCGCCGTCTCGGCGTGCCCGAGAAGCTCGGCCTGCTGCTCGGCGTCGGTGGCGCGATCTGCGGCGCGTCGGCCGTCGTCGCGGCCGACAGCGTGGTGCAGGGCGAAAAGCGCGACTCGGCGCTGGCCATCGCCGTGATCACGCTCTTCGGCACGCTCGGCATCGTGATCTATCCGCTGCTGCACGGCCCGCTCGCGCTTCGCGAGTTCACGTACGGCGTGTGGACCGGCGCCAGCCTGCACGAGATGGCGCAGGTGGTGGCCGCCGCGTTCGCGATCGGCGACGAGGCCGCGCGCGTCGCCACCGTGGTCAAGCTCGCGCGCATCGCGCTGCTCGCGCCGGTCGTGCTGTATCTCGGCTGGTCGCTGCGCCACCAGCATCGCGCGGCAGGAACGGCGCGCGTCGCGCCGCTGCCGTGGTTCCTGGTGCTGTTCGTGGCGTTTGCCGTGCTGAACACGCTGGGCGTCATCCCGAAGCCATGGCTCGAGCTGCTCAAGACCGGCGACTTGTGGCTGCTGTGCGTCGGGATGGCGGGCGTCGGGCTGCAGACCGGATTCGCCGACCTGAAGCGCGCCGGCCTGCGCCCCATCGCCGCGGGCGCTGCGCAATGGGTGTTCCTGTCCGCGTTGTCGCTCGCGCTCGCGCGCTGGCTGTGCGTGTAACCCGGGCGCACGCCGGCGAAATGCGCCGCGCGGCGCCGGGAACGCTCGAGCGAGCGGCCCGCGAACCTTCCAACGTGCGCGCGGGAAATGCTAGGCTGCCGCTTCCCTAAACGGCACGTCGCACATCGCTCACGCCGCGAGGAACGCGCATGAACGGTCCGCAACGCCAGTTCAGCAGCACCACCGGCGCCCCGGCGATGGGCGCAGCCGACCCGGCGACGCGCGGCCGCGCGTACGGCGAACCGTTCGGGCGCACCGAGCGGACCGACGCGTGGTGGGTGCAGCCGCTCGTCCAGGGCCTGGCGCTGGCGATCCTCGGCGCGTACGCGACGTGGGCCGCGTTTCATGGCCGCGACTACGCGTTCGGCCACTACCTGTCG
>Ga0310810_10002676_pt1 | contig 19227 bp, 15 predicted proteins | sample NCmetagenome_FD_207641 | JGI IMG/M metagenome (GOLD analysis project Ga0310810, IMG submission 207641) | Soil microbial communities from experimental microcosm in Duke University, North Carolina, United States - NC | ecosystem: Engineered > Artificial ecosystem > Soil microcosm > Unclassified ...
TTCACCTCGGGAAAAATCTTCTGACTGACCAGGTTCTCGCCAGTCACGCGGTCCAGCACGAACAGAAAGCCGCTGCGGCTCACTTGAGCCAGGAGCTTGCGCTCTTTGCCTGCGACACGCTTGCTGAACAGCACCGTGGTCTGCGTACCGTCGTAGTCATGGTCGTCGTGCGGCACCATCTGGAAGTGCCACTTCAACTGACCTGAGTCCGCATCGAGCGCAACGATCGTAGAGGTGTAGAGATTGTCGCCGGGCCGGTCCGCTCCATCCTTGATGGGATCGGGATTGCCGGTGCCGAAGAAAAGCAGATTCAACTCGGGGTCATACGTCAGGGGCTGCCAGGGCGAGCCGCCGCCTTTGACCATCGTCGTCACGCTAGGCCAGGTTTCGGCGCCGCGCTCGCCGGGATTCGGCACCGAATACCAGATCCACTCGCGCTCGCCGGTCCGGACATTGCGCGACTCCAGCCACGCGCGCGTGGTCCCGCGCGAACTGCCGCTGTTGATGTAGACATGGTCGCGGACGATGATCGGGGCGTACGGCACTACGCTTCCGCCAGCGAGGTGCTTGCGCCACTTCTCGACTCCGGTCTTCGCGTCGATAGCAGTGAGTCCGCCATTCGCCATCATGAACAGCGTGTCGCCGCTGATCCCCAGCCCGCGATTGCTGATCCCACCGGTGCTGTTGCCGATGTAGTGCCACACCTGCTTGCCCGTGCGGGCATCGATCGCGAAGGCATTCTGACCAATCGTGTAGAAGAGCAAGCCCGCGTGGTAGAGCGGCGACGAGCGCACGCCGCCCAGGCCATCGAGGCTCGAGCTGGAGCTCGTGCGTCCCGGACCGACCGGCGGCAGCTTCACGTTCTGGAACGCTGGTGGGCCGCGACGGCCCGCTGGATGTTGCGGCGGATTGGTTTCGCTGGACCATGCTCGCCGCAGATCCGCCACATTCTTGCGACTGATCTGGTCGACATAGGCGTAGCGCTGGCCGCTGTAGTCGCCGTGATAGGTCACCCATTGCTCGCCGGCGCGCTTCATCAGGTCGTTCTGGGTGACCGGCGGAACCGCTACGGTCAGGTTGGGCAACGTTCCCGTTGGAGGCATGTCGACTTTCGGCACTTGCGCTGGAACGGTTTGCGCGCAGGCCGCGCGGGCACTGCAGAGCACGGCAACGAGGCAAGCGCCCGCGAGGAGATGCTGCTTCATTTCAACGTCGTCAGATACGCAGTCAGATGGTGAATATCGGCGTCGCGGTAGATCTCGAGCAGATCGAGGTGATGTTGGAGCCGATCCTGCAGGACGACGTGCGGTTCACCTTGGTCGCGCGAGAACGTCGTCTCCACACCCGCCTTGTCGCGGATGATGACCTTGAAATCCGAGACGCTGCTCAGGAAGCCAGAGTAGGACCGCCCATCACGGTAGCTGATGGTCGCCGTCACATCCTCGCTGAGTGCGGGGCTCCAGAAGAAGACCCGATTCAGGAGCATGTTGTTTTGCAGGTTGCGAGCGTCGGGATATTTGCGCGCGATATGGGCCAAGTTGGCCGCCGAACTGGACTGGTCGGGCTCCACGGCGTGGCAGGTGTTGCAGCGGCCGATGGGACCATTGAAAAACGCCTTGCCCACCGCCGGATCGCCGACCAATACGGGATCCACGCCGGATGAGTCTGCGCCGGTCGCGGCTTCTGCGGCAGCACGAAGCGAGCGCAAGGTAGCGGCAAGCTGCGCATTCTGAGCTTCGCTCAACAGGAACGGCGCCATGCCGCGCTCAGGTCGTCCGACGTCGAGGAAAGCCTTCAGCGTTCGTCCACCGTCAGCAGCTGTGGCGATCGCAGACTGCCTCAGGTCGGGCGCGCCGCCCGGTCCGCCACTGCCGTCCCCGCCGTGGCATGCGGCGCAAATCTGCTGGTAGAGGGCATCGCCCTGTTGGCGCAACCCCGAGTTGCCGGTAGCCGGCACCTCGCCTGCGATCTCTGCCGCGAGTGCTGGCGGAAGCGGAGTCGTGAATCCACCCATCGCAATAGCGGCAAGAGCAAGACAATTTAGGATGGACGTCCGCATCGCGCCACGCGCGGGGAATTGCTGGTAGGACATGTTCATTCCGCCACTGTCGTAGACGCGGCGACAGGCGCCGCGCGGCTTCTGCGTGTGAAGAACCAGAGCGCGAGAAACGCGAAGACCAGAAACGCCGGGATCGCACTCACGACGCGGAACGACTCGCCTGCAGCGAACACGAGCACAGATTGGAGCTGCTCGCGGCTGAGCGTCGCCAGCTGCGCGGCGCCGCCGGCGGCTTCAATCTTGGCGGTGTCATAGACCTTACCCAGCAGCGGCAGGACGACGTAGCTCGAAATCGAGCCGGCCACACCCATCAGCCCGATGGCGAGCGCGCCGCCACGCGGATAGCGTTCAGCGGCCACCGCAATCATCGTCGGCCAGAGGTAGCAGACGCCAAAGCCCCAGGCCGTCGCCGCCAGCATTGCGGTGACGGGCGAATTCGCGACGCTCAGGCTCAACAGGCCTACGAAGGCAAGGGCGCTCGAGCTCGCGAGCAGGCCTTCCGGCGAAAGCTTGTGGGCCAGCGGCCCGGCGAAATGCCGGGCGACGAACATGATGGCTGACACGTAGACGAGCAGCAGAACGCCGCGCATCCCGACGACACTGGTCAGCGCGACGTCGACCCATTGCCCCGGGGCGAGCTCGGTCGCGGCCGTCAGGAGCATCAGCAAGAACCAGATGAAAAAGCTTGGACGCCGGAAGATCTCCGCGAACTGGCTCTTGCTCGCTACGTTCATCCGCACACTGGTCGTGGGAGGGAACTCCAGTTGCGAAGTCCCGACGCCCATGATGAGTGCGAACACAGCGACCAAACCGAAGGTGACGCGCCAGTCGATGCCGAGCTGGCTCGCGCCGACGCCGGTGAGGCCACCGATGATCATCCCCATCGGCCACCACGCGTGCAGCACATTCATCCAGTGCGTGGTGTCGTGCGGATAGAGTGATGCGACCATGGGGTTCACCGTCCCCTCCACGCAGCCCCAGCCGATCCCGCAGATGAACATGCCCGCGACGATGAGGTGATAGACGGAACGTCCTGACGACAAGTCGTCAGCGAAGACCACGATCGCCGTTCCGACGATGAAGCCGGCGGAGGCTGCCAGCAGCATCCGCTTCATGCCGATCCGGTCGAGCAGCAAGCTCGACACCATCAGCATGATCGAGAAGCCCAGAAAGGCTGCCCCGAGCGCGATTCCGATCATGCGCCCGGAGTCCGCCATGCTCACAGGATCGAGGTACGCGACCTTGATGTCGGTCGCGATTGCCGAACGCAGCGAGGCGCTCAGGCCAGCCGTGAAGATTGCCAATTTCCCAACCCAGAAAGCCGGCGATTTTGCGGAGGCGTGCTGGTGCACTTCGATTCTCAGGTGGCAAGAGGCTTGATTCCGTGGCGGACTCTCCTCAAACGTGAGCCGAGGCACATCGGCGACAATCGGGGTACGCGGCGGGCAATGTGTCGACAATTCAGACGGCCCTGCGTTAGATGCGTCATGAAGACGCTACTGGTTGTCGGCACCCTCCTCCTCACGCTAGCCGGGTCGGCGTTCTCCGCGGACACCGCAGACGTGGAGCGCAACAAGGCGCTGGTCAAGCAGTTCTTTGCTGCCGTCGAAGGACGCGACAAGGCGACTGGCCGTGACCGAGCCGATTCCGCCGGCCGACAAGGCGCGCAACAAGAACGGCATGATCTGAGCGCGGATCAGCTCCAGCGCAGATCCTGATCAGCGGTTACGAATTCACGACGGCTGAGCATCTCGGGCCTCCTGCGCGCTCCGCGCATGACTCGGACTGACGATGATGACCACCTGCTTGGCACCGAGCGACTCGACCTCCTGCACCACGCGCGAGCGCGTGCCGCGGCCGAACACGACTCTCAGCCGGGCGATGTCGAATACGAAGGGGTGCACGCGTCCTCCCGAGCTCTCGGGGTCTCGCTAGCTAGAACTGCGCAGCGACCAGTTACTAAGCGTTCGGAACGGTTCCGGTAACGTCCGGTCACTGCGCTCACAGCGCCATGCCGCCCGAGACTTCGATGCGCTGACCATTGATCCAGCGATCGTCGTCCGACAAGCGCGCGGCGATCATCGGGCCAATGTCTTCCGGCACGCCGACGCGGCCGAGCGCAGTGTCCGCAGCAATGCGCCCATTGAGCTCCGGATTGTCCCGGACCATGCCACGGCTGAAATCGGTTGCGAATGCGCCCGGCGCCACAGTGTTCACGGCGATGCGGCGCGGACCCGGCTGTTTCGCGAGATAGCGTGTCAGCACTTCGACGGCGCCTTTCATGGAGGCATACGACGCGCTGCCGGGTATCGTGAGGCGGGTCAATCCCGAGGAGAGATTGACGATTCGTCCGCCGTCGGTGAGCAGCGGCAGCAGCTTTTGGGTCCGGAAGAACACGCCCTTGAAGTGCACGTTGTAGAGAGCGTCGAGCTCAGCCGCGGTTGTTCGGTCGAATGGGTTGTGGTGCGAAGTGCCGGCGTTGTTGACCAGATAGTCGAAGCGTTGCACGCCGAGGCGATGCAATGCCTCGCCCACACGTGTGACGAAGTCGTCAAACGCATCAACGTTACCCGTATCGAGCTGCAGCGCGATTGCCCGTGCGCTGGCCTCGCCGACGAGCGCGACAACCTTGTCGGCCTCGGCCCGATTCGAGTGATATGTGAGGATCGAATGCACGCCGCGCTTTGCCAGGCTGAGCACTGTGCTGCGACCTAGTCCACGGCTACCGCCGGTCACGAGGGCGATGCGGGGCCGGGCTACACATATATATATATGGCTCCTTAGGGGGACGACGCTGGTCAGCCATCCCTACTACGACCGCTGCAAGAGGGTGCTCGCAGACGTCGATGGGGTATCGGCGGGGGTACGCGAAGTGGCTGGTCAGCGCAGTCCCTTATGGATCAGGAACCTGCGATGCAATTCGAATCCGGCCCGGGGAGCCATCCATAAAGGTGTGATCACTGCTTTTGAGGGCCGAGCTCCCTCGGTAGCTGGCCGAGTATCTGCAGGGTAAGCGTCCACAGCTCGCGCGAGCTGACGCTGTCCCGCTTGTTTGCCATCAGCACCACCCCATTCTGCGCGCCGGGCTCCAGCAGCAGCATCGACGTGAAGCCATCGTCCTGCCCCTCGTGCACGAGCAGGTGCCGGCCCTCGCAATCCATCTCGAACCACCCGAACGCAGGATGGCGGTCGACGGGAATCGTGTGCTGAAACGTGAAGTGATTCGAAGTGTGCTGACGCGCGAGCGACTCGCTCGATAACTGGAGCGAATCCGCGCCGCGGCCGGTCAGGTGCAGCTGCATGAAGCGCAGCATGTCATCGACGTTCGAATACAGGGTCGAGCTCGCTGCATGCGGCCTGTTGTACGGAAAAAACTCCAGAGGCACCACACGTCCATCGGTGGCGGCGCCATGCGGCCAAGCAACGAGCGCAGGGTCGGCCTCCGGCAGATAGAACGTCGATTCGGACATGCCCAGCGGCCGCAGAACGTTCGCAGCCATGTATTGCTCGAACGTCTCGCCGGTTGTCTGCTGAATCACTCCCGCAAGCACCTCGTAACCGAGGTTGCTGTACGAGAACTCTGCGCCGGGCTGTGCGACGAGCCGATGAGCGTGCCATTCGCGCAGGTAACGCTCGAGGGCATTCGCGTCCGTCTGTGGATGCTGCCAATCGTAGTCGTCGACATCGGGAAGACCGCTCGTGTGATTGAGCAGCTGGGCGATCGTGACTGCGCGCCAACGCTCATCGGCGAGCTGGAACGCCGGCACATGAGTCCAGGCGGCGTCATCAATTCCGATCGCGCCAGATTGCGCGAGCTGCATGATGGCTGTCGCGACGACCGGCTTGCTCACCGATGCCATGTGAAACAGCGTTTTCACAGTGGCCGGCGCGCCCTGCCCGAGACGCTGCACGCCGGTGGCAGTTCGCAATACGATCTTGCCATGCCCGACGACTCCCGCTGCGACCGCGGGAGTCGACGTTTGCTCGCGGAATCGCTCGATGTCGGACATGAGCAATTCCCGCAGCTGCTGCGTCGGGACGGCCGTGCATCCACCGCAAGCGAGCGTCAGCAGGATCGCTATCGCTTCAGAACTGCGCCGACACTTGGAGACCATAGGTCCGCGGCTGCCCGTATGTCGCTATCAACTGCGGGAACAGCAGCGTTTCCTCGAAACGATCCACCAAGTACCGCTCGTCGAGCAGATTGCGCGCGAACGCAAAGACCTCCCAGCGCTCGTCCCGGCTGCGCCAGCCAAGGCGTGCGTTCACGATGGCATAGCTGTCGACCAGAGATGCCGCCTCGTTCTCCTTGCTGGTGAAGTAATCGCCTCGATAGCTGTAGGACAGACCGACGATTGCATCGCCGCTCGATCCGAGCGCATGGGTGTAGTCGAAGGCTGCATTGCCCGACCACTTCGATGACTGCGGGAGTCGGTTGCCGTCGATCGGCACGTCACCCCCTGGAGGATTGGCGGTAAAGGTCGCATCGACGTAGCCGAGGCCGATGGACAAATCCAGCCCGGGCGCGAGCACCGCCTGCAGTTCCAGCTCTGCCCCGCTGCTGCGCGCCTTGGCATCGTCGATCTTGCGGCAGCCGCAGTCCGAATTGAATGTGCTCACCTGCAGGTTCTTGTAGTCCATGTAGAACACAGCGAGGTTCGAGCGCAGACGGTGGCCGAACAACAGTGCCTTCAATCCCAGCTCATAGTTGACGACTTCCTCGGGCGAGAAGCGGATGTCGCGCACGTCGTAGACGCCGTCTCGGTTGGAGTCTTCCGGGAACAGGAAATCGGCGTTCCAGCCACCGGACTTGTAGCCGCGCGCGATGCGCGCGTAGGCGTTCACGTCGTCCGAGAACGTGAACTTCAGACCCAGCGTCGGCGACACGTCGGTGTCGTCGAGCCGATCGACGAACGGCGGGATTGGATTCGTCGGATCTGTGCTGGGAATATCCGGCAGTCCGAACAGCTCCGTGCCGTCCTGGCTGAAGTGCAGCTTCTTCTCCTCGCGGTTGTAGCGTACGCCGGCAAACACACCCAGGCGCTGACTCATCGCATAGCTCACATTGGCGAACAGCGCATAGGCGCGCGTGTCGACGGCGCCGAAGTTGCGATAGTCGTCGATGCCGCCGCCAAGCAGTGCAATCGGCCGGCTGGTGTTGGCCGTCTGGTCGGAGTAATACAGCCCGACCACGTAATCGAGCGGTCCGTCCGTCGGCGAGGCGATGCGCAACTCCTGACTGAACGTGTCGGCGTCGTCGAGGAAAGTGATGTCCAGAATGGGCGCGGGCGAAAAGTCGCCGTCATTGAAAGCGTCCGTATCGAATTTCCTGTATGCCGTCAGCGATGTAAGCGTGTGATCGCCGAGGCGATAGTCGACCTGCAGTGAAGCGCCGGACAGCTTGCGAGTCGCTTCGCTGTCGCTTTCGTTGATGCTGTACTCGCCGGGGGCGAAGCCCGCGTCGGGGTCCTGCGGTTCGAGCACTTCGCCTTCCACGAAGCGTGAGCGGTCGCGCGAGGCGTCGGCGGTAAACAGAATGTCCAGCTTGTCGCTCGGGGTCACTCGCAACTGAATGCGGCCGCCGTACTCGTCCCGGTTGGAGTTTTCATGGCCGGTGAGCACGTTATCGACGTAGCCGTTGCGCTTGCTGCTGAAGCCGGACACCTTCATCGCGACCCGGTCTTCGATCAGCGGTCCACTGACGTACGCGGCCGCTTCCTGCATGCCGAGATTGCCGCCACGCACCGTGATGCGCCCGGCGAGCTCGTTCGAGGGTTTCACCGTAGTGATGTTGATCGCGCCGGCGATCGTGTTCTTGCCATACAGCGTGCCTTGCGGCCCGCGTAGCACCTCGACGCGCTCGACATCGGCAATGTTCTGATTGAACGCGGCGCTGCGCGCCATGTAGACGCCGTCGATGTAAACACCGGTCCCGGTTTCGAAGCCGATGTTGCGGTCATCGGTCGCGATGCCGCGGATCGAGATGATCGAGCGGATCGAGTTGTCGGAGCCCGCAAACTGCAGATTCGGCACCGAGTACTCCAGGTCGCGCAGGCGCGGCGCACCGAGAGCCTCGATTGCTTCCTGGCCAATAGCAGCAATCGACAGCGGCACATCCTGCAGATCCTCGCTGCGCTTCTGCGCAGAAACGATGACCTCCTCGAGAATCGAAGACGCCTCCTGCGCCTGCGCCAGCGGTTGCTGTCCGAGCGTCACCAGGCCGATCGTCAGGAGCCAGCGGTTGGGACATCGCATGTCACGGCACCTCGTGCTGTTGTTCGCGTAGCCAGTTTATTATTGACGTCAATATCAATTATGCATTGAGGCGCTGTCAAGCGCGGCGCCGTTTGCGCGGCTTCGCGGCTGCCGCCGGCTCCTCCGGATCCGCACCGAACACGGCGCGAAACCAGATCCGCGAAAGAATTTCGGCGAGCTGTGCATCATCGTGCTGTACCAGCGAGCGCAAGCGCGGCAAGCCGTGCACGAAATGCTGCGTGCAGACCTGATCGATCATCCCGCCCAGAGCGTAAGCGACGACCAGCGGTTGGTAGCTCTTGCCGCGATTGGTCGGCGCCGCGGCCACTGCCTTGCTGATGCGCTCGTGCCAGCCGTGCGCGGTGTCCTGCCACAACGTCCCGAACTCCGGCAGCTCCTCGCTGAGCGCGCCGATGGCGCGCATGAGTCCCGCGTTCAGCCGGAACAGCTCGATGTAGTACAGGTTGGATTGGCGAACCGCCTCGTAGGCGTCGCCGGCCACGTGAATCTCGCGATACTGCCGATCAGCCGCCTCGATGAAGCCGCGCAGCACGTCGTTGACCGCGGCCTGGCGATCCGCGAAGTAGTGATAGAACAAGCCGTAGGAAGCGCGGGCGTGCTTGGTGATGTCGGAGATCTTGAGCGCCGAGTAGCTGATCGACTCGAGCGCCGCGGCGGTGCCGAACTTGATGCGCAGGAGCGTGCGCTGCCCTTTAGGCAGGCCCGGCTGCTTCGCCTGCCGTTCGAGCTCATCCGCCCACTTGAAGGCGCGCACCCGCGCTGCCGGCTGCGCCGCGCGAGCCGTCGAAGTCCCTTGCGTTTCTTTCGCCATCGTCCGCTTGCTCCTGGTCACCGCAGCGACGTTTTACGGATCCGCCCGTGGCGGCGCAACTGCGGCTGCGGCCGGATTCTACCTGGAATTGACATTGACATCAAAATTCAGTTCTGCAAACCTAAAGACGACTTCGCTGCCCGCAGGCATCTTCATGGCGATCGAATTGCGTAGCGCACTTTACCTCCTGGCCAACGCCGCGATCGGCACCTTGCTGGCAAGCGCCGCGCACGGCGCAGCCGACCCCCAGCCGATCGCGGCGCCCTGCTCTGCCCACGCCCGCTTCGCACTCGTCCTGCACGGGGGCGCAATCGGCGCGCTCGACGGACGCGAGAACAAGGATCCGCAGGTCGCCCTGCTCGTCGAGCTACTGCGCGATGGACGGCAGCGTTTGCAGTCCGGAGCTGCCGCGCTCGATGTTGCCGAGCACGTCACCACCGCCTTGGAAGACTCCGCGCTGTTCAACGCCGGCCGCGGCGCCAACGCTAATGCCGGTGGATTCATCGAGCTCGACGCGTCCATCATGGACGGTCGCGACATGCGCTCGGGCGCTGTCGCATCGATGCGGCATCTGAAGAATCCGGTCGCAGCCGCGCGCCTGGTGATGGAACGCTCGCCGCCGCTCTTCATGGTCGGCGATCGCGGCGAGGAATACGTGCGCGGGCTCGGCGGGAAGCTGGTCGAAGAGGCGTATTTCAAGAATTCCGGCCGCCGCAAGCAGGACCCGCCGCACGGCACCGTCGGAGCCGTAGTCCTGGATCGCTGCGGTCATCTGGCCGCCGCGACCTCGACCGGCGGCTTCGGTGCGAAAATCCCCGGCCGCGTGGGCGACTCGCCCATCGTCGGCGCAGGCGTATACGCCAACGACGCCATTGGTGCATTCTCGTCGACGGGTGTCGGTGAATACTTCATCCGCTACTCCGTGCCGAAAGACGTGGCAGACCGCATGCAATACGCGCGGCAGCCGATGGCCGACGCCGCGCACGCAGTGATCGTCGCTCAGCTTGGCGCGTTGGATGTCGAAGCAGCACTGATCGGCATCGATCGCGATGGAGCGGTCCTGATGACGTACAGCCAAACTGGTCTACTGCGCGGCTACACCACCGACACTGACGAGCCGATCGCGGCTGCCTACGAAGGAACCATGGGTACCGCGCGCAGGAGCACAGCGCAGTGACGGGAGACTTCCCCACACTCGAGGCCTGGCTGCGCCATTACGCCCGCACGACGCCGACGAAACTCGCCGTCGCCCACGGCGAGCGGAGCCTGACGTACGCGGAGCTCGACCGTCAGGTCGACCAGTGCTCAGCGTTGCAACTGCTGCGTGGCGTCCGACCGGGTGATCGCGTGGCCTTTTGCGGCGCGCCGCGGATTGCTTTCTGGACATCATTGCTCGCCGCAGCGCGCATAGGCGCGATCTGGCTGGGCATCAACCCTCGCAATCAGCTGCCCGAAGTTCGTCACATCCTCGGCGATGCCGGGCCGAAGCTGCTGTTCGTGGAAAGCGATTCGGCCACACTCGGCTCGCCGCAGTTGCTGCGCGAAGCGCTGCTCGGCTCGATCGACGTCATCGCCGTCAGCGGCCGCGATCCTGCCGGAGAGCCTTGGCTCGAAGTCGCGCTCACGCAGCGTTCGAGCGATGCGATTCAGCTTGCTGAGTCGCACGTCACGCACCGACAAGCCGCGGTGATCGTCTACACGTCGGGCTCGACCGGCAAGCCGAAAGGAGCCGTGCTCAGCCACGCCGGCCTGAGCTGGGGTGCGCAGCTGCAGACGCGCCGGCTCGCCGTCGACGATCCGCGGATCGTCTGCAATCTGCCGATCAACCATGTCGGTTGCATCGCGGATGTTTGTGCCACGACGCTGGTCAAGGGCGGATTCATCCGCTTCCAGGACAAGTTCGAGCCGGAGCTGTGGTTCGACGCCATTGAGCGCGACCGCCTGACGATCTGGGCGGGTGTTCCGACAATGTTTATTCAGGCGCTCGCGCTTCCGGGATTGCACCCGACGCGCTCTGCATCTCTGCAGCTCATCTTGTGGGGCGGTTCCGCCATGCCGCGCGCGCTCATCCCGCAACTGCGGCGCTATGCGCCGCACCTCAAGACGGCTTACGGCCTCACCGAGACTGCGTGCCACGTCGCCTTTACGGATGACGGCGCGTCGGATGCAACCCTTGCGGAAACAGTCGGTGTGCCCGTTCCCGAGATTCCGATCCGCATCGCCGCCGATAGTCCCAATCAAGCAGGAGAGATCCAGATCGGCGGCGAGCTCAACCTGCTCGAGTACTGGCGCAATCCGCAGGCGACGGCTGCCGCATTCACGGCTGACGGCTGGCTCAGGACCGGTGACATCGGCGAGTGGACCGCTGACGCACAACTGCGGCTCGTCGGCCGGCTCCACGATCAGTTCAAGTCCGGCGGCTATAACGTGTACCCACGCGAGATCGAAGCGGCGCTGGAGACGCACCCCGCCGTAGCGCAAGCAGCGGTCATCGGCGTGCCGGATGCGCAGTTCCAGGAAGTCGGCTGCGGGTTCGTACAGCTCAAACCGTCACAGACAGCGGCGGCCGCGCAGCTGACGGACTATCTGCGCACGCGACTCGCGAACTACAAGATCCCAAAGCAACTGCGCTTCGTCGAGCAGCTGCCCCTGCTGCCGATCGGCAAGGTCGATAAGCAGCAACTGCGTGCGCTGCTCGTCAGCAGCGTGACCTCCGATGAGCGCGAGGCGTCTCGATGACGAACGGATTTGCACGGCTGGAAGATCTGCACGAATTCATCGGGCGCGAGCTCGCGCTGTCCGACTGGATACTGATCACGCAGGAACAGGTGGACGCCTTCGCTTCGGCGACGCGCGACCTGGATTGGATGCACGTCGATCCGGCCCGCGCCCGCAGCGGGCCCCTCGGGCAGACGATCGCACAAGGATTCCTCACGCTGTCGCTGCTGACGTTCTTCAGCCATGAGAGCCGCTTCATCCCGGACGATGTCGAATATGCGCTCAATTACGGCGTTGACCGCGTGCGCTGGATGACGCCGGTAAAAGTGGGCGCCTCGATCCGCAACCGCGCGCGCCTGCTCGATCTGCAGAGCCGCGGCGCAGACAGTTTTCTCATCAAGACCGAAAACACCATCGAGATCCTGGGCGAGGACAAGCCCGCAATGGTGGCCGAATGGCTCGGGCTGCTCAGAAGGTCCGCGGCCAACAGCCGTTAGGCGCCGGGCACATCATGCAGATCATCGAGCACTATCTGCTGCCCGCGGCGCTCTTCCTGCTGATGTTCGCGCTCGGCGCTTCGCTCACCGTCGCCAACTTCCTCGACGTGCTGCGCTTCCGCACTGCCCTGCTGGTCGGCATCGCGAGCCTGAGCCTGCTCGTGCCGGCAATCGGTCTGTTCATTGCGCACAGTTTCCAGCTCGATCCCATCCTCGCTGTCGGCGTCGTCATGACCGCGGCGTGCCCTGGCGGAACGTTTTCCAATCTGCTGACCCATTACGCTCGCGGCGATCTCGCACTCTCGATCAGCCTGACGGCGCTCACGAGCCTGGCCGCGGTGATCACACTGCCGCTGTACGTGGGCTTGGCACTGGCGCAGTTCGTGGCGCGCAACGAAGCGATCGCTCTGCCCTTTCTCGACACGGTTGCGCGGATCTTCAGCCTCACGGTCGTGCCGGTCGCCCTCGGACTGTGGTTGCATCAGCGTCGACCGGACGTGGCGCGGCGCATCGCCGATCCTTTGAAGAACCTGGCCGCCATCCTGATCGTTGGCTGCTTCCTCACGTTGATTGTTTCCCAGCGCGCTGCGCTTGCGGATGCGGCGCGCCAGGTGTGGGCGCCGATCGTTTGTCTGAACCTCGCTGCCATCTCCACCGGATTTTCGCTGTCGATGCTGTTTCGCTTGCCCGTGCCGCGCCGCGCAGCGCTGACGATCGAGCATGCGATCAAGCAGGAAGGCACTGGCATCTACGTAGCCATCACGCTGCTCGGTTTGCCGCTCATCGCACTGCCGTTGCTGATGAACTCCGTGTGCGGGCTGGCGTTCGGCTCTATCTTCACCTGGGCTGCACGACGCCGTGAATCTCACTGACAATCCTCTGTCGCTCGCTGCAATCCGCGACGCTGCATCGCGCGCAGCTCCGTTCGTCATGCGCACGCCGGTGCACGAATGGCACGGCAGGGAGATCGCGCAGCGGATCTGCACGAGCACAACTGTCGTGCTGAAGCTCGAACTGTTTCAGCACACGGGCACGTTCAAAGCGCGCGGCGCCGTCAGCGTCGTCGGCTTACTGGATGCCGATGCACGACGCCGCGGCGTCACTGCCGTAAGTGCCGGCAATCACGCGATCGCAACCGCCTACGCCGCGCAATGCTTCGATTGCAGCGCGAAGGTGGTGATGATGGCATCCGCCAACGCGGCACGGCGGCAGCGCGCCAAGGAGTACAGTGCGGAAGTCGTCATCGCCAAAGATGGCGCGACTGCTTTCGCCATCGCGCAGGAGCTGGCCGAACGCGAGGGCCGCCATTTCGTCCATCCATTCGAAGGACCGCTGGTTGCACAGGGCACCGCGACGCTGGGATTGGAGCTGATGGAACAGGCGCCGCAGCTCGATGCCGTGATCGTCCCGATCGGCGGCGGCGGTCTGTGCGCTGGAGTATCCACGGCAGTCAGGCTGCTGAGCGAACGCTGCCGCGTGTATGGAGTCGAGCCCGAGGGCGCGGACGCCATGCATCGAAGCTTCGCCGCCGGCGGGCCGCTGACCGGTCTTCAAAACACGACGATTGCGGACAGTCTCGCCCCGCCGATGACTACTCCTTACGCGTACGAGTTGTGCCGCAAGAACGTGCATCAGCTCGTCCGAGTGAGCGACTCCGAAATCATCGACGCGATGGCGCTGCTATTTCGCGAGATGAAGCTCGCAGTCGAACCTGCCGGCGCCGCCTCGACTGCCGCGCTGCTCGGTCCGCTGCGGACCGAGCTCGAGGGCAAGAAGGTCGGGCTGATCGTGTGCGGCGCCAATATCGACATTGAGAGCTTCAGCGCACATGTGCGCAGCTCGATCGAACGCAGCGGAGCGCTGTAAACGTGCGCCGCACCCTGCTCTATGCACTTCTGGCATTGGCTGTTCCAGCGTTGGCGGAGCCCGATCCCACACCTGCACAGATCAGTGTGTATGTGCCGACGCCGGACGGCGTGCGTCTGGGAGTCGACGTCGTCTTCGCCGGCTCCGCGACGCGACGCGCACCGAGTCTCGTGCAAGTGACACGCTACGGGCGCGCCGGCCGCGACCCCGGCATGCTCGCGCACTACGGCCAAGCAGGCTTGCACCAGGTGTTCGTCGATGCGCGCGGCTCGGGCGCGTCGTTCGGAACACGTGCGATCGAATTCTCCAGCGATGAAGTGGCCGACCTGGGACAGATCGTCGAATGGATCGCGCGCCAGGCGTGGTCGGACGGCAACGTAATCTTCACCGGCAATTCGTACGCGGGCGACACGGCGGAGCTGGCAACCGCAAGCGGCCGTAACTCGCTGCGTGCTGCCGTGATCAGACACTCGGAGTTCGATCCGTACCGACACCTGACGTACCCGGGCGGCGTGCGCAACGAAATGCTCATCACGCTGTGGGGAGCCGCCGTGGGCGAGGAAGATCGCGGCGAGGCATGCTTGCAGTCAGTTGCGGCATGTCGCGCACTGGAGCACCTGGAGCCGGTCACGGGCGACGCAGACTACACGCTGCTGCGCCAGGCGCTTGCCCAGCACCAACTGAATTTCCGCGCTGATCGCGACCTCGCGGCAGTCCAATTCATCGATGACAACGTGCCCGCGGGTCAAACTCTCTACAGCGTCGGCGCTCGCAGCCGGTCGCAGGCAATCGAAGCGGCCGGCGTGCCCGTGCAAGTGTGGGCGAGCTGGATGGATGCCGGCACGGCGGCCTCGGCACTAGAGCGCTACCAATCATTGCCGACAGTCCCAGCCGAAGTCTTCATCGCTGCCTGGGCTCACGGCGGCAAGCAATCGGTCGATCCATTCTTCGCGCTCGATCAGCCGAACGTCATGGAGCGCGCTCGACAACTGCAAGCTCATACGAAGTTCATCGCCAGCGCGCTCGCCGGGAAACGCGCGCCACGCGTGGTTCGCTACGTTCCGCTCGGCTCGACGCAGTGGCGCGACACAGATCAATGGCCTCCGGCCGGCGTCGCCCCTAAGCGCTGGTTTCTGAGCGCCGGCCACCGGCTCACGGACGATCACCCTGCCGAAGCTGCAGCCGTAGATCAGTACGCCGTCGATTTCAGCGCGACTTCGGGCACCGCCAATCGCTGGCGAACTCAGCTTGGCGGCGATCCCGTTGTCTACGCGAGCCGCGCAGCGGACGATGCCCGGCTGATCACGTACACGAGTCCTGTTGTCGACAGCGATGTCGAGCTCGCGGGACGCGTGCGCGTCAAGCTGCACATCGCCCTCGATCGCAGCGACGCTGCTGTATTTGCCTATCTGGAGGACGTGAGCCCGGAGGGCAAGGTGACGTATCTCACCGAGGGCCAGCTCCGACTGATGCATCGTCGTCCGGGGAACAACGTCGATCGCGAGCCGAGCTATCGTCGCGCCGACGCGCAGCCTGTCATCCCGAACTCGGATATCGAAGCAGAGATCCTCTTGCAGCCGGTTGCTGCGCGCATCCGGACCGGTCATCGCCTGCGCCTTGCTCTCGGCGGAGCCGATGCCGGCACGTTCGCCCGCTATCCGGCCGAGGGTGCGCTGACCTTCCGCATCCAACGCTCGGCGCAACTCGCAAGCTGGATCGAGATTCCGCTGCGACCTTGGCGCGACCGCACCTGAATACATCATGCACACAAGGGCATTCACATCATGACGAAGACTCTGAAGTACAGCCTCGCAGTCGTTGCCGGGCTGGCAATCCTCTTGGCGGGCGCTGCCGCCGGAACGCTGCTGTGGCGGGCCAAGCTGCAGGCAGCCGTCGCGGAACGACGCATCATCAGCACGCCCGGCGGCATCGACGTGATGCAGACGGTGCAGATCGGCGGCATTCCGCAAGTGATCCGCGTGCGCGGGCATTCGCTGGAGAACCCGGTGTTGCTGTTCGTGCACGGCGGTCCCGGCACGCCGATGATCCCGTTCGCGCACAAGTTCGAAGACCTGTGGGAGCGGCAGTTCACCGTCGTGCAGTGGGACCAGCGTGGCACGGGCAAGACGGCTGTGCTCAGCGACCCGGCGCGAATCGCCGCCGAGATGTCGATCGACGTGATGAAAAACGACGTCGTGGAAATGAGCAACTACCTGCGCAAGCGCTTCGGCAAGGAGAAGATCTTCATTCTCGGGCACTCGTGGGGCTCCGTCCTGAGCATCCCCGTCGCACTCGAGCATCCCGAGCTCTACTACGCGTACATCGGCACCGGTCAGGTCATCGATGTGCCGCGCGCCGAGCGCCTCGGATACGAGCACACGCTGCTGGAAGCCGAGAAGATGGGAATCAAGAAGGCCGTCGCGGAGCTGCGCGCGCTGGAGCCGTACCCGCCGCCGGGTCCGTGGCGCGGCGAGAAACTCGACGTTCGGCACAAGTGGAACGACTACTTCGGCGAGAGCGTGTTCGGCTTCCAGGACATGGCGGACGCGATGGCGCTGTACGCCTGGGAATCGCCCGACTACACGCTTGGCGATTTCTTCCGGCTGCTCGGCGACTCCGAAACCCCGTACCGCAACCTGCAGCTGTTCATCTACAACTACGATGCGCGCAAGTTCGGTATGCGCTGGCAAATTCCGGTCTTCTTCATCAATGGGCGCTACGACTGGCAAGTGAATAACCAGGTCGCCTACGAGTACTACGAGGCGATCGAAGCCCCGCTCAAGCGCTTCTTCTACATCGAGAAGTCATCGCATGCCGCCATGGTCGAGCAGCCGGAAGAATTCGCACGGATTCTGATCGAGGAAATCCGGCCGCTGGCGTTCGCGGGCTCTGCCGGCAGCAGCGAGTGATCAAGTACTTTGCGAATCCGCGGGCGACGCGCGATGCGTTGACCGAAGGCGAGCTTGCTGTCGTCTCACTGCGTGCCGCCCGTGCAGCACGCGCCGAGCTCCTCACCTGGCCGCGGTTCGCGCCGACGCCGTTGCACGAACTGGCGCAGCTCGCGCGAGCAAACGGGATCGCTGCCCTCCTCTACAAGGACGAGTCGCAGCGACTAGGCCTCGGTAGCTTCAAGGCGCTCGGCGGCGCTTATGCCGCAGGCGTCGCGATTCGGGAGCGGCTCGCAGCTGGCTCGGCGATCTCGGCCGCATCGTTGACTCTCGCATGCGCGACCGACGGCAACCATGGACGCTCCGTTGCGTATGCGGCACGACGCCATGGTTGCAGCTGCGTCGTGTACATGCATGAAAGCGCGCCGGCCGACAAAGCGGCAGCAATCCAAGCGCTCGGTGCATTGATCGTGCGAACCGCAGGAACCTACGACGACTCCGTGCGCATCGCTCGCGCCGCTGCCAAACAACCTGACTGGTTGCTCGTCCCCGATACGAGCGACGACCCCGCGGATCCCACGCCGGCGCGCGTGATGCAAGGTTACGGCGTCATGGCGCTGGAGCTGATCGACGAGCTCGAAACACCCCCCACGCACGTCTTCGTGCAGGCAGGTGTCGGCGGACTCGCGGCGGCAATCGCCGGAAATTTCGCCGAGGCGTATGGCGCACGACGTCCGATGTGCGTGGTCGTCGAACCCGAGCGTGCAGCCTGTGTGTTCGCCAGTGCCGTGCTCGGACACGCCGCGACCATCGATGGCCCTCTGGATACCGAAATGGCGATGCTTTCGTGTGGTGAAGCTTCGCGCGTCGCTTGGCCCGTGCTCGATCGTCGCGCCGATGCATTCATCGCCATCGACGACGACGCTGCGGTTCACTGGACGCGGCAGCTGCGTTCGGGAGCCGCAGGAATGCCGCTCGACGTCGGCGTTTCGGGCGCTGCCGGACTCGCTGGACTGCAGTGCGCGCTTGCCGATCCCTCGACGAAGCGCGCGCTGGGTCTCGATGCTGACTCACGAGTCGTCGTGATCGGCACGGAAGGCGCGCCGCCTCGCTCATGAACCCCTGGGCACGCAAGTCGATCGAGGCGCTGCGCCGCGACGCCGTGTCGGCGACGGGTGCCGACCTCATGCCACGCGCATTCGGCACATTCGCACTGACCTGCGTCGGCGTCGGCAGCACGATCGGCGCCGGCATCTTCGTGCTGACAGGGACGGTGGCCGCGCAGCACACCGGGCCTGCGGTAATCGTTGCCTTCGTGCTCGCGGGCTTCGCATGCCTGATGGCGGGACTGTGCTACGCGGAGCTTGCCTCCATGATCCCGGTAGCCGGCAGCGCGTACTCATATACATATGCGACGCTGGGCGAAGGAGCCGCCTGGCTGGTTGGCTGGTGCCTGGTCCTCGAATATCTGTTTTCTGGATCGATGGTCGCGATCGGCTGGTCGGGTTACGTCCAATCCGCCCTGCGCGACGTCGGGATCACGCTGCCGGACGCGTTGGCCCGCGCGCCGCTCGACGTCACCGCGAACTCAGCCATGGTTGCGACGGGTGGCTGGATCAACCTGCCGGCAGTGCTCGTGACTCTCCTCTGCATGGCGATCCTGCTTGCCGGCTCGAAGACATCGGCTGGCGTCAACACAACTATCGTGACGCTCAAAGTTGTCGCCATCGTGCTGGTAGTCATCGCGGGCGCGGCGTACGTCGATACCGCGCACTGGCAGCCGTTCCTTCCTCCGAACACCGGGACGAGCGGCTCGTTTGGCTGGTCCGGAGTACTGCGCGGCTCGGCCATCCTGTTCTACGCGTATCTCGGCTTCGATGCCGTCTCGACGCTCGGCCAGGAGACACGCAATCCTCAGAGGACGATCCCTGCCAGCCTGCTCGCCTCGCTCGCAGTCTCCACGGCGCTGTATGTCATGGTCGGACTCGTGGTCACAGGACTCGTCGACTATCGCGAGCTCAACGTTCCTGATCCGATCTACTTCGCGCTGGAACGTGCCGGCCCGCAAGTCGCGTGGGCCAAGCGACTGGTCGGCTTCGTAGCGATCTGCGG
>Ga0310810_10002677_pt1 | contig 19226 bp, 15 predicted proteins | sample NCmetagenome_FD_207641 | JGI IMG/M metagenome (GOLD analysis project Ga0310810, IMG submission 207641) | Soil microbial communities from experimental microcosm in Duke University, North Carolina, United States - NC | ecosystem: Engineered > Artificial ecosystem > Soil microcosm > Unclassified ...
CATCGTCGATTCGCGGCCGTCACAGTCGGCGTATGCCCTGACCGATCATCTCGTGCATGACGATCCCATCGTGCAGCGCTTCGAGAGCTGGGCCCGCGCGCGCCTCACGCGCGGGTTCTCGCTCGAGGACGCGGCGAAGGCGGTCGGCGCCAGCAAGCGCACGCTCGCGCGTCACATGCAGGACGTCCTCGGCAAGACACCGCTGTCGTACTTCCAGAGTCTGCGCGTCGAGCGCGCGGTGCATCTCCTGAAGACAGGCGACGCCAGCGTGGAGCAGGTTGCGGCACGCGTCGGCTACGCCGATGGCGCGACGCTCCGAACGCTGCTGCGGCGCCGCCTGAACGTCGGCATCAAGGAGATCCGGAAGTCGTCCTAGCGGTCCACCACGTCGTAGTCCGTGACGCTCCCGTCAGGGGTCAGGTGTACGAACAAATAGCGCTGGCCAGCGGGTGTCTGCATGCGGTACAGCCTGACCCGCGCAACCTCGCCGCCATGGCGACGAATGCCGCGGCCGGACACGTCCGCGACGCCGACGTACGTGGCGGTCCGCACGGCGCCTAACGCCGGATTCGCCCCGCTCGCGAAGTCCTGCTTGGCGCCAGCAGTCACGTCCGCTGCACTCGCCAGCGCCGCCCCACCCTGTTGCAACGCTTCGAGTGCGGCCGAGATCCGCTTTGCGAGCGCGGGGTCAGGGTCGGCCGTCGGCTTCACGGAGCTTGGGAGCGGCGCCACGCGCGGCGCGCGGCGCTCGCGCGGTTCGCCGGGACGCAGCGTCACGGCGGTGGCCGCGCCGCGGCCGTCCACAACGAACGTGACGCGAAACGGGCGTTCGCTCGAGCCAAAGCTCACGCTGTCGATCGCCAGCAGGCTCTCGTCAGGCCGCCCGTCGACGAGGACCTGGAGCCCCGAGCGACTCGGATCCGTCACCAGCCCGATCATGCTGTTCTCGGCTGCCTCATAGTACCCGGCATAGCTGGCCAGCCGGCGCGGGTCGATACGCGCCGGGTTCGTCGCGGCTGGAGGACTCGCCGATGTCGCGGCACCGAAGCTCCACGCGCGCTCGATGTAGTTCTGGAGCCGGCCCATGAACCGCGAGTTGTCGTTCGCGTTGATCATCACGGCCAGCCCGTCGCCGGACTCGGCGCCGGCAACGAGGGTCGCGTCGAAGCCCTCATCGCGCCCGCCGTGGCTGAAGCGAAGAGCTGGTCCGGTGCCCTGAACGCCGATCCCGAGGCCGCTGCCGCCTTTCTGCTCCGTCACGTACTGACGCGCCATCGCGGGGGAGATGACGCCGTGCCCGTGTCCCGCGAGCGTTTCCTGGATTTCGATCGCGAACTTCGCCAGATCGGTCGCGGTGGTCCACAGGCCGGCCGCGGCCATCTCGGGATAGACGTGCCAGCGTCCGCGCACCGGCGTCCCGTCGGCGTAGTAGCCGGCCGCGGTGAGTGCCGCGCGTGCGCTAGGCTGTGGCTGCTCGAACGAGCTGCTGGTCATCCCGATCGGACCCAGCACCGTCTGCTGCATGTATTGCGGAAACGGCTTGCCGGTCACGTCGATCATCATCTGCTGCATCACCGTGAATCCGCCGCCGGAGTAGCGCCAGATTGCGCCGGGTGTGGTGTCGACCCTGATTGGCGGCGTGTTCGCGGGCGGCGCGCCGTCGAGCACCTGCACGAGCGTTGGCATGGGCTCGGCAACGTCGTACCCAGGGAATCCGTGCACCGTCATGCCGGCGTTGTGGGAGAGCAGCCGCCGAAGCGTGACCTTCTCGGTGGTCGTGAGCCGATTCTCCGGGACCTTCCAGCTCGTGAGCTTGCCATTGACATCGCCGTCCAGTGACAGCGTGCCAGCCTCCACGAGGTGGAGCGCGCCTAACGCCGACACCGGCTTGCTGATCGAGCCGGCCTGGAACAGCGTGGACGTGGTGACGGGGGCGCGCGAGACCTCGTCGGTCACTCCGTACGCGCGCGCAACGGCAACCCTGCCGCCCTTGATGATCGCGAGCGACAGGCCGCGGATGTTGCGCTGCGCCATCTGTGCCGTGACGAACGCGTCCAGGCTGTCGATCCGCGGGGCCTGCGCGCCGAGCACGTGTGGCGTTAGGCACGTCAGCCACAGGAAGATCGCGTACGAGCGTCTCATGGTCGGCAGTCCTCGAGGAGGAAGTGAAGAACGCGTGCCCTACTTTCTCTCCGACGAGATCGACAGCTTGTAGCCATCCGGATCGACGAGCCGGAACACGCGCGCGCCCCACGGCATGTCCACGGGCTCTGTCTCGAGCACGCCGCCGCGCGCCTTGATGCCGTTCGCGATCTCATCGATGCTCTGCGCCGTCGTGAACTGCAGCGAGAACCCCTCGCCCTTGACGCGCGTCCAGCCTTTCGCGCCGTCATCCTGACCGATCAGGATGCGCACATCGCCGGCCTTCAGCGCCACCGCTCTCAGCGCGCCATCGCGCTCGTGTTTCTGATCGACGGCAAACCCCACCACGTCGGTGTACCAGGCGAGGCTCCTCTGAATGTCTTTGACGGTAAGCGATGCGGAAAGGCTACGGGCAGACAGCGTTGCGGTCATTGTCATGAGTTCCGGTGGCGAGAGGCGTACAGACGGTCGTGGCAAGGTAATATAACGTGGCAGAACGCGTTAGGCGTCGCCCGGGTGTGGCAGGATGGCCGGAGATGTCCGCGTGAGGCGGAGGATTGCGTATCCAGGGTGCTCACGTGATCCATCACCAGTCAGGAGTCATGTTCATGCATTCGTTTTCTCACCGGGCGAGCAGCCCGGTTGTCGTATTCGCCGCCCTCGCGCTCGGCGCGTGCAGCGATCAACCCGCTACGACCGAGGCGCGGAGCAGTCTCCGGCCTCACCTAACGGCGGGCGATGTCCTCCTCGTCACCAACACCACCGACAACAACCCTGGCTCGCTGCGCCTCGCGATCAGACAGGCGACCGGCGGTGAAATCATCCGCTTCGATCCGAGCCTGGCTGGCGCGACGATCACGCTCGATTCGACGCTGGTCGTGCTCGAGCAGGTGACGATCGAAGGCGCGACGGACAAGGGCATCACCATCGACGGCAACCGCAAGGGAACGGTCTTCGACGTCCGCGAAGGGTTGACGCTCGTGAACGCAACAGTCACAGGCGGCAAGAGCAGCAACACCGGCGATCTGTTCGCTGGCGCCATTGTCGCGCATGGACCCCTGGTCCTCGATCACAGCACGCTGACCGGTAACGAAGGCTCGGCCGGAGCGCTGCGCGGCGATAACATGACGCTCATCAACAGCACGGTCGCGTTCAACGTCAGCGACGAGAGCGTGGGGGCGATCCAGTATGGCCGACCCGGCACGTTCACGCTGATCAACAGCACCGTGTCTCGGAACTCCGGGGGGACGGGCCTCGCGCTGTTCGGCGGGGGGGAAGTCACGCCGACGATCACGCTGCGCAACTCGATCATCTCGAACAACGCCCTGGGGAGTTGCCGTGGTGGGACTATCGGGTTCGTGTACGAGGGGAGAAACATCTCGACCGACAACTCGTGCGGTAAAGCCGACGTGATCGACATCGTCGACCCGTTGGTGGGCGAGCTGGCCGATAACGGCGGGCCGACGAAGACCCTTGCCCTCGATCGCAACAGCCCCGCCATCAACCGCGGGCTGAACTGCAGCGTCACCGTTGATCAGCGCTACGTCCAGCGCGAAGCGGACTGCGATCTCGGCGCGTTCGAGTTCATCTTCACGACCATCGCGCTCAACGTCAATTCCGGCGCACAGGTCGAGCCGAAGACCGGGACGGTCGTGATGTCGGGAACGATCAAGTGCTCGCGCGGTGAGACGTTCGACCTCGCGGTCAGCCTCAAGCAGGATCAGAAGGCGCGTCGGAGTCCGACGCTCGTACAGGCCTCGCGGACGGTGCCCATCATCTGTGAGACGACTGCGCAGCCGTGGATCGTCCTGCTCACACCGCCGAGCGGCCAGGCGTTCGAGAATGGCGCGGCTGTCGCCTCCGCGCAGACGGTGAACATCGCGGCGGGAGTGACTCCGGCCACGACCACGAAGGACGTGCAGCTCGCCTGGACGAAGAAGAACTAACCGGTCATCCCGAGCGCAGCTTGTCATTCCGAGCGAGCGCAGCGAGTCGAGGAATCCTTGCTCTCTCTACCGGGAGGCCAGGGATTCCTCGCTCCGCTCGGAATGACAGGCTGCGCTCGGAATGACGACCTAACGCGTCACAGGTCGAACGAGCGAGCGAACCTGGCGATGTGATCGGCCGCCCGGAACGCGAGCGCCTGGATCGTCATCGTCGGCTGGCCGCGACCGGAAGTGACGAAGCTCGATCCGTCGCAGACGAAGAGGTTCCGCACGTCGTGCGCGCGATGGTAGCGGTCCACGACCGAATCACGCGGATCATTGCCCATGCGCGCGGTGCCCAGGAGCTGGACAGCGCTGTCCGTCGGCAGCGTGGGCTGGTCCCAGATGTGAGTCGCACCAGCGCCTTCCATCAGCTCGTGCGTACGAGCCTGGAACCACTCCACCGATTTGACATCGTTAGGATGATCCTGAAACGTCAGGCACAGACCGGGGCGTCCCCACCGGTCCCGATGGGCGGGATCCAGTGAAACGGTGTTGCTGGCGACCGGGAGCGACGTGAGATGTGCCATGAAGCGTACCGAGTGCGCGTAGTGGTCTCGAAGCACGCGCTTGAACTCGGCTCCCCACGTCGGCGTATCGGTCGGAAAGAAGTCGAGCGCGAATCCGATCGGGCCATACGGGAAACGCGAGTCGATCCCGCCTCCACCGTAGAATCCTCGTTTCGGGTCAGCGTCGTAGAAGTCGTGAACCATCCGACTCGCGACGGCGCCCTTGTATTCGTTCAGCGGATGCTCGAAGCGACCCAAGGTGCTCGTGTGACCGTTGAACATGATGTAGCGCCCGACATTCCCGCTCGAGTTCGCGAGGCCCTGCGGGAACCGCGGCGACGTGGACAACAGCAGCAGCCGCGCCGTCTCGGCGCCATTCGCCGCGAGGATCACGGCACGCGCCGACTGTCGCTGCTCCTTGCCCGTGCGATCCCAGTACACGACTCCCGTCGCTCGGCCGGACGCGTTCGTCTCGACGCGGAACACCGTCGACTCCGCGCGGATCTCGCAATGCCCAGTCGCCACCGCCTTCGGAATGACGGTGGACAGCGACGACGACTTCGCGCCGAACTCGCAGCCGTAGTACGCGCAGTGCCCGCACGCCATGCAGGCCGAGCGGCCGTCGTATGGCTGGGAGAGGATCGCCATCGGCGAGACCTGCGCGTGGAGGCCGAGTGCCTTGGCACCGCGCTCGAGCAGCACGCCCGACGACTTGTTAGGCATCGGCGGCAGCGGATACGGACGCGAGCGCCGCGCGTCGAATGGCCCGGGCGCCCCCGACACTCCGATCTCCCAATCGACCTTCGTGTAGTACGGCTCGAGCTCGTCGTACGTAATGGGCCAGTCGGCGAAGCCAGTGCCGCTGATCGGTCCCCACTTCGATCGCTCGTGGAAGTCGATCGGGCGCAGGCGCCAGTAGTTCGCCGCAAAGTGCACGCTGCTCCCGCCGACGGCGCGCCGGTAGGTCAGTCCGCGGTGCGGATTGCGGCGCGGCTCGTCCGCGTCCGTCGTTCGAAACGACTGGAACGGCTCGAACGCCGTGTTGAGCATGGCGCCTTCGCGCTCGACCGCCAGCTCGTCGTGCGTGAACTGGTGCGGCTGCTGCCACGGCCCCTGCTCGAGGACGACGACGTCGAAGCCGGCGGTCGCGAGCTCCTTCGCCAGCACGCCGCCCGCTGCTCCGGACCCGACGATCACGAAGTCGACGGTCTCACGCTCGCCATAGCTGCGCTGGTTCGTCTGACTCATGTCAGTTCCGCGTGCGCATCGTACCAGCCGAACGGCGCTGCGTAACTCGGCCGGTGTTCCATGCCGAGCATCGTCCATCCGGCGCCGCCCGTGTTTCCGCCGTATGACGGATCGGCGAGCGTCCCGCTGACGACGAGCGTGCGCGCGGTCGCGAAGAACGGCTCGTGCTCGATCTGCTGCATGATCTCGATCTGTTGTGCGGTGCCGAGCGACGCGAAGTCACTGCTACCGTCGAGCGCCCGCGCGCGTCGGTCGAGGTCGGCGAGCCCGGCGCGGATGATCGGCACGCTGGCGGCGAAGAACGGCGTGCGAAGCGCGCGATCGACGAACTGCACGGCGCCCAGCTCGTCGGCACCTGGTGTGTCGTCGTCAGCGGGCAGGATCTGTGCGGCGAACGCGCGCATGGTGCGCGACTCGCCTCGTGTGAGGCCTGTGACCGTAGCGCCGTCGCGGGTATCGTCGCGCGCGCAACTCGCCAGCGCGGCCAGCCATGGAAGGTGAAGCGCCAGCCAGCCAGACGTGGCGGCTCGGCTCGTGTCGGCCAGGAAGTCCCGGCGTGTCGTGTGGGCGGAAGTCATGCACGAGACACGCCTTTTCGCCGAAGGACCGGACAGAGGCTGACAATCGCGCCGATTGGTCGCCCGTCCGGCCCCATCGGACCGAACGTTAGGCAGCCCCGCGTCCCGGCCGGTGATGACGCGTCATATCCCGGCGAGGAAACGCGAACGGCGTGCCATGGTTACGATCTCAGCCATCGTCCTTAGAGCCACTAGGATATCCCGGTCGAGTCGTTAGGCTGGGGAACGTGAGTGGCTTGCGATGCCATGTCATCGCCAGGTGCACGTTGATCGCTCGGTCATCTCGATCGAGTCGCAACCGACGCGCTCGTCGGTAGTCGATGTCAGCCAGGATGGCGAAAATGTCGATCCGCCCAAGAGGCCCAGTCGGGAGACCCGGACCAAAGAACCCCGCGTTGTCCCTCGCACTCGTCGCCGCTGCAATGGTAGGCGTGTACGCCTGCAACGATGCAACATCGCCGACAGCGCGAGCGAATGCGCGAGTTATCCCGGGCGTGGGCCGGACGGTGTCCGTAACTCCGGGCGTCACCACACTTTGCAAGGTGGGTCCGGGAGGCGCGTTCCTCGTGCGCATCGGCGACGCAGCACCGAAGGCCATGACGGTGGACGGCGGACACTGCGCGACCGTCGCGACGATCAACCCGGCCGCGGGAGACGACGTGATCGTGAGCATCGCCGAGAATGTCGCATCGTACTACGCGCTCGATCACATCGATCTCCAACACGGGACCGACGCAATGCGGAGGGTCACCGGAACGAATACCGTGTCATTCGAAGGCGCCCACGGCGCAGTGGTCACGTACATCAACAACGCCGTCGTCAACGTGTGCAAGGTCGGCACTAGCGGGACGTTCCAGTACCAGATCGGCACGAGCGGTACTGCTCAGGCGTTGTCACTAAGCAACGGTCAGTGTTCCACGATTGCAACACTTTCAGCAGCAACGCAGGACGACGTGATCGTTACGGTGCGCGAGAACGCATCGCCATCGTATCACCTCGACCACATGCTGCTGGCATTGGCCGCGCTCACTCCGCGGACGATGACGGGAACGAACAGCGTATCGTTCGAAGGCATGCACGGCGGCACCGTCACGTTCTACAACGTGCCCATTACCACGACGACGTTCGGTTGCACGTACACTCAGGGCTACTACAAGAACAAGGGAAGCGGTCTGCTCCCAACGGGGAACTTCTTCCTGAGCGGGCAGACCTGGCACAGCGTGCTCGAGACGGCACCGAAGCAGGGGAACGCGTACTACATCCTCGCGCATCAATACATCGCGGCGGTGATTAACGCGAAGACCGCGTCGACGACCACCGCGGTTGATGCCGCGCTCGCCGGTGCCGCGACGTATTTCGCTAAGGCGACGGCGGCAAACTGGTCCGTGAACGGTACGTATTCCAAGGAACAACTCACGGGTTGGGCCGACGTCCTCGACGCGTACAACAACGGGGCGTCCGGTCCGGGTCACTGCGACGACTGAGGCTGAGTCCGCTCCGAAGGCGTCCACGCCAAACGCGCGCATGCGTACGTCACGCATGCGCGCGTTCGGTGGCCGGTCAGGCACGGCCGTCACTGCCGGTGATACGACAACCCGGCGTTCGCCGCCTGCTCGACAGCCACGACCATCCCCGGCACGAGCTCCACACCCGGGAGAATGTTCGCCTTGAGATCCTCGTACACGACGCTCGGGTCGAGACCGCGCTTGGCGGCGAGCATGCCGGAGAAGATCGTCAACGCGTTGTTGCAGAGGATCGTCGTCGCGCCGCGGCGCTGCAGCGACTCGATGCTCGCCATCGGTAACGTCATGCCCAGAATGACGGGGGCTGTTCGCCATGGATTGGCGACCGCCGGCTTCCCTGTGGCCGGGTCGTTGGTCTCGAGGAACTCGCCCAGCTTGTACTTCGCCCACGCGGCGTCGTTGAGCCCGTAGAACGTCGTGGCGCCGTAGAACGTGAGCACGGCGTCGATGTCCGCGTCCTTGACGCCGAACGCCTTGTTGTAGGTGTCGTAGTAGTTCAGGATGTGCACGAGCGGGACGCCGCCGTTAGGCGTCGGCGTATCGAAGAACTGGCGGTGCTTGCCCTTGAGCCCATCCAGCCAGTGATTCGTCGGAACGACAGGGGCGGTACTCGCGGTGGAACCTGCGCTCGCGGTGGTCGATGCATCGAGCACCGGAGTGCGGGCGGCGAAGACGGCGGCCGCGGCGATGATCGTCAGGGATACGGCGATCGCCGAGCGGCGGGCGATGGCGTTATCGGTCAGCATGTGTTGGTCTCGGTCGGTGGTCATTTGACGGTGGCGACGACTTCCAGGTATTCCGACTGCACGCGCGTGGTGCCGTCCTTCGCGCGGTTGTTCTCGGCCCACAACTTCTCGAGGTCGCGCCGCAGGCCGCTGCGCTGCGCCTCGTCCAACGCCGCGAACGCGCGCAGCGTCGGTCCGTACCAGAGACGGAACTCGTTCACGACCTGCTCCGGCCCGAACGGGTATTCGAACGTCATCAGCCGCCGGGTTAGGGTCAGCGACGTGACGCCATCACCGAGCCGCGCGCGCACGGCGTCCTCGGTGCCCCACAGCAGTGGCGACGGAATGCCGGCCGGTGCGGGCACGTACGCGACCGTCGCTCTCAGCATCTCGCCGATGAATCCCGCAGGCGTCCAGTTGGCCATGGCGATGCGTCCGCCCGATCGCGTGACGCGCAGCAGCTCGCGGGCGGCGCGGTCGGGACGCGCGGCGAACATCGAGCCGAACATCGTCACCACGGTCTGGAACTCACCGTCCGCGTACGGCAGCTGCTCGGCGTCTCCGAGGTCGAACGCGATAGACACGCGCTCGGTGGCGGCGCGCGCTTCGGCCTGCGCGAGCAGGTTGGGGGCGATGTCGATGCCCGTCACCACTGCGCCGGTGCGCGCGGCGGGCAGTGCGAGGTTGCCGGTGCCACAGGCGACATCGAGTACACGCTCACCGACGTCGAGGCCGAGCCGCGCGATGAATTCAGCGGCGCCGCGGACGTAGCCTCGGGCAATGCGGCCGAAATCGCCGGCGGTCCACGTTGCCCGCACCCGCTCCGTGAGCGGGTCGGGCGCGACCACCTGGTCGGTGAGCGGAGACTTGAGTCCAGTCATATAGTGAGTCGGGTGCAGAATCGGAATGGAGGAATGCGAGTGCTCGTCGTTAGGTGCGCATCAGCGCGCCGCGGCGGGCGTGTCGGCGGGGTTGACGTACGTGAGGGCGAACGGGCCGATCGCGTGGACCTGGACGATCGTGAGCCCCCGCGCCATCGCGTAGTGCGGGTGCTCGGCGGGAAGGCTGGCGAAGTCGTCGCGGCCCAGGGCTTTCAGCGCCGACTCATCGAACTTCGGGCCCATGCCGGCCATGAACGTCCCGCTGAGGACCGTGACGTTCTCCACGGTCGGGTGCGTGTGCGCCGGGATCTTGTAGCCGTTCGGGAACCGGAGACGCACGGTGAACGGCTCGGCCTTGCTCGGGTCACCCTGCATCACCGCGAACTCGGCGCCCGGCGGGAAAATCGCGGGGGCAGGACCCCATTGGATGCCGTTCTGCGATGCGGACGCGTGGGCGGCGGGCGCCTGAACGGTGGCGCGCGGCGCGGTGGGGCTGTTCGCGCTCCGAGTGTCGTCGTTGGCTGCGGCTTTCGAGCAGGCGGCGACGGCGATGGTGGCCGCGATGAGTACGAGATGGTTGCTGCGCATAGGAGTACCTCCGGTATCTGGTAGTGCCCGAACCCAGCGTGCGTGTCGGGTTCGACGTGGGCGCAGATTACCGGAAGCGCGCAGGCGCTACAGCGTGGAAACCACGCGGACTTTCAACTGCGGTACGGGGAAATTCGGGGTCCAGTACGGTGTTCCACGGTACGGGGGTCGTATCTTCGCCCCGTGACTGGCTTTGCCGCTGCCGTGCTCAGCGGTTCGAGCGCGATTTCTGGGCCTGTGTGGTGGTGATCCCCATCTCGACCGCCCACGCGGCGAGCTGCGTCCGCGACGTGAAGCCGAGCTTCGACAGGGCATTGGCCACGTAGCCTTCGACGGTCCGTTCGCCGATCCCCAGCTCACGGCCGATCGCGCGGTTCGCCTTCCCGACCGCCACGAGCTCCGCGACCTCGCGCTCGCGACGGGTCAGGCCGCCTAACGCATCCTTCGCCACGCGCGACGCCGTCGGCGCCGGTGTAGAGGGGATGGCTCCGTTCAGCATCTCCACGAATCGCGCGCGCAGCGTGTCATCCGGGACCTTCGCCACCAATGTGTCCGCGATCGCGCGCGCCGCGTCGAACGCGCGCCGCGCTTCCAGACGCCTCCGCTGCAATCGATGCACGTGTCCGACCGCGAGCTCGATCCGCCACAGCATCTGAGGCGCCTCCTGCGCCGTCGCCTCGTCCCGCGCGGAGTCGAGCGTGTGCTCGGCGTCATCGAACCGGCTGAGCGTCGTGAGCGCGTCTGCCCGCAGCAGCGAGAGACGCGGAACGCCCAGCACACTGTCGGGATTCGCGGCGCGTTCGGCGGCGAGACGCGCGTCCGCGATCTCGAGCGCGAGCTCCGGCCGCCCTTCGATCAACGCGAGCTCGGCGCGCACAGCCCACAGCATTCCTTCGCCGAGCGTGTGAGCCGATGCTCCGGGCTCGTCGCCAGCGAGCGAACCGTCGTCATGATCGGTCAGCCGCGACGCACTGCTCCACACCTCGAGTGCGCCTGGCAGGTCGCCCGTGCGCGCGCGTGCGAGGGCGAGCGGGCCCGCCGTCCACCGTATCCACACGCGCGAGCCGAGCCGCTGCGCGATCCGATACGCCGACTCGAGGTGGTCGCGAGCGACGCCAGGCGCGAGCAGGTCGAGGGCCATCGCGCCGAGGACGCGGAGCGCGCCGGCCGTCCACTGGCGATGCTCGATCTCCTGCGCCTGCGTGAGCGCTTCGCGGGCCAGCGGCAGCGCGCGATCGTACTCGCCGCGGCCGACGAAACAGTCGGCGAGGATGAACCGCAGGAACGACTCGCCCGCCCGCCAGCCGATCTCGCGGGCCAATCCCAGCGACCGCAACGATCGCAGCTCTTCGGCCACCGTCGGGCTCGCGAACGGGGTGGTCGCCGACGACTGATACGATGGTCCGCATAACGCGAGGAGGCCGAGCGCGTTGGCGAGCTTGCGGCGGTCGTCGAGCTGCGTGAACAGCGTGACCGAACGCTCGTAATGCACTGCCGCCGCATGCGCTCGCCCACCGACGTGATGCGCCATCGCGATGAGATCGAGCGTCTCGGCGACACCCGGTTCGTCACCCAGGCGCTCGAAGATCGCGAGCGCCTCCTCGTGGTGCGGCAGCCCGGCCTGCGGTTGCTCCAGGTTCACGTGCCAGTTGCCGACGCGATTCAGGCTTCGCGCAACGAGCAGCTCGTCGCCGAGGGAGCGCGATACGGCCAGCGCGTCACGGCGGTACTCGCCGGCGCGCGCGTAGTCACGTGCGGACCACAGCATGCCTAACGCATACAACGCGTCCCACGCGCCGCGCAGGTCCGAACCGGCGCGGGCCCGCTCGAGCGCGGTGGTGAAGTCGTCGTGCGCGCGCTGGAATTCGCCGAGCGTCTCGTTCGCGCGCCCGCGGCCGAGATACAGATCGACCCCCGGTGTCACGCCCGCGCGCTCGGACGCGAGGAACGCCCGGTCGAGATGCGCGACTGCCTGACGCGGCGCGGAGAGCGCGAGCGCGTGCTCTGCCGCGCGCGTGGCGTGCGCCGCGGCGCGCTCCCAGTCGCCGGCTTCCCACGTGTGATAGGCGAGCGCCTCGATGACGGCATCCAGTGTTGCCGCGTGCTGGCGCTCGAGCGCGGCCGCGACTTCCCGATGCAGCGCCACGCGCTCGCGCGTCAGCAGCTCGGCGTAGATCGCCTCGCGGGTCAGCGCGTGGCGAAACGCGAACCGTTCCGCGGACTCCTCGACGACCAGCTGCGCCGTGATCAACTCCTTCACGAGCGCGAGCATCTCCTGTTCGTCGTGGCCAGTGAGCGTCTGCAGCAGACCGAAGTCGAACCGCCGGCCGGCGACGGCCGCCGTGGAGGCGACGGCGCGCGCGGGCGCGGAGAGCGCGGCGAGTCGTCGGCGCACGGCTTCGACGGCGGTGCGCGGGACACGCACGCGCTCGAGCGGGCGCGCACGCCACCCGCCACCGCCAGTCGGCGTCAGGTCGCCGGCGATGATCAATGCCTTGAGCGTCTCCTCGACGAAGAACGGATTGCCTTCCGTCAGTCCGTGCAACAGCTGCACGAACTCCGGCCCGAGGTTCTCGTGCGGGCCGAAGATCGCCTGCAGCATCGCGCCGACTTCGTTGCGGCCGAGCCGATCGAGCGGGAGCTCGTCGACGAGTCGAGCACGCTCGAGGTCCTCGATGAGACGCGTGAGTCGCGGGCCTGCCTCTTCACCGCGGTACGTGAGCGCGATGGCGACGCGCTGTGCGGTATGACTGCGCGCGAGATGAAAGATCAGATCGAGCGTCGCGTCGTCGCTCCAGTGGGCGTCCTCGAACGCGAGGAACACCGGCTGCGTGCGCGCGAGGGTCGTGACGACCTGCGTGAGTCCGTTGAAGAGTCGTCGCCGGTCCGACTCGGGATCGATCGTGGGGCTGGGCTCCGCGTCGGGAAGAAACGGTCGGAGCTCCGGAAAGATGCCGACGAGGTCGGATGCCGCTGGCGCGAGCACGTGTGCGACGAGCGCCGGCGACGCCGATGCGGCGAACAGTCGCACGAGATCGAGCAGCGGTGCATACGGGATCGACCGCTCCGCCTCGAACGACGCACCGTGCAGGGCGAAGAATCCGGCGGTGCGGGCTTCGTCCGTCATCGCGCGCAGGAGGCGTGACTTCCCGATCCCCGCCTCGCCGACGATCAGCGCGACGCGTCCGTTCCCTTCGCTGGCGCGCGCCAGAACCTGATGCACCGCGGCGAGTTGCGGGTCGCGGCCGACGACGGTCGGGCAGACGACATCGTGCTGGAGTTGCATAGCCAGACACGCTGTACGCACATGCCCGACGAGTCAATGGGCGCGGTGCTGCGCCGATGGTGTCGCCGCCCGGAGTTACGAGCCGCTGTAGCCACCGATGACCGGGAAGATTTCGCCCGTGATGTAGCTCGAGCACACCGGTGCCGCGAGAAAGACGTAGATCGGCGAGAGCTCTTCAGGCTGTGCCGGCCGCTTCATCGGTACGTCGGCGCCGAACTCAGCCACCTTCTCGGCCTTCTTGTCGGCGGGGTTCAGCGGTGTCCACACCGGTCCCGGCGCGACCGCGTTCACGCGGATGCCCTTTTCGATCAGGCTCTGAGCGAGGGAGCGTGTGAAGGCGTGGATGCCCCCTTTCGTCGTCGAGTAATCGAGCAGTTCCTTGCTGCCGAGCAGTCCGGTGACGGATCCGGTGTTGATGATCGCGCTGCCGTGCTCCAGGTACGGCACCACGGCCTTCGCCATATGGAAGTAGCCGTACAGGTTCGTCTTGATGGTGCGGTCGAAGTGTTCGAGCGAGAGGTCCTCGATCGAGTCGGTGTGTTCCTGGAACGCCGCGTTGTTGACGAGGATGTCGAGTCGGCCGAACTCGCGGTGCGTGCTCTCGACCGCCGACTCGCAGAATGCGAAGTCGGTGACGTCGCCCGGCATGAGCAGGCAGCGACGCCCTTCACGCTCGATGGCGTCTCTCGTCTCGTCAGCGTCGCGCTGTTCGGACGGCAGGTAGATGATCGCCACGTCGGCGCCTTCGCGCGCGAAGAGCACGGCGACTGCGCGCCCGATGCCGGAGTCGCCGCCGGTGACGATCGCGGCCATGTCCTGCAGCTTGCCCGAGCCGCGGTAGTCGGGGGCGAGGTAATTCGGGCGCGGCTCGAGATCGGCCTCGAGCCCTGGCTTGGCGAGATGCTGCTTGGGGAGTGGCGTCGCGGGCTGCTCGCGTGTGCCGACCTGCACCGCCTGCTTCTTCCTGCTCCCGTGGTCACCTTGCTGCGACTTCTTCTGTTCGTCGGCCTGGTCGACCTCGCGTTGAATCTCGCGATGGGCGCGTGTAGTTCGGTCCGTGCGGGGAGCGTCAGCCGTGGCGGACGCGGCTTTCTGGCGGCGGCTCTCGTCGCGTGGCGGGTCGCCGCGTCGTGGTTCGTCGCGATGTCTGGGTGACATGGGCCTGAGATCCGGATGGGTTGAGTCGTCGCACGTACGATGAGAAGTCATGACGCTCTCAACTTCCGTTCCGACCACAATGTCGCGCGTCGATAGCGCGCGCCCGACAGTCGAGGTAGAATCGTCCGCGATCGCGAAGCGGGCCGATGTGCGTTGACTGCACTAACACCCGAAGCCAGTCGGATCAGCCAGAAGCGGATGACGAGTTGCCGGATGCCTAACGCGCCACATCGATCGGCAGTGCTGTCGGCATTGCTGCTCGCGTTCTCGAGCCTGGTCGTCGCCGCGTGCAGCCCGAATGCGATGATGGCGCGGATCGTGCCGCCGGAACGCGACGCGCGCGCACGCCGCTATCTCGGCATGCTGACAACCGGTCAGCACGATTCGATTCTCACGCACGCGCGTTTCGGCTCGGATGCGGCGGCCGTCGCCACTGGCCTCGCTCAACTGGATTCGATCTTCCTTGGCCAGCGGCTCGACAGCATGCAGCTCGTCGGAGCGAATCTCTTCAGCAGCAATGGCAGGGAACGGCTGGACGTCGCCTACGAGTTTCGCACGCAGCAGGGGTGGAACGTCGCGTCGTTCGTCACGGTCGATTCGGGCACCGAGTGGGTCATCGACGGCATTCGTGCGAACCGGATCCCGGCGGAGCTCAAGAAGCTGAACGCGTTCACGCTCGTCGGACGGTCTGCGACGCACTACGCCGTGCTGGTGCTGACGGTCGCGATTGCGGCCTTCTCATTGGGGATGGCGGTCTTCATGGCCACTCGGCGAACGTTCCCGAAACGCTGGCGATGGGTCCTGGCGGCGCTGGTCGGCGTGGCGTCGTTGAAGATGAACTGGACGACGGGCGAGATGGCGACCGACGTGTTCCACGTGCAGCTGTTCGGGGCATCGGTGTTGAAGAGCGGCGACTTCGCGCCGTGGATCGTATCGTTCTCGTTCCCGCTGGGCGCGATCATGGCGTGGGAGCGGTATCGTCGGTGGCGGGATCGGCCGGCAGTCTTACCGACACCGGCGGATGCTGTCGCGTCGCCTGACGCGGATCTCATCGTCCGTGAGAGCGGTGCACCAGCCACGGGTGACGACTTCCAACCGTAGCGAAATCAGCCCACAGGAGCACGCCCTATGTCGGTCGATGCCATGCCGTCATTCCCGAACTCGCGCGACGCGCCGTCCCGGCTCGTCCGCGCTGGTCTGGCGACCGCCGTCGTCGATGGCCTCTTCTCGAGCGTGCTCGTGTCCGTGTTCTACGGCTCTACGGTCGCGCGCCTCTGGCAGGGGGTTGCGTCCGTACCACTTGGCCCGCGGGCGCTCGAGGGTGGACTGCACACGGTGCTCATTGGTCTGCTGATCCACGTCTGCGTCGCCTTCACGTGGTCGGCCGTATTCCTGTTTCTCGTTATGCGGCTGCCGTTCATCCGTACGCTGCTCGCCACGAGATACGGCGTGCTCAAGGTCGCGGCGATCTACGGGCCGTTCATCTGGATGATGATGTCGCTCGTCATCATTCCGCAGTTCACGCACCGGCCGCCGACGATCAACTATCGCTGGTGGATTCAGTTCTTCGGGCACATCCCGTTCGTCGCGCTGCCAATGATCACGCTGATCACGCGGGACCGGCGTTGACGCCCATCAGGCAGAGCTCGCGGTTCGGCCAGTTCGCGGCGACGACATTCTCGCCATCTCCCGGTTGCTGCCGATGTGCCCCGCGATGAACATCAACGCGACGAGCGGCATGCCGACGAACGCCCATGGAAGCACGCTGCGGTGGCGTATCAGGAACGCCTCTTCGGGATTGCCAGGGTCGTAGTACGCCGTGTACGTGCCACCGACCTCGTAGCGTGCCGTCACGCGCGATGCCCATCTCCCGCTCCGGCTTTCCCTGAGCGGCGTCACTCGGCTCGCCGTGTATTCGCGGTCCTGCACGCGGTACCGGTAGACCACCACCGGCTCGTACGTACTTCCGTCCGAGTCGCTGTGCTCCTCCACGCGTGTGCTCAGCACCGTCGCCGTGACGGGTTGAAACGTGAGGAGGCGGCGTTGCTCCTTCACGACCATCGTGACGCCAACGCCCAGGAACAGACAGCAGAACGCGCCGATCGCGAACACCGCCAGGCGGCCTCGACGCGCCTCGCGCTCGTCGCTCGCCGTCGGCGCTCCCGAGCCGGGTCGCGGGATCTGCTCCAGTTCCAGGAACTCGCGGACCACGTCGACCACCGCGCGCTTCGAGACGACGCCGCTCGTGTAATACGACGTCCACGGGATGCGGCGCTGGTCCACGAGCGTCAGCACCACGCGATACGTGCTGCTGCTGTCGGTCGATGACGACTCGTCGAGCGAGACGTCCGCGATGTCACGGAGTGGAATGGTCTGGCGCTGGACGCGCCCGAACCGCTCTCGCGTCAGGATGAAGACACGCTCCGTCTTGCTGAACGCGAACGTCTTACGCGTCGGGAGTGCGACGAGCAGCACGCCGCCGAGTGCCACCAGTCCTCCGAGCACTATCGGGACGGTGCCGATGCGGCCGTCGGGATCCTGCGTCAGGCCGATCCAGATGACAAACGCGCCTAACGCCCCGAGAAACACGCCGAACGCACGCAGCATCGCCGCCGAGTCGCGAATGATCAACTCCGTCGGCGAGCGGACGACGATCTTCATCGAGCCGGGCGCTCCACGACCACGCTCTCCGTGCCGTAGCGATCCACGGCCGTGACGAGTACGCGCGTCACCGGCGACGACGATGCCGCCGGAATCGTCAGGCGCCGTTGCGCGCCTGGCAGTATCCACGTGCGCCACGCGCCCTCGCTCAGCACGCGCACGGTCCACCAGGCCACGCGTCTGGTGTCGCCCGGCGTGAGGCGAACGATCATGTCCGTCGTGGCCGAGTCGGCGCGAAGCGAAACAGTGGGGCGTGCGGGTCGCGTGCGGCTCAACCACGGCGACGCCGGGACGAGCGCAGGCTCCGCGTACAACTGGGTGTGCAGCCGATCGGCGAGCGCGGCGGCGTTCGTCTGCACGGGAGGCTGAGTGGCCACGCCGACCAGCACCGAGTCGCGCCGCACGCCATTGGCGGCCATGAGCGCGCGCATGCTGAAATGAATGTCCCCGCCGGCATTCGCGGCCCGCGTCAGGCGCACCTGTTCCAGCAACTCGTCAGGCGGCCAGGCTGTTCCCGCCGCGCGGCTCGCGTTATGACCGGGCCACACGTGACGGTTCTTCACGTTCTCTCCCATCCACCAGCGCAGCAGCGTGGGGTAGCTCTGCGCCGTCTGCGCGATTGGCCAGTAGAGTTGCGGCACGAAGTAGTCGACCCATCCCTCGCGCAACCACTTCCGCGAGTCCGCATACAGCCGGTCGTAGGCGTCGAAGCCGGCGATCTCCGGCGGAGTGCCAGGCCGCCAGATGCCGAACGGGCTGATGCCGACCTTCACCCAGGGCTTGAGCGCCTTCGTGCGACGATAGATGTCGCGGATGAGCATGTTGACGTTTTCGCGCCGCCAGTCGTTGCGCGCGAGCGTACCGCCACCGCGCACATAACGCGCGTAGCTCGCGGAGTCGGGGAACGGAATCTCGGTGCTGTCCGGCCCGATCTCGGCATACGGGTAGAAGTAATCGTCCAGATGAATGCCGTCGACGTCGTAGCGCTTCACGACGTCGAGCATGACGCGAAGTGTCTGCGCGCGCACTGCGGGCTCACCCGGATCCATCCACTGATACCGCCCGTACGCGCGGACGAGCTCCGGGTGCGTGACGTTGAGGTGCGTCCGCGCCTGTTCACCGCGAGCGCTCGCGTGCCGTGCGCGATACGGGTTGAACCACGCGTGCAGCTCGAGCCCACGCTTGTGTGCCTCGTCCACCGCGAACGTGAGGGGATCGTAGTAGGGCTCAGGGGCGCGACCCTCGAGGCCCGTCAGGTATGCGGACCATGGTTCGTAGGGAGAGGCATACAAGGCGTCGGCGGCGGGACGCACCTGCAGGATGACGGCATTCAAGTTCAGCGATACGGCGCGATTGAGGATCGAGATCAGTTCTGCCTGCTGCTCCCACGACGACAATCCAGGTTTAGATGGCCAGTCGATGTTCGCGACGCTCGCGACCCAGGCGCCGCGAAACTCACGTTGAATCGATGGCGGGGCTCCCTGCGCATACAGCGATGAAGACATCACTGCGATGAGCGCGGATCGTCGGAGCATCACAGTACAGTTCATCGCGATTGGGCCGAAGGGTGAAACGATTGGGCGGATGACGCGGGAACAGCCGGATAAACCATGACAGCTAGGCCTCCTCACGCAACGAGCCTGATTTCTTGGGAACGGCCGCTCGGGACGTATTGGCTGCCCGAGCGGCCGTTCCCATTTCCTAAGAGTCCGGCGAGAGATCGCTTCAATGCAAAGCAGTTATCGGGCTGTTTCCGCGTCACCCGCGTCATCGCTTTTCCCAGGGGCCGCGGCGGACACATGCCTGGCCACGGAATCGGCAGACATCAGCCCCTCCCAGAGACCATACAGGTACATCGCGCCCAGCGCCCGATCGTACAACCCGTAGCCCGGCCGCCCCGTTTCCCCCCAGATCATTCGCCCGTGATCGGGACGCATCGGCC
>Ga0310810_10002678_pt1 | contig 19222 bp, 21 predicted proteins | sample NCmetagenome_FD_207641 | JGI IMG/M metagenome (GOLD analysis project Ga0310810, IMG submission 207641) | Soil microbial communities from experimental microcosm in Duke University, North Carolina, United States - NC | ecosystem: Engineered > Artificial ecosystem > Soil microcosm > Unclassified ...
CGCGCGTCGCCTTGACGAGCACGCGATAGCGCAGCGGATTCAGGTGCGAGAAGGCGAGGTCCTGCAGCTCGTGAAAGAGCGCGTTCAGCCCGAGGCGGTTGGCGATCGGCGCGTAGATCTCCATCGTCTCCTGCGCCACGCGCCGGCGCTTGGCGGGCGCCACCGCCGCGAGCGTGCGCATGTTGTGAAGGCGGTCGGCGAGCTTGATGAGGATGACGCGCACGTCGCGCGCCATCGCAAGGAGCATCTTGCGGAAGTTCTCGGCCTGCGCGTCCTCGGCCGACTGGAACTCGATCCGGTCGAGCTTGGAGACGCCGTCGACGAGCTCGGCCACCGGCTTGCCGAAGGATTGCGAGATCTCGTCCTTGGTGACCGAGGTGTCTTCCATGACGTCGTGCAGCAGCGCGGCGACGAGCGCCTGGCCGTCCAGGTGCCAGCCGGCGAGGATCTCGGCGACCGCGAGCGGGTGCGAGATGTACGGATCGCCCGACTGGCGCGTCTGGCCGGCGTGCGCGGCCTCGGAGAACCGGTAGGCATCCGAGAGGCGCGCGACATCGCTCGGCTTCAGGTAGCCGAAGCGGGCGTCAGTGAGGACGGGCACCGCGGCCATGGGGGAAGTGTAGTCCTCTCGCCTGCCGCCGGGCCCCCCGGGCCGACAGCAGCGGGGAAAGGGTCCGCCGCGCTAGAGTCCGCGCGGCACCCCGGCCCGCTAGGCGCCGGGCGGCGTGGGGGCGGCCGGCGCGGCCACGCTCGGCGCGGCGGGGGCCGGATTGCGGCGCAGCACCTCGATGCCCACCTTGCCGACGGCGATTTCGCGCAGCGCGATCACCGTGTGCTTGTCGCGGTTGCCCTCGACGAGCGGCGTGGCGCCCGAGCCGAGCTGGCGCGCGCGGTAGGTCGCCGCCAGCGTGAGCTGGAAGCGGTTGGGGATTCTTTTCAGGCAATCGTCGACCGTAATGCGGGCCATGGCTCTCTCTTCAGGATTTTTTCAGACGCTCGGTTCGGATGATGGCCTGCAGATCGCGCTTGGCCTCATCGAAGTCTTTGTTAATTATAACGTAATTGAACTCCGGTGAGTGGGAAATTTCCTCCTCCGCGCTTGCCATGCGCCGCCGGATGACCGCGTCGGAGTCCTGTCCCCGGCTGCGCATGCGCCGCTCGAGCTCGGCCACCGAGGGCGGTAGGATGAAGATGCCGATCGCCTCGGGCAGAAGCCGCCTGACCTGCTGCGCGCCTTGCCAGTCGATCTCGAGCACCAAGTCCTGGCCGCGGGCGAGCGCCTCGCGGATCACCGACTGCGCGGTGCCATAGCGGTTGCCGTGCACCTCGGCGCTCTCGAAGAATTCGCCGCGCTCGAGCATGCCGAGGAAGGTCTTCTCGTCGACGAAGTGATACTCGCGCCCGTTCTGCTCGCCGGGCCGCGGCGCGCGCGTGGTGTAGGAGATCGAGAGCTTCAGCTTCGGATCTTCCTTGAGCAGCGCATCGATGAGCGAGCTCTTGCCCGCGCCCGAAGGCGCGGTGATCACGAAAAGCTGTCCCTTCATTCGATGTTCTGCACCTGCTCGCGCACCTGCTCGATGAGGAGCTTGAGCTCCAGCGCGCAATCCGAGAGTTTCAGCCCCGCCGCCTTGGAGGCGAGCGTGTTCGCCTCGCGGTTCAGTTCCTGCGCGAGGAAGTCGAGCCGCTTGCCCACCGGAGCGCCGGATCGCTTTTCCGCGCCCCCGAGCGTGCGCTCCACCTCCTGGATATGGGCCGCCAGGCGCGTGAGCTCCTCGTCCACGTCGGTGCGCGTGGCGAAAAGCGCGATCTCGGCGCGAATGCGCTCCTCGTTGCCCGCGCCGAGCGCCTCGCGCAGCCGCTCCTCGAGCTTTGCCTTGAAGGCGGCGATCGCCTCGGGAACAAGCGGCGCCGCCTCGGCGAGGCGCTTTTTCATGTCGGCGATGCGCCCGAGCACGATCGTCGCGAGCTTGGCGCCCTCTCTCGCGCGCGCGGCGCAGAGCTCGTCGAGCGCCGCGCGGCACAGCCGCTCGATCATGGCGCGCGTCGGCTCCTCGTCGGCGGGCGGCTCGGTGAGCACGCCGGGCCAGCGCAGCACGTCGGCCGCGCCGAGCGGCGCGGCGTCGGGAAATTTCTCCCTCACCACCTGCTGCAGCTGGCGCAGCCGCTCGAGCGTCTGCGGATCGAGCTTGTGCTGCGCGCGGCGCCCGGTATCGGTGAGCGAGAGCCGGCAATCGACCTTGCCGCGCGCGATGCGCGCGACGATCAGCTCGCGCAGCATCGGCTCGGCGCTTCGCAGCTCGTCGGCGATGCGCAGCTGCACGTCGAGGTAACGCGAGTTCACCGAGCGCAGCTCGAGTGCGAGCGCCCCGCGCGGAGATTCGCCGCTCGCGACCGCGTAGCCGGTCATGCTGTGGACCATGGGGGCGGGTATCATAAGGGCAGATGTCTTCCCAAGCCAATCAGCCGCTGCCGGAAGGCTTCCAGCTCGAAAATTACCGAATCCTCCGCTTGCTCGCCTCGGGCGGATTCTCGTTCGTTTATCTCGCGCACGACGAGAACGAGGTGCCGGTCGCGATCAAGGAGTACCTTCCCGCGACGCTCGCGCTGCGCAATGCGGACGGTCCCGCGCCCGTCGTGCCGGAGCAGAACATGGCGACCTTCCGCTACGGGCTGAAGTGCTTCTTCGAGGAAGGCCGCGCGCTCGCGACGCTGCAGCACTCGAACGTCGTGCGCGTGGTCAATTTCTTTCGCGCCAACGACACGGTGTACCTCGTCATGCGCTACGAGCGCGGCCGCACGCTGCAGGAGCACATCCACAAGAAGAGCGGGCCGATTAGGGAGGAGTGGATCCGCGGCACCTTCGCGCCGCTCCTGAACGGCTTGCGCGAAGTGCACACCCACAAGCTGCTGCACCTGGACATCAAGCCGGGCAACATCTACGTCCGCAACGACGGCGCGCCGGTGCTCATCGACTTCGGCGCGGCGCGCCAGACGCTCGATGCCGAAGGCATGAAGCTGCCGCCGATGTTCACGCCGGGCTTCGCCTCGCCCGAGCACCACCGCGAGCGCGAGAAGCTCGGTCCCTGGAGCGACATCTACTCGATCGGCGCCTCGATGTACGCCTGCCTGGCGGGCTACGGGCCGCCGCCCGCGCCGCAGCGCCTCGAGAAGGACAAAATGACAAGCGCGCGCAAGGGCTGGTCGGGCAAGTATTCCGCGGAGCTGCTGGACACCATAGACTGGTGCCTGCGCCTGAACCACCTCGAGCGCCCGCAGAGCGTGTTCGCGCTGCAAAAGGCGCTGCTCGGGGAAAAGCTGCCGGAGTTCCGCGGCGAGGCGCCGATGCTCGACCAGCTCAAGGATGCGATCTTCAAGTTCGCCAGGCGCTAGATGAAATTCTCGATTTTCCAGGACACCCGCGTCGGCAAGCGGCCCTACAACCAGGACCGCCTTGGCCACTGGAAGACGGCCGAGTCGCTCTTCCTCGCGGTCGCCGACGGCATGGGCGGTCACGCCCACGGCGAGGTCGCGGCGCAGATTGCGATCGATTGCCTGGGCGCCGCGTTCCGCGCCGAGGCGAGGCCGCGCGTCGCCGACCCCGACCTGTTCCTCACCCGCTCGATCGGCCGCGCGCACGCGATGATCCTGCACCAGACCCAGAAGATGGGCCTCTCCACCGATCCCTCCAACAGCCCTCGCACGACGATCGTCGCCTGCCTCGTGCAAGGCGGCTATGCATTCTGGTCCTTCGTCGGCGACTCGCGCCTGTATCTCATCCGCGAGGGGCGCATTGTCACGCGCACCCGCGATCACACCCCCGTGCAGATGCTGATCGATGCAGGGCGCATCCGCGAGGAGGCGGCGATGACGCATCCGGACAAGAACAAGCTGCTGCAATGCCTGGGCGGACCGCGCGCCCCGCGGGTCGAGCCGACCGCGCACGCGCGGCTCGCCAAGGACGACCTGGTGATGCTTTGCTCGGACGGCTTCTGGGGCCCGCTCACGCAGCGCCAGCTGCTCATGGGACTCATCGGCAAGCCGATCTCCAGGGCGCTGCCCGAGCTCATCGACCTCTCGGAGGCGCGCGCCGGGGCGCGCTGCGACAACATCACCGTGCTCGCGATCGAGTGGCACGAGAAGGCTGTGCCGCCGCCCGTCGAGCCGCTCACCGTGCCGATGGAGGAGTCGACCGAGTTCAAGGACTTCAGCGCGACCGAGCCCGATTTCATGCGAATGAGCGATGCCGACATCGAGCGCGCCATCGCCGACATCAAGAAGGCGCTGAAGAAAAACGAGATCGAGGGCAAGAAATGAAAGACACCGCATGAGGCCGAGCGGACGAAAGGCCGACCAGCTGCGCCCGGTGCGCATCCAGCGCGGCTACACCCGCCACGCCGAGGGCTCGGTGCTGGTCGAGTTCGGCGACACTAAGGTGCTCTGCACCGCGAGCGTGGAGGCGCGCGTTCCGCCGTTCCTGCGCGACAAGGGGCGCGGCTGGGTGACCGCCGAATACGGCATGCTGCCGCGCGCCACGCACACGCGCGGCGATCGCGAGGCGGTGCGCGGCAAGCAGTCGGGCCGCACGCAGGAAATCCAGCGCCTGATCGGGCGCGCGCTGCGCGCGGTCGTGGACCTGCCGGCGCTCGGCGAGCACACCGTGCAGATCGATTGCGACGTCGTGCAGGCCGACGGCGGCACGCGCACGGCGGCAATCACCGGCGCGTTCGTGGCGCTGCACGACGCGCTCGGCTGGATGAAGGGCAAGGGCATGATCGCCACGCTGCCGGTTCGCGACTTCGTCGCAGCGGTCTCGGTGGGCGTGTATGAGGGCACGCCCGTCGTCGACCTCGATTATCCCGAGGACTCGGCCTGTCAGACCGACATGAACGTGGTGATGACGGGCGGCGGCCGCTTCGTCGAGCTGCAGGGCACGGCCGAAGGCGAGCCCTTCGCGCGCGCCGAACTTGACCAGCTCCTCGATCTCGCCTCGCGCGGCATCGGCGAGCTCATCGCCCACCAGCGCCGCGCCCTGGGACCGTGAAAAGCCTGGTTCTTGCCTCGGGCAACCGGGGCAAGCGCGACGAGATCCAGGCGCTGCTCGAGCCCTTCGGCACGCGCGTCGTTACCCAGGCCGAGCTCGGCATCACCGAGGCGGAAGAACCCTACGAGACGTTTCTCGAGAACGCGCTCGCCAAGGCGCGCCACGTCTGCTTTGCGACGCGCTTGCCCTCGCTCGCGGACGATTCCGGCATCTGCGTCGACGCGCTCGGCGGCGCTCCCGGGGTGCACTCGGCGCGCTACGCGGGCGAGCCCAGGTCGGATGAAAGGAACAATCAGAAGCTGCTTTCAGAGCTGCTCCACGAGCAGAACCGCCGGGCGCACTACGTGTGCGTGCTGGTGCTCATGCGCGGCCCCGCGGACACCGACCCGCTGGTGGCCGCGGCCGAATGGCACGGCGAGATCGCGACCGCGCCGCGCGGCACGGGCGGCTTCGGCTACGACCCGCTTTTCTGGCTGCCTGCGCTCGGCCAGACGTCGGCCGAGCTGGAGCCTGCGCACAAGAATCGGATCAGCCACCGGGGCCAGGCGCTCGCCAAGCTGCTCGAGCTTCTCAAGGCGGCGCCATGAGCGCAGTGCTGCGCGACCTGCGCGGCGTGCACTTCGATGTGTTGCCGCCGCTTTCGCTCTACGTCCACATTCCCTGGTGCGTGCGCAAATGCCCGTATTGCGATTTCAACTCGCATGAGCGCTCGGGCAGCCTGCCCGAAGCGGAGTACGTGGCGGCGCTCTTTCGCGACCTCGAGGCGCTCCTGCCTTCGGTCTGGGGGCGGCGCCTCCAGTCGATCTTCATCGGCGGGGGCACGCCCAGCCTGTTTTCCGCCGAGAGCATCGACGCTTTGCTCGCCGGCGTGCGCGCTCGCCTGCTTGTCGAGCCCGAGGCGGAAATCACGCTCGAGGCCAACCCGGGAACGGCGGAAGCGGCGCGCTTTCGCGGCTACCGTCAGGCCGGCGTGAACCGGCTTTCGCTCGGCGTGCAAAGCCTGCAGGACGCAAAGCTGCGCGCGCTCGGGCGAATCCACTCGGCCGCCGAGGCGCGCCGCGCAGTCGAGATGGCGCTGGCTGTGTTCGACAACGTGAACCTCGACCTCATGTACGGGCTCCCCGGGCAGAGCGAGGACGAGGCGCGCGCCGATCTCGAAGCGGGCATCGCGCTCGGCACGCCGCACCTCTCGGCCTACCAGCTCACCCTCGAGCCGAATACGGTTTTCTATTCGAAGCCGCCGCAGCTTCCGGATCACGATGCCTGCGCCGACATGCAGCGCAGGGCCGAAGAGACGCTCGCGCGCGCGGGCTTTGAGCACTACGAGACCTCGGCCTTCGCCCGGCCGGGCCGGCGATCGCGCCACAACCTCAACTACTGGGAGTTCGGCGACTACCTCGGCATCGGCGCGGGCGCGCACGGAAAGATCTCTTTCCCCGAGCGGGTGACGCGGCATGAGCAGGCGAAGCAGCCGCGCGAGTATTTGAAAGGCGCTTCTTGTGCCGGGATTAAAACGATCGACGCGGCCGAGCTGCCGTTCGAATTCATGCTGAACGCGTTGCGCCTGGTTGAAGGATTTGCGCCCGCGCTGTTCACCGCGCGCACCGGGCTCGCCTCGACCGTCATCGAGGCGAAGCTGAGGCAGGCCGAGGACAAAGGCTTGATCGAGCGAAGCGCAGAACGGATCCGGCCCACCGAGCGCGGCCGGGCGTTCCTGAACGACCTGCAGCAGATCTTTCTGCCCTAGCGGCTACTGCGGCTGCAGGCCGATCTGGTGGAAGAGCTTGGCGTAGCGCTCGAGCTGGGTCTGGGTGTAGCGCGCGAGCTCCTCGGGCGAGGTCGCATTGACGGCGAACCCCTGCGCGACCAGCTTCTCGCGCACCTCAGGCGCCGCGGTGGCCTTGACGATTTCCGCGTTCAGCCGGGCCACGATGTCGGGCGGCGTGCCTTTGGGCACCACCACGCTGAAATTGGAGCTGAACTCGAAGCCCGGTAGCGATTCGGCGACGGTCGGCACCTCGGCGAAGAGCGGCGAGCGGCGCGGGCTCGCGACGCCGAGAATCCTGAGCTTGCCGCCCTTGACCATCGAAAACACGGTCGGCATGCCGGAGAAGCTCGCGTCGACCTGGCCGGCGGCGGCGTCCATCGCCGCGGCCGCGGCGCCGCGGTAGGGAATGTGCGTGATGAACACATGGGCGCGCGCCTTGAACAGCTCCATCGCGATGTGCTGCGGGCTGCCGTTGCCGCCCGAGGAGTAGTTGAGCGCGCCGGGCCGTGCTCTCGCCGCGTGCATCAGGTCCGCGGCGGTGCGAAACGGCGAGTTCGGCGGCGCGACCAGCGCCCATTCCATCGTCGCGACGAGCGAAACCGGCGCGAAATCGCGCAGGATGTCCCACGGCATCTTCGCGTAGGTGTTCGGCACCATGGTCATGATGCTGTCGTTGAAACCGCCGATGACGTAGCCGTCGGGCGCCGCCTTCGCCACGCGCTCGGCGCCGATGAGGCCGGCGGCGCCGGGCTGGTTCTCCACGATCACCGTCTGGCCCATGTTCTGCGACATCTTCTGCGCCACGATGCGCGCGGCGTTGTCGACGGCGCTCGCGGCCTGAAGCGGCACGACCATCAGGATGGGCTTGCGCGGGTAATCCGATTGGGCCGGCGCGCAGGCGCAGAACGCGAGCGCGCCAACGAAAAGGAGGAGCCTCATGCGAAGGGAGGTTAGCGGTTCCCCCGGCGAAACACCACATCGCGCACCGGGTGCCCTCGGGCGAGGCCCCGCCGCTCGAACTTCGTCGCGGGCCGGCTTTTTTCTTCGGCGGACGCGGCAAACAGCGGGCTGGCGGCAAAGACCTCCTCGATCTGCAGCGCATACTCCGGCCAGTCGGTGGCGGCGTGGAAATAGCCGCCGGGCGCGAGCTTTCGCGCCGCCAGCGCGGCGAAGCCCGGCTGCACGAGCCGGCGCTTGTGATGGCGCTTCTTCGGCCAGGGATCCGGGAAGAAAAGGTGGATGCCGGCGAGCGCGCCGTCCGGGATCATGCGCTCGAGCACCTCGACCGCGTCGTGACGGACGACGCGGAGGTTGGCGATGTTGTGATCGACAATCCTGCGCAGCAGGCTGCCAACGCCGGGTCCGTGCACCTCCACCGCGATGAAATCGGTGTGCGGATTTCCCAACGCGATCTCGGCGGTCGTCTCGCCCATGCCGGAGCCGATTTCCAGCACGACCGGGGCGCTGCGGCCGAAAAGGCTTTTCAAATCCAGGGCGCGATCTGAAAAGGAGATTCCGTACTTCGGCAGCAGCTCTTCGAGCGCGCGCTGCTGTGCGGGCGTCGTCCTGCCCTGGCGCAGGACGAAGCTCCGGATCGTCCGGGGGTTCAAGCCGCCCTGGATTGGGAGGGAGAGATCGTGCCTTCGGTCGGCGAGGAGGGCGCGGCGCTGTAGAGCTTCTTCGGCATGCGCCCGGCGAGGAAGGCTTCGCGCCCGGCCTCGACCGCGATCCGCATCGCGCGCGCCATGCGCACGGGATCCTTCGCCGCCGCGATCGCCGTGTTCATGAGCACGCCGTCGCAGCCGAGCTCCATCGCGATCGCCGCGTCGGAGGCCGTGCCGACGCCGGCATCGACGAGCACCGGCACCTCGACCCGCTCGATGACGAGCTGAAGGTTCCACGGATTGAGGATGCCCATGCCCGAGCCGATGAGCGAAGCGAGCGGCATCACGGCGACGCAGCCGAGGTCGGCCAGCATCTTCGCCTGGATGGGATCGTCGGAGCAGTACACCATGACCTTGAAGCCGTCCTTGACGAGCTGTCCGGCCGCCTGCAGCGTCTCGGGCATGTTCGGGTAGAGCGTGTGCGCATCGCCGAGCACTTCGAGCTTGACGAGGTCGTGACCGTCGAGCAGCTCGCGCGCAAGGCGCAGCGTCCGCACGGCGTCCTGCGCGCTGTAGCAGCCTGCGGTATTGGGAAGGTAGGTGTACTGGGAGGGCGGCAGATACTCGAGGAGCGAGGGTTCGCCTTTCGTCTGCCCGATGTTGGTGCGGCGAATTGCGACCGTCACGATCTGCGCGCCCGAAGCTTCGATCGCGGCGCGCGTCTGCGCGAAGTCCTTGTACTTGCCGGTGCCGACGAGCAGGCGCGAGCCGAAGCGACGTTCGCCAATGACCAGCGGATCGTCTGCGGCGTTCAAGTTTTCAGCCCCCCCCCACCGCGACGACAATTTCCAGGCGATCGCCATCGGCGAGCAACGTCGCCGCATGGGCGGCTTTCGGCACGATCTCGCCGTTGCGCTCCACGGCGATCTTTTTCCCGCCCAGAGCCATTTGCTGGACCAGGTCCCGCACCGTGAGCGGTCCGGGGTGGCTCTGGCCGCTGCCATTGACAATAATCTGGATCATTTCAAACACAATCGATATGAATCAATAAGTTACGGTGTTGGAAGAATGTCACAGAATGTTAAAGTAAACTCTCGAAACGGGCATTTTTTCCTACACGCCACCGGACAGTCAGCGTACAGTTCGGACCACGTAGGAAACATTGTAGGAGAAGAACAATGAGACTGAACGCTCTGATCGTCACCGCCAGCCTGCTCGCGGGCGGCTGCTCTACCCTCACCGACCTCGGCGTGGTGCGCAAGGAAGGCCTGCGCAACGACAACGGGGACCTGATCGGCTACAAGCAGCTCGTGCGCAACGAGCGCACCGGCGAAGTGTTCGCGCAGATCCAGATGTTCACGCCCGTGCGGGATGGCAAGGGCGACCTGATCGGCTATGAAGAACAGGTGCGCGATGGCGCCATCATCCGCGATGCGAGCGGCCGGACGATCGGCAACCGCTTTTCGGATCTGCGTAGCCGCAAGGGGTTGACCATCGTGTTCCGCCCGGCGGACGCGCCGCAAGTCGCGGTGTCGGAGCCGAAGCTGCTCGATTTGATGGCTTCGCTTTCCAAGTCGGACCTGCGCCGCATCCAGTAATCGCAGCGCAGCCGCTGTATGCGACGGCCGCGGACCCCCGCGGCCGTTTTGTTTTCAGGGCCGAAACGGCCTGGCGCGCCAAGGGGATGAACTTCGCACGGCGGCTGTTAGCAATCTAGAATGACGGGATAGCCCCAAGCGGCCTTCGTATAGTGGCAATACCCGAGCTTCCCAAGCTCGTGCGGCGGGTTCGATTCCCGCAGGCCGCTCCACTTCCGCGTTACGACGGACGCTCGCGCGGCTCCTGCTTTGCCTTTTCCTGCTCCGAGGGCGTCCGAAGGATGGCGAACATGCGGTCGTTCGCCTTGCGAATGGCGTAGCGCAGGCGGCGCTCGGTGTCGTGGCGCCGGTCTTTCGGGTCTTTGTCGGGACTCATCGCCCAGAGCATAGCGGCGGCTCGCTTCTGTGGCTGTCGGACGATCCGTGACAGGGACTGTCGCTGGCGCTGGACAAAGCCGTAGAATTTGGCCGCCATGCCCTATTCGGTGGAAGGCAAGCTCGTGGTGGCGATTTCGTCGCGGGCGCTGTTCGACTTCGAGGAAGAAAACCGGATCTTCGACGCGCAGGGGGAGCAGGCCTACATCGACCTGCAATTCGCCCGCCTCGAGGTGCCGGCGAAGGAGGGCGTCGCCTTTCCGCTCGTGAAGAAGCTGCTCGCCTTCAACACCCGCGAGGCGCAGCGGGTCGAAGTGGTCATCCTTTCCAAGAACGACCCGGTTTCGGGATTGAGGATCTTTCGCTCGGCCAAGCACGCCGGGCTCGCGATCGAGCGCGGCGTCTTTACCCGCGGGCGCAGCCCCTACCGGTATCTCGATGCCCTGCGCGCGAACCTCTTCCTGTCCGCCAACGAGCAGGACGTGACCGGCGCGCTCGATGCGCGCTTCCCCGCCGCGCGCGTCGTGCCCGAGTCGGCGCAGGCCGCGGGCCGTCATGCCGACGAAGTGCGCATCGCCTTCGACGGCGATGCGGTCCTTTTTTCCGACGAGGCCGAGCGCGTCTTCCAGGCCGATGGCCTGGACGCCTTCACGCGCCATGAAACGCTGCATGCCCTGCGGCCGTTGCCGCCGGGACCGTTCAAGCCCCTTCTCGAGGCGCTGCACCGGTTGCAGGCCGCGGCGGGCACCGACACGCCGATGCGGCTTCGCACGGCGCTCGTCACGGCGCGCAGCGCGCCCGCGCACGAACGCGCCGTGCGCACTCTCGTCGACTGGAACATCGCCGTCGATGAAGCGCTCTTCCTCGGCGGCCTCGACAAGGGCGAATTCCTGCGCGCGTTCCAGCCGGACTTCTATTTCGACGATCAACGCGGCCATGTCGAGTCGGCGCGCCAGCACGTCGCCACAGGTCATGTCCCGTTCGGCATTGCCAACCTGGGAAGGAAGGCGTCATGAGAATTCTCAAGTACGCGCTTTTCGGTCTCGTCAGTCTCGTTCTCGTCGCGGTCGTGGCCGTTCTCGTGGTCGTTGACGGCGCTTTCGTCAAGTCGCGCCTCGAGCAGGCGATGAAGGCGAAGAACCGCACGCTTTCGATCGAGGGCACGCCGACGATCCGCCTTTATCCCGTGGCGGGCATCGCGCTCGGCAAGACCTCGCTCAGCGAGGCGGGCACTGACAGGGTCTTCGTCGCGCTCGATTCCGCCGAGGTGGCGGTTCGCACGATGCCGCTTCTTTCGGGCGAGGTCGCGGTCGAGACGCTGAAGATCGCGGGCCTGCGCGCCAACGTCGTGCGCCACAAGGACGGCAGCACCAACTATTCGGACCTCGCGGGCGGCAAGGAAACCTCCGCCAAGGGCGAAAAGCCGTCGGTATTGCGGATCGCTGAGGTGCAAATCGACAAGGCGCAGCTGTCCTATCGCGACGAAGCGAGCGGACAGGAACTGAACGTCGCCGATCTCAACGTGAAGACCGGCCGCCTCGATGGGCAGACCCCGGGTGACGTTTCGTTGGCCGCCCACGTCACCGGCAAGAAGCCCGAGGTCGATCTGCGCGCCCAGACCTCGGGGGCGCTCCGCTTCGATCTCGCCAAGGCCGAGTTCGCATTCGACAAGTTCAGCGCGCAGGCCAAAGGCCGCATCGACCGGGATGCGCTCGAGGTCGACTTCTCGGCGCCCAAGGTGGAAGTGACGCCCTCTCGCGCTGCAGGGTCCGAAGTGCGCGGCTCCGTGCTGATCAAGGGACCGCAGCGGAACCTGAACGCGAAGCTGCGGATCGCCGCGGTCGAAGGCACGGCCAAGGCGCTCACTGTGCCGAACATCGCGCTCGAGCTCGATGCCGCGATGGAGCATCTCAAGATGAAGGCGAGCCTGCAGGCCGCGCTCAAGGCGAACCTCGAGAAGCAGGACCTCGACGCCGAGGTGTCCGGCAAGCTCGATGAGGCCGCGGTGAAGGTGAAGCTTGCGCTCACGAACTTCGCGCCGCTCGCGGCCACCTTCGACGCGAGCTTCGACCGGCTGAACGTCGACCAGTACCTTCCGCCCGAGAAGAAGGAGGCAAAGGCGGACGATCGCGTCGACCTTGCGCCGCTCAAGGGCAGGCAGGTGAGCGGCAAGCTCGCGGTCGGCAATCTCGTCGTCAAGCACGTGAAGATGGAAAACGTGAAGGCCGAGATGAAGCTTGCCGACGGCAAGCTCGAGATCTCGCCGATGACGGCGAACCTCTATGGGGGAAGCACAACGGGCTCGCTCGTGGCCGACTCGAACGGCAACAAGGTGCACGTGAAGGAAGCAGCCCAGAATGTCGCGATCGGCGCGCTGCTCCGCGATGCCGCCAACAAGGACCTGCTGGAGGGCAAGGGCAGCGTGGCGCTGGATGTGCAGACGGCGGGAGCGACGGTGCCGGCGATGAAGAAAGCCCTCGCGGGAAGCGCGCATCTGGCGATGAAGGATGGCGCGATCAAGGGCTTCAACCTCGCCGATACGGCGCGCAACGTGAAATCGGCGGTCGGCATGAAAACGGCCAAGCCCGATCCCTCGCAGAAGACCGATTTCTCGGAGCTGTCGGCCAGCTTCAACATCAAGAACGGCGTCGCGCATAACGAGGACCTCAAGGCGCAATCGCCCTTCCTGCGCCTGGGCGGCGCGGGCAACATCGACATCGGCAACAGCACGATCGACTACACGGCCAAGGCGACGCTCGTCGCGACCTCGAAAGGCCAGGGCGGGCGCACGGTGAACGATGTCGCCGGCGTGACCGTGCCGGTAAAGCTCTCCGGCGCGCTCGACAGCCCGACCTGGAATGTGGACTACTCGGCGCTCGTAGGATCGATGGCGGGCGGCGCGCTCGGCAAGGCGGCGGGCTCCGTCACCGACTCGGCCAAGAAAGGTGCCGGAAGCGTCACGGACAAGGTGCGCGGCCTGTTCGGCCGCTAGAGCCTTTTTTCTTCCACCGCGTGGCAGGCGGCCTGCCGGCCGTCGTGCAGCTTTAGCTCGGGCCGTTCTTCCCTGCAGCGCGCGTTCGCATGCGGGCAGCGCGGATGAAACGCGCATCCCCTCGGCGGCGAGAGCGGATTGGGCACTTCGCCCGCCACCGGCGTGCGCGCGCGCCCGCTCATCTCCAGGTCCGGGACCGCGTCGAGCAGCATGCGCGTGTAGGGGTGCTTCGGGCGCGCGAAGAGCGCCTCGGCCTCGGCGAGCTCGACCAGTCGGCCGAGATACATGACGCCGACGCGGTCGGCGACGTGCGAAACCACGGCGAGGTTGTGCGAGATGAAGAGATAGGTGAGGCCGAGCTCGGACTGCAGCTGCGTCATGAGGTTGAGGATCTGCGCCTGCACCGAGACGTCGAGGGCCGACGTCGGCTCGTCGCAGACGAGGAACTCGGGCCGGCCCGAAAGCGCGCGCGCGATCGATATGCGCTGGCGCTGGCCGCCTGAGAACTCGTGGGGGTATTTTTCTCCATCCTCGGGCGAGAGGCCGACCTGCGTGAGCAGCTCGGCGACCCGGGCGGCGATCTGCTCCTCGCGCTGCAGCAGGTTCAGTACGCGAATCGGCTCGGCGACGATCTCGCGGACGCGCCAGCGCGGATTCAGGCTCGCGTACGGGTCCTGGAAGATCATCTGCATGCGCCGCCGGATCCGCTCGGTCTGCGCACCCGCCGACGAGCTCGAGATGTCCACGCCGTCGAAGGCGATGCGGCCGCGCGAGGGCGAATAAAGTCCCACGATCAGCCGCGCCACGGTGGATTTGCCGCAGCCGGATTCGCCCACGAGCGCCAGTGTCTCGCCTTTGCGCACCTCGAGCGACACATCGTCCACGGCGCGCAGGATGAGCCGCGGCGCGCGCTCGACCACGCGGTTCAGCCAGGGGCGCGAGACGTCGAAGTCCCGGCCGACCGACTCGAGCCGCAGCAACGCGTTTTCAGCCATACAACCAGCAGGCGGTGAGGTTCGACCCGGCCGCGAGCGGCTCGGGCCGCTCCACGCGGCAGCGCTCAAACGCCTTGGGGCAGCGCGGATTGAACGCACAGCCGCTCGGAATCGCGGTGAGGCGCGGCATCGACCCCTCGATCTGCACGAGGCGCGCGTGGCGCTCGCGCGTGGCGGCCCGGATCTTCGGTATGGAGCCCATCAGCCCCACGGTGTAGGGGTGGCGCGGCGCGCGCAGCAGCTCGCCCACCGGGCCGATCTCGGCGATGCGGCCCGCGTACATGACGGCGACACGGTCGGCGGTCTCGGCGATGACCCCCATGTCGTGGGTGATCAGCATGACGGCGGTGCCGTGCTCGCGCGCGAGCTTCTTCAGGAGCTGGATGATCTGCGCCTGGATCGAGACATCGAGCGCGGTGGTCGGCTCATCGGCGATGATGAGGCGCGGCTCGGCGCAGAGCGCAAGGGCGATCACCACGCGCTGGCGCATGCCGCCCGAGAACTGGTGCGGGTAGTGGTCGATGCGGGCTTCGGGCGCCGGGATGCCGACCTCGCGCAAAAGGCCGAGCGCGCGCTCGCGCCCGGTCTTGCGGTCCGTGCCCAGATGGGTGCAGATCGTCTCCACGAGCTGCTCGCCGATGGTGTACAGGGGATTCAGCGACGTGAGGGGATCCTGAAAGATCGCGCCGATGCGACGGCCGCGGATGCGTCGCATCGCGTCGTGCGGCAGCCGGTCGATGCGCTCGCCCTCGAGGCGGATCTCGCCCCCCGCAATGCGGCCGGGCGGCTCGAGGAGCCCGATGATGGCGGTGCCGGTGAGCGACTTGCCCGCGCCCGATTCGCCGACTACGCCGAGCACTTCGCCCGGCGCGATCGAAAAGGAAATGCCGTCCACGGCGACGAGCGTCCCGCGCCGCGTCGGGAATTCGATGCGCAGGTCTTTGACCTCCAGGATCATCGCAATTTGGGATTCAGCGCGTCGCGCAGCCAGTCGCCCAGAAGATTGACCGAGAGGACGAGCGTCACCAGGGCGATGCCGGGGAAGAGCACGATCCACCAGACCCCCGAGATCATGAATTCATTGCCGCGGCTGATCAGGGTGCCGAGCGAGGGATTGGTCGGCGGCACCCCCACGCCCAGAAAGGAGAGCGTCGCCTCGGTGATGATGGCCGTCGCGATGTGGATGGTGGCGATGACGAGCACCGGACCCATGACGTTCGGCAGCACATGCCGCAGCATGATGGCGAGCGGCCGCCGGCCGATGACGCGCGCCGCCTGCACGTATTCCTTGCCCTTCTCCACGAGCGTCGAGCCGCGCACGGTCCTCGCGTACTGCACCCAGCCGGAGATGCCGATGGAGAGGATCAGCACCGGGATGGCGATCTCGTCCAGGCGGTCGGTCGGCATGACCACGCGCGCCACGCCATCGACGAGGAGCGCGATCAGGATCGCGGGAAACGAGAGCTGGATGTCGGCGATGCGCATGATGAAAGCGTCGATGCGGCCGCCAAAGTAGCCCGCCGTGAGGCCGAGCGTGACGCCGAGCGCAAGCGCGAAGAGCACGGCGGCGACGCCCACGGCGAGCGAAATCCGGGCGCCGTACAGGATGGTGGAAAGGATGTCGCGGCCCTGATCGTCGGTGCCGAGCAGGTACGCGCGCGTCCCCTCGGGGATCCAGGCCGGCGGCGAGAGCGCCTTGTTCAGGTCGAGGGTGGCCGCGTCGAAGGGATTGTAGGGGGCGAGCCAGGGCGCGAGCAGAGCGCCGCCGATGCAGGTGAGCGCGAGCAGCGCGGCGGCGATGGTGACCGGCGACCGGCGAAAGCTGTACGCGAGGTCGTGGTTCCAGAGCGTCTGCAGGTCCACTCTCGCGGCCTACTTGAGCGGCAACGAATCCTCGACCAGCGCCGCGAGATAGCCGGCGCCGAGCGGAATCACGTCGTCGTTGAAGTCGTAGCCGGGGTTGTGCAGGAAGCAGTTGTTCGGGCCGCCGCCCTGGCCGAGGAAGATGTAGGCGCCGGGCTTCGCCTGCAGCATGAAGGAGAAATCCTCGCCGCCCATGGTCGGCTCGGCGTTGGTGAAGACGTTGTCCTTGCCGAACACGCTCTCGCCGACCCGCGCCGCAAACATGGCCTCGCGCTCGGCATTGATGGTGGACGGATAGCCGCGCTTGTACTCGATGTCGGCGCGCGCGCCCATCGCCTGCGCGACGCCTTGTGCGATCTCCCGCACGCGGCGCTCGGCGAGGTCGCGCGTCTCGGGGCGGAAGCTGCGCACCGTGCCGATGAGCTTCACGAAATCCGGGATCACGTTGAAGACGTTGGTCTGGCTCGTCTCCATGGAGGCGACGGTGACCACGATCGAGTCGAGCGGGCTCACGTTGCGGCTGGCGATCGTCTGCAGGGCCGAGATGATCTGCGCGGTGGCGACCACCGGGTCGATCGTGACCTGGGGAATGGCGGCATGGCCGCCGCGGCCGCGCACCGTGATCACGATCTCGTCGGTCGCCGCCATCACCGGGCCGGGCCGCACCGCCATCTGTCCGGGCGGCAGCCCGGGCCAGTTGTGCACGGCATAGATCTCGTTGGCGGGAAAGCGCTCGAAAAGGCCCTCGTCCACCATCACCTTGCCGCCGCCCCCGCCCTCCTCGGCGGGCTGGAAGATGAGGTAGGCGGTGCCATCGAACTCGCGCGTCTCCTGCAGGTAGCGCGCGGCGCCGAGCAGCATGGTGGTGTGGCCGTCGTGCCCGCAGGCATGCATGCGCCCGGCGTGCTTCGATTTGTGCGGAATGTCGGAGGTCTCGTGCATGGGCAGGCAGTCCATGTCGGCGCGCAGGCCGACGGCGCGCCCGCTGCCTTGGCGGCTGCCCTTGACGACGCCCACGACGCCCGTGCGGGCGAGCCCGCGGTGCACTTCGATGCCCCAGGCGCCGAGCTGGTCGGCGACGATTTGCGAGGTGCGATTTTCCTGGAAGGAGAGCTCCGGATGCGCGTGGATGTCGCGGCGGATGTCGCGCAGGTCGGCGTGGAATTTCCTGATGTGATCGACGGATTTCCTCATGAGGGCGGAGCTCTTTCAGTGCGCGGCGACTGCCCGGTCGATCCGCAGGCGCGGATCGACGGCGTAATAGAGCAGGTCGACGATCAGGTTGATGACGACGAAGAAAAGCGCGATCAGGCAGAGGTAGGCCGCCATCACCGGGATGTCGGCGAACCCGACTGCCTGGATGAAGAGCAGTCCCATGCCGGGCCACTGGAACACCGTCTCGGTGATGATCGAGAACGCGATGATCGCGCCGAGCTGCAGGCCGGTGATCGTGATCACCGGCACGAGCGTGTTCTTGAGCGCGTGCCCGAAATGCACCGCGCCGTCGGTGAGGCCGCGGGCGCGCGCGAACTTGATGTAGTCGGTGCGAAGCACCTCCAGCATCTCCGAGCGCACCAGGCGCTGGATGAGCGTCATCTGGAAGAGACCGAGCGTGATGGCGGGGAGGATGAGCGACTTCAGGCCGGAGGCGGTGAGAAAGCCGGTCGACCACCAGCCGAGCTGCACGGTCTCGCCGCGCCCGAAGGAAGGCAGCCAGCCGAGCAGCACCGCGAAGACGAGGATGAGCAGGATGCCGATGAGGAACGTGGGCAGCGAAACGCCGATGAGGGAAATGGCGAGCATGCACTGAGAGAGCCAGGATTGCCGCCGCAGCGCCGTGTACACGCCCATCGCGATGCCGCCGCAGAGCGCAAAGAGCGCGGCCACCAGCGAGAGCTCGAGCGTCGCGGGCAGGCGCTCGGCGATCAGCCGCGAGACCGGCTGCGCCTGGCGCAGCGACAGGCCGAAGTCGCCGTGCACGGCGCGCTCCACGAAGCTCGCGTACTGCACGTAGAACGGCCGGTCGAGCCCGAGCAGCTTGGTGATGCGCGCGACATCCTCGGGCGTCGCGTCCTGGCCGAGCATGAACTGCACCGGGTCGCCGACAAAGCGAAAGAGCGAGAACGCGATCAGGCCGACGGCGAGCATGACCAGAATCGCCTGGGCGAGACGGCGAAGGACGAAGGCGAGCATTTTGAGAGAATGGTACCGCATGTCTTTTGCCCGAAAGCTCATCGCCTGGCAGCGCCGCAACGGCCGGCGCGGCCTGCCCTGGCAGGGCACGCGCGATCCGTATCGCGTCTGGCTCTCGGAGGTGATGCTGCAGCAGACGCAGGTCGCCTCGGTGATTCCCTACTATGAGCGTTTCCTCGCGCGCTTTCCCGACGTACGCTCGCTCGCCGCGGCCTCCGAGGACGAAGTGCTGCGCCTCTGGAGCGGGCTCGGCTACTACGCGCGCGGGCGCAACCTGCATGCTGCGGCGAAGCAGATCGCGCGGTCAGGTTTTCCGAAGACGGCTGCCGGCATCGCCCAGCTTCCCGGCGTCGGCCGTTCCACCGCCGCGGCGATCGCGGCGTTCGCCTTCGGCGAGCGCGCGGCGATCCTTGACGGAAACGTCAGGCGCGTGCTGTCACGGTGCTATGGAATCACCGAAGAGAAAAAGCTCTGGGACAAAGCCGATGAGCTTGTCCCCGAAAAAAACATAGAACACTACACGCAAGGCCTGATGGATCTTGGCGCGACGCTTTGCACGCGCGCCAACCCCGCCTGCATTCGCTGTCCGATCCGCAGCGAGTGCGTCGCCCGCCGCGAAGGCCGCGTCGACGAGCTGCCGTCGCGGCGCAAGCGCAAGCCGCTGCGCACGCGTCGCGTGACGTGGTTCGTCGTCCTGCGCGGCGGCGAAGTCCTGCTCGAGCGGCGCCCGAGCCGCGGAATCTGGGGCGGGCTTTGGAGTTTTCCGGAGAAGTGTTCGGGAATAAAAAAGCGG
>Ga0310810_10002679_pt1 | contig 19222 bp, 17 predicted proteins | sample NCmetagenome_FD_207641 | JGI IMG/M metagenome (GOLD analysis project Ga0310810, IMG submission 207641) | Soil microbial communities from experimental microcosm in Duke University, North Carolina, United States - NC | ecosystem: Engineered > Artificial ecosystem > Soil microcosm > Unclassified ...
GGGATCGAAGGGCCCGCGCTCTGCACGGCATTGCCGTTCTCGTCGGCCATGGCGCGTACGCGCCCGTAGACCGCGCCCGTGAGCACGATGTCGCCGCGCTTGAGCGTCCCCGATTGCACGAGCAGCGTCGCGACCGGACCGCGTCCCTTGTCGAGGCGCGCCTCGATCACCACGCCGCGCGCCGGAGCGTCGACGGGCGATTTCAGCTCCTGCACCTCGGCCTGCAGCAGCACCTGCTCGAGGAGCGCGTCGACGCCGTCGCCCGTCTTGGCGGAAAGCGGGACGAAGGGCACGTCGCCGCCCAGGTCCTCGGGCACCACGCCCTGCGCGAGCAGCTCCTGCTTCACCTTCTCGGGATTCGCCTCGCGCTTGTCGATCTTGTTGATCGCCACCACGAGCGGCACCTCGGCCGCCTTGGCGTGGTTGATCGCCTCGATCGTCTGCGGCATGACGCCGTCGTCGGCGGCCACGACGAGGATCACGATGTCGGTGACCTTGGCGCCGCGCGCGCGCATGGCCGTGAACGCCTCGTGGCCGGGCGTATCGAGGAACGTGATCACGCCGCGCGGCGTCTCCACGTGATAGGCGCCGATGTGCTGCGTGATGCCGCCCGCCTCGCCCGCGGCCACTTTCGTGCGCCGGATATAGTCGAGCAGCGAGGTCTTGCCGTGGTCGACGTGGCCCATCACGGTGACGACCGGCGGCCGAGCGACGGCTTCGGCCGCGTCGTGCGCCTCCGTGTCGGTGAGGTAAGCCTCGGGATCATCCAGCTTGGCCGCTTTCGCCGTATGGCCCATCTCCTGCACGACGATCATCGCGGTTTCCTGGTCAAGGGCCTGGTTGATGGTCGCCATGCTGCCGAGCTTCATCAGAACCTTGATGACTTCGGCGGCCTTCACCGACATCCGGTGGGCGAGCTCGCCCACCGTGATCGTCTCCGGAACCATGATTTCCCGCACCACCGGCTCGGTGGGCGCCGCGAAGGTTTGCTCGCCTGCGCCGACTTGCGCTCCCTGCCGATGACGGGCGCCGCCGCGGCCGTGCCAGCCGCCGACGCCTCCACCCATGTCGCCGCGCGTCTTGATCTGCCGGCGGCGCACCGAGTCGTCCCGCAGGATGGTCGTCTGCTTGACCTTCTTCGGCTTCTTGTCCTGCTCGCCCGCCTTGGGCGCGTGCAGCGTGCCGGGCGCGGTGGGCGAAGCGGCCGGGGCCGGCGGCGCGGCGCGCTCGGCCGCCTTCGCCTCGGCTTCGCGCCGCTCGCGTTCCTGCTTCTGCTGGAGCTCCCTCGCCTGGATTTCGGAGAGCTGCTGCTGGCGCTTCTGCTCTTCTTCGCGCAGCTTGAGCTCGGCCGGATCCGGGCCGGCGGCCACCGGCGCGGGCGTCGGGGGCGGGGGCGGCGGCATCTCGGCGGCGGTCGCAGCCGCGGCGAGCTCCGAGGGATCGCGCTTCACGAAAACGCGCTTCTTGCGCACCTCGACCTGGATCGTGCGCGCCTTGCCGGTCGAATCCGACTTCTTGATCTCGCTCGTCTGCTTGCGCGTGAGCGTGATCTTGTTCTTCGGCTCGATCGAGCCGTGCGACTTGCGCAGGTACTCGAGGAGCTTCGCCTTGTCCTGCTCGGAAAGCGAATCCTCGGCGACGCGCTTCTCCACCCCCGCGGCGCGAAGCTGCTCGAGCAGCACGGAAGGCGGCACCTTCAGCTCGCTTGCGAATTGCGCGACGCTCGTCTGGGCCACTTAGGCAGCTCCCTTCGCCGCGGGCGCGACGGCCTGGGCCGAGCCCTGGGCTTCCCCTTCAAACCAGTGCGCGCGGGCGGCCATGATCAGCTTCTTCGCCGGGTCTTCCTCGAGGCCCGTCAGCGCCGAGAGCTCGTCCACGGCGAGGTCGGCCAGGTCGTCGCGCGTCTTGATCCCGCCCTTGGCGAGCTTGGCGGCCAGCGACTGGTCCACGCCTTCGAGCTGCAGGAGCTTGGGATCGACGCCCTCCAGGCTCTCCTCGCTCGCGATCGCCTGCACCAGCAGCGCATTGCGCGCGCGGCTGCGCAGCTCGTTCACCGTATTCTCGTCGAACGCGTCGATCTCCATCATCTCGTTGATCGGCACGTAGGCGACTTCCTCGAGCGTGGAGAAGCCTTCGTGGATGAGGATGTCGGCCACCTCCTCGTCGACGTCGAGCCGCTCCATGAACAGCGTCTTGGTGCGGGTCGACTCCTCGGCCTGCTTCTTGGTCGACTCTTCCTCGGTCATGAGGTTGATGGTCCAGCCGGTCAGCTCGGAGGCGAGCCGGACGTTCTGGCCGCTGCGGCCGATGGCGATCGCGAGGTTCTCCTCGTCCACCACCACGTCCATCGCGTGCTTTTCCTCGTCGACGAGGATCGAGCTCACCTCGGCCGGCGCGAGCGCGCCGATCACGAAGGTCGCCGGATCGGCCGACCAGAGCACGATGTCGACTCGCTCGCCGGCGAGCTCCTGCGTCACCGCCTGCACGCGCGAGCCGCGCATGCCCACGCAGGTGCCGATCGGGTCGATGCGGCGGTCGGTCGTGTGCACCGCGATCTTGGCACGGATGCCCGGATCGCGCGCCGCCGACTTGATCTCGAGCAGCTTCTCCTCGATCTCGGGCACCTCCAGCTCGAAGAGCTTCATGATGAACTGCGGCGCCGTGCGCGAAAGGATCAGCTGCGGACCGCGCGCGCCGCGGTCGATCTTCATCACCCAGGCGCGCACGCGATCGCCCACGCGCAGGTTTTCCTTGGGGATCATCTGCTCGCGGGGCAGCAGCGCTTCGAGGCGCCCCGACTCCACGATCGCGTTGCCGCGCTCCATGCGCTTGACGGTGCCGGTGACCAGCTCGTCGCCGCGCGAGAGGAAATCGTTCAGGATCTGCTCGCGCTCGGCGTCGCGGATCCTCTGCAGGATCACCTGCTTGGCGGTCTGCGCGCCGATGCGGCCGAATTCCACGTTCGGCAGCGGCTCCTCGAGGTAGTCGCCGATCTTGGCGTCGGGCTTGCGGTCCTGCGCCTCCTCGAGGCAGTACATCTGCGCCGTGTTGTAGTCCGGCTCGTCGTCCACGACCACGCGCCAGCGGCGGAAGGTCTCGTAGGCGCCGGTGTTCTTGTCCATCGACACCCGCACATCGATGTCCTCGCTGTACTTCTTCTTGGTCGCCGAGGCGAGCGCGAGCTCCAGCGCGCCGAACACGATGTCGCGCGGGACGTTTTTTTCCCGCGCCAGCACGTCGGCCAGCATCACCAGCTCCCGGTTCCCGGTTCCCGCCTGAGTCGTCGAATTCGTCGTCGTCGTCGTTGCCACGTATTCCTCACAATTCCGGTATCAGCTTCGCCCGGTCCATTCCGCCAAGGTCCAGCTCCACCTCGCGGTCTTCCACCTGCAGCCTGACCTTGCCCTGCGCGGCGCCCAGGATCGCGCCCGCGTATTTGCGCCGGCCGGTCTGGTCCGCGACCCGCATCCGCACTTCCGCCTTCTGGCCGGTGAAGCGCTCGAAATCCGCGAGCTTCCGCAACGGCCGGTCGAGGCCCGGCGAGGACACTTCCAGCCGGTCGTAGTCGATGCCCTCGACCGCCAGCACATGGGACAACTGCCGGCTTACGTCCGCGCAGTGGTCCACGGTGATGCCTCCGGGCCGGTCGATGAAGATGCGCAGCAACCGTCCGTGGTTGGATACCTGGGCATCCACCAGCTCGAACCCCATGCCTGCCAGGGTCGTTTCGACCACCGCCGCTATCGCCATGCTTGCACCCAGCAAAACTGCGCGACCGCACAAACAAAAAATGGGCCGAAGCCCATCTTTCCCGGGAGCCGCGGCTCCCATGCTGCACGAAACCCCTGAAGTTTAACCGCTTTTCGCTTCTTTCACAATCTTCGCGAGAGGCTCGCCGCCCAGCTCCGCATGGCTCCCGGCTGCGAGCGTCTTCGGCAGACAGATGGGGCCGAAGCGCACCCGGATCAAGCGGCTGACCCGCGCACCGACGGCTTCGACCATGCGGCGGACTTCCCGATTGCGCCCCTCGGCGAGGACCACGCGGTACCAGCGATTGGTCCCCTCCCCGCGTTGCATGTCCTCGAGGGTCTTGAACCTCGCGGGACCGTCCTCGAGAGTCACGCCCTTCAGGAGCGCGCTCCTCCTTGTCTCGTCCAGGCCGCCTTGCACCCGCACCTCGTACTCCCGCTCTATTTGCTGCCTCGGATGCATCAAGCGGTTGGCGAGCTCGCCGTCGTTGGTGAACAGAAGCAGCCCCGAGGAGTTCAGGTCGAGCCGCCCGACGTTGATCCAGCGCTCGCCCTCGATCGCCGGAAGACGGTCGAACACCGTGGGACGGCCTCCGGGGTCGCTTCTCGTGACCACTTCGCCGATGGGCTTGTGGTAGGCGAGCACCCGGGTTTTCGCTTTCTTCTTTAGCTCTAGAAGCTTCCCATCGAGAAAAAGCGGATCATCCGGCGCCGCCCGGTCCCCGAGCTTCGCGATCCGATCCCCGATGCGAATCCGCCCCGCTTCAACCCAGCGTTCGATCTCGCGGCGCGAGCCGAAGCCCGCCGCGGCGAGCAGTTTTTGAACGCGCTCGCCCTGCGGGCTAGCTGGCGGCTTCGGCGGCTGGCGCGTCGGGCTCGACGCTCGGCTCGGCATGCGAGTCCCCGTTGGGCTCCGCGTTCGGCTCATTGGCGGCCGGCTGGGTCGTCGCCCCGGGATGCCCGGCGGGCGCCTGCGGCAACTCGACGGTCCTCGCGATCTCCTCGAGCGGCGGCAGATCTTCGAGGGAGCGCAGGCCGAGGTCGTCGAGGAAGCGCCTGGTGGTCGCGAGCAGCTCCGGCCGTCCGGGGGTCTCGCGATGGCCGACGATATCGACCCAGCCGCGATTCTCCAGCGCCTGGATGATCTGCGCCGATACGGCGACGCCGCGGATGTTTTCGATGTCGCCGCGGGTGACCGGCTGGCGGTACGCAATGATCGCGAGCGTCTCCATCACGGCGCGCGAATAGCGCGGCGAGGCCTCGGGGTCGAGTTTTTCGATGAAGGGCAGGAAATCCGGCCGGGTCTGGAAGCGCCAGCCGCTCGCGACCTGCACGAGGCCGACGGCCTTCCCCTCCCAGTCCTTGCCCAGCTCTTCCAGCGCTTCCTTCAGCGGGCCCGGCTCGACCTGGCCTTCGAAGATCCGCTTCATGTCGGCGAGCGAGAGCGGCTCCTGCGATGAGAGCAGGGCCGCTTCGAGAATGCGCTTGACTTCAGTTTGGCTCGGCATGGGCGATCCTCACGTAGATCGGGGCGAACCCCTCGGATTGGGTGACGTCGATGAGCGTCTCGCGCGCGAGCTCGAGCAGCGCAAGCAGCGTGACCACGAGCACGGCGACGCCGCGCGCGGGATCGAAGAGCTCGGTGAACTCCAGCACGCGGTGCTCGCGCAGGCGCCGCAGGATCTGGCTCATGTGCTCGCGCACCGACAGCTCCTCGCGCGAAATGTGGTGGTGGGCCGAAAGCCGCGCCCGGTAAAGGAGCGTGCGCCAGGCCTCGGCGAGATCGGCGGGCCGCACCTCGGGCAGCCGCTCCTCGACCGTGCGCTCGATGAAGACCGAGATCGAGAGTACGTCGCGCCCGGCGCGGGGCAGCTCGTCGAGCTTCTGCGCCGCAGCCTTCATCTGCTCGTATTCGAGGAGGCGCCGCACCAGCTCGGCACGCGGATCTTCCTCCTCCTCGGTCAGCGTCGGCTTGGGCAGCAGCATGCGCGACTTGATCTCCATCAGCATCGCGGCCATGACCAGGTATTCGGCCGCGAGCTCGAAGTTCTTGTTGCGCATGATCTCGATGTATTCCAGGTACTGGCGCGTGAGCGGCGCCATCGGAATGTCGAGGATGTCGAGGTTCTGCTTGCGGATGAGATAGAGCAGCAGGTCGAGCGGCCCCTGGAAGGCCTCCAGCATCACCTCCAGCGCATCGGGGGGAATGTAGAGATCGGCCGGGATCTCGATGACCGGCTCGCCGTAGATGCGCGCGATCGGCTGGGGCTCGGTCTGGGGCTCGCTCATAGATAGGTCAGTCCCATCGCTTCGCGCACCTCTCTCATGGTTTCGACGGCCAGCCTGCGGGCCTTCTCGTTGCCGTCGGCAAGGATGTTCTTTACGAGCGTGGGGTCGTCGAGATAGGTCTGCGCCCGCTCGCGCATGGGCTTCAACTCCGCGATCACGGCGTCGATCACCGGCTGCTTGCACTCGAGGCAGCCGATGCCGGCCGTGGTGCAGCCCTTTTGCACCCACTTCCTGCGCTCCTCGTCCGAATAGACGAGATGCAGGCCCCACACCGGGCATTTCTCCGGCGTTCCGGGGTCGCTGCGCTTCACGCGCGCCGGGTCGGTCGGCATGGTCTTGATCTTCTTCGTGATGGCCTCGGGCTCGTCGCGCAGCGAGATCGTGTTGTTGTAGGACTTGGACATTTTCTGGCCGTCGAGCCCGGTGAGCTTCGAGGCCTCCGTCAGCAGCACCTCCGGCTCGACCAGGATCTTGCGGCCGCCGCCTTCGAGCCAGCCATAGAGCAGCTCGCGCTCCCCGCGCGGCAGGTTCTGCTGCGCATCGAGGAGCGCCTGGGCGCGCTTCATCGCCTCGCCATCGCCGCTCTCCAGAAACTTCGTTCGCAGATCGTTGAAGAGGCGCGCCTTCTTGGCGCCCATCTTCTTCACCGCCGCCTTGGCCCTGTCCTCGTAGCCGGGCTCGCGGCCATAGAGGTGATTGAAGCGGCGCGCGAGCTCCCGCGAGAACTCGATATGCGGCGCCTGGTCTTCGCCCACCGGCACGTATTTGGAGCGGTAGATGAGGATGTCGGCCGCCTGGAGCAGCGGGTAGCCGAGAAAGCCGTAGGTCGAGAGGTCCTTGTTGGCGAGCTTTTCCTGCTGGTCCTTGTAGGTCGGCACGCGCTCGAGCCAGCCCACCGGCGTCATCATGGAAAGGAGCAGGTGGAATTCCGCGTGCTCGGGCACGAGCGACTGCACGAAGAGCGTCGCCTGGTTCGGGTCTACGCCCGCGGCGAGCCAGTCGATCACCATGTCGGTGCCGATTTCCTGCAGCGCGCCGGGCTTTTCGTAATCGGTGGTGAGCGCGTGCCAGTCGGCGACGAAGAAAAGGCACGGGTACTCGGCCTGCAGCCGGACCCAGTTCTTCAGGACGCCGTGATAGTGACCCAGATGGAGCGCCCCCGTGGGACGCATGCCGGAGAGGACCCGGGTTTCGAACACGTCAATACACCAGCGACCGGATCATCGCGCTCGAAGTCCCGACCAGCGGAGCCAGTACGAAATCAAGGGCGGTCCGTCCACCCGAAATGGGCAGGAGAAAGAGCGCCAGGAGAACCGGCAACCCCAGCGGCTCGAGCTTTGCATACTGCCCCGCCGCCCGCTGCGGCAGCAGGCTCGCCACGATGCGCCCGCCATCCAGAGGCAGGATCGGCAGGAGGTTGAGGAACATGAAAACCAGATTCACGCTGATTCCCGCTTTGCCCATCGCCACCATCGGGGTGCTGAAGGTGTGCGCCGGCAGCAGGAGAGCGAGCTTCAGGAACGCTGCCCAGCCGATCGCCATGGCCAGGTTCGATGCCGGCCCGGCCGCCGCCACCCACATCATGTGACGTCGAGGCGAGCGCAGCGCGGAATAGTTGACCGGCACGGGCTTGGCCCACCCGAAAGCGGCCTTTCCCCCGGAAACGGCAAGCATCACGAGCGGAATCACGAGGGTGCCCATGAGATCGATATGGCGCGCGGGGTTGAGGCTGATGCGTCCCTGCGCGTACGCGGTCATGTCGCCGTAGTGCCGGGCGACGTAGCCGTGAGCCGCTTCGTGAAGGGTTATTGCGAAGAGAACCGGGAGCGCATAGATGGCTACGGTTTGTACGAATTGGTTTATGTCCATCCAGGAACGTCAGTCTATCAGACCAGAAACTCCTCGATGACCCGGGCGAGCTCCTCGGGCTGGTCCTGGTGCAGCATGTGGCCTGCATCCTTGAGCGTGACGTACTTGAGGCTCTTGAAGGCGGCGCGCCGCTCGGCCAGCTCCTCGGCGGTGAGGCGCATGCGCGTGCGCGTTTCCGAGTGTTCGGCATCGACCCAGAGCACGGGCGCAGTCACGCGCTCCCAGCAGGCGCGCGCCTCGTCCAGCCGGTAGAGCGTCGCGTTGACGAGCTTGTGCGCCGGGTCGCTGCGCAGGACGACGCCTTCGGGCGCCTCCTTGCCCCAGTGCCGGGCGAGGAACTCCGCCCTCTCGCGCTTCAGGCGCGGGTTATTGCGCTGCATCCGGTCGGCGAGCTCGCTGAAGCTCGCGTAAGGCCGCCAGCCGGGCTCGCCCTTCAGCTCGCCGATCCAGCGCGCATAGCGCTTGGGCGCCTGCTCGGGACGCGTGTTCGGCATGCCAAAGCCCTCGAGATTGACGAAACGGGCGATGCGCTCGGGAAAGATGCCCGCGTAGAGGCCGCCGACGTTGCCGCCGAGGCTGTGGCCGATGAGGTCCACCGGCGTGTCGGGCTGGATTCGGTCGAGCAGGTAATCGAGGTCGGCGAGGTAGTCCGGAAACCAGTAGTTGTCCGAGCCGGACCAGGAGGTCAGGCCATAGCCGCGCCAGTCGGGCGCGTAGATGTCCCAGTCGGGCTTCATGGCATCGACGAGAAACTGGAACGAGGCCGACACGTCCATCCAGCCGTGCAGCAGCACGAGCTTGCGCGCCGCATCGCCCGGCCAGCGGCGCACGTGATACCGGAGGCCGCGAATGTCGAAAAAAAGCGATTCACTTAGGCGCATGAGCGGGCGGTATCATACCGGCCCGCATGATCTATTCCCTCGGCGACAGGAAAGTGCGCCTCGAAGGCGACGATCACTACATCGCGCACAACGCGACGGTGGTCGGGTCCGTCGTGCTGGAGCATGCCGCCAACGTTTGGTTCGGCGTGATCATCCGCGCTGACAACGATCTCATTCGCATCGGCGCCGGCAGCAACATCCAGGATGCCTCGGTCCTGCACTGCGATCCCGGCTTTCCGCTCACCCTCGGACGCAACGTCAGCATCGGCCACAAGGTGATGCTGCACGGCTGCACGGTGGGGGACGGCGCGCTGATCGGCATCAACAGCGTGATCCTCAACGGCGCGAAGATCGGCGCGGGCGCGCTGGTAGGCGCCAATTCGCTCGTCGCCGAGGGCAAGGAGATTCCGCCCGGGGTCCTCGCGGTCGGCTCGCCCGCGCGCGTGGTGCGCGAGCTCAAGCCCGAGGAAAAGGAAGGGCTGCTGCGGGTCGCGCGCGGCTACGTCGAGCGCGCGCGCCTGTTCAAGTCGAGCCTGAAAGAAGAATAGCCGTCGTTACCTGGGCGCCATGCGGATGGCGCCGTCGAGCCGGATCGTCTCGCCGTTCAGCATCTCGTTCTCGACGATGCTGCGCGCGAGCTGCGCGTACTCGTCTGGCTTGCCCAGGCGCGGCGGGAACGGCACCTGCTTGCCGAGCGAGTCCTGCGCTTCCTTTGGCAGGCCGAGCAGCATCGGTGTGAGAAAGAGGCCCGGCGCGATCGTCACCACGCGGATGCCGTTGCGCGAAAGATCGCGCGCGATCGGCAGGGTCATGCCCACCACGCCGCCCTTCGAAGCCGAGTACGCGGCCTGGCCGATCTGCCCGTCGAAGGCCGCGACCGACGCCGTATTGATGATGACGCCCCGCTCACCCGCGGCATTGGGCACCGCCTTCACCATCTCGAAGGAGGCGAGGCGAATCATGTTGAAGGTGCCGATCAGGTTGATGTTGATCACGCGCGCAAAACGCGCCAGATCGTGCGGCGCGTCCTTGCCGACCGTGCGCTCGGCGACGCCGATGCCCGCACAGTTGACGAGCACGTGCACGCCGCCGAAGCCCTTCACCGCCGCCTCGACCGCCGCTTTCCCGTCGGCTTCCGAGGTGACGTCGCACTTCACGTACTTGCCGCCGATCTCCTTGGCGAGCTTTTCGCCGAGCTCCGCCTGCAAGTCGGCAATGACCACCTTGCCGCCGTTCGCCGCAGCCATCTGCGCGGTCGCTGCGCCCAGGCCCGAGGCGCCGCCGGTGATGAGAAAAACGCTGTTCTTTATCTGCATAAGCTCCTCGCGGATCGATCTAAGGCGGAAAGAAGGCGCGATGCTAAAGTCTCCGGACGGGCGCCGCAATAGCCGCGGCAGGCAGCGGCGCGGCGAAGTATAATTGTTTGGGACCCAAACAAATCCAATGACCCTCGGTTTCGGCCTCCATTTCGAGGATCTCTACAGCCGCGCGGGACTGATTCGCGTCGACCAGGCGTTCCTCGACTTCCTGGAGCCCGCGGTAAAAGACCTGCTGTCGAAGGCGCGGCAGGACCCGCCCTCCGGCAAGACGGAGTCCGAGCTCCTCGTCCTGCTCGCGCCGCACGTCGAGGACTTTGTCGCCCGGCTTTTCGGCATCGAGGCGGAGGCGCACGCCCTCGCGGCGCGCCACCACGAGCTCGCCCCGCTCTGGGCAGTCAAGCGGAGCTTCGTCCAGCGGCGCGCCCTGCACAAGGTTTCCGAGGAGTCCCTGAAGGCTTTTGACCCCGCTTCTTTTCCTTTTTCTTCCGAGTTGCAGTTTGCAAAAGACATCACGGAATGGGGGAAGGACGAGAAGGCCAATTCGGAGCGCCTCGAACAAGCGGCTCGATACGCCGCATGGGCGACGACGACCCCGGAGGGCAAGGCGAAGCACCGCAGCGGCGTGCTCTTCAAGGCGCCGCACAAGCTCGACTTCATGAAACTTATTCCGATCCACGTTGAGACACGGCCTCGCGAGGGCTTCGCGCTCACCGACCCGGGCACCGATCTCACCGGCGCGCTCGACGAAGCGAACTACTGCATCTGGTGCCACGAGCAAGGCAAGGATTCATGCTCGAAGGGCCTCAAGGAGAAGCCGCCGGCGGCGGGCTTCAAGCAGACGGTGTTCAAGGTGCCCCTCGCCGGCTGCCCGCTCGAGGAGAAGATCTCGGAATTCCACATGGTCAAGGCGCGCGGCCAGCCGCTCGCCGCGCTCGGCATCATCACTGTCGACAATCCGATGGTGGCGGCGACCGGCCATCGGATCTGCAACGACTGCATGAAGTCCTGCATCTACCAGAAGCAGGAACCGGTCAACATCCCGCAAGCCGAGACGCGCACGCTGAAAGACGTGCTCGAGCTGCCCTACGGCTTCGAGATCTATTCCCTTCTCACGCGCTGGAATCCTTTCAACCTGCGCCGGCCCTACCCCGAAGCGCCCAGCGGTAAACGGGTGCTCGTCGTGGGGCTCGGGCCCGCCGGATTTACCGTCGCCCATCACCTCATGAACGACGGGCACACGGTGGTCGGCATCGACGGACTCAAGATCGAACCGCTGGGCGCGGACCTGTCCGGGGTGGATGCTCTAGGCAACAGAACGCCCTTCAAGCCAGTTAAAAACATCGACGAGCTGAAAGAGCCGCTGGACAGTCGCGTGATGGCCGGCTTCGGCGGCGTGGCGGAGTACGGCATCACCGTGCGCTGGGACAAGAACTTCCTCAAGATGATCCGCCTGCTGCTCGAGCGCCGCGCCCAGTTCGCCATGTTCGGCGGCGTGCGCTTCGGCGGCACGCTCACCATCGACGAGGCTTTCCAGGCCGGCTTCGACCACATCGCGCTGTGCGCGGGCGCCGGGCGCCCGACCGTGCTCGAGATTCCGAACGGCTTTGCGCGCGGCGTGCGCGCGGCCTCCGACTTCCTCATGGCGCTCCAGCTCACGGGCGCCGCCAAGCGCGAATCGATCGCGAACCTGCAGATCCGCCTGCCGATCGTCGTCATCGGCGGCGGCCTGACGGCGATCGACACGGCCACCGAGTCTCTTGCCTACTATGCGGTGCAGGTCGAGAAGTTCCTGTCGCGCTACGAGGCGCTCGAAACGAAGCCGACCTGGACCGGAGAAGAAAAAGAGATCGCCGAAGAATTCCTGTCCCACGCCCGGATCCTGAGGGCCACGCCGCAGGACAAGAGGCTTCAGGTGCTCCAGGCCTGGGGCGGCTCGACCATCGCCTACCGCCGGCGCCTCGTCGACAGCCCCTCCTACACGCTCAATCACGAGGAAGTGGCCAAGGCGCTGGAGGAAGGGATCGTTTTCGCCGAGAACCTGACGCCCGAGAGAATCGAAGTGGATCGCCACGGCCATGCCGCCTTGGTCAAGTTCACGAACGGCACGGAGCTCAAGGCCAAGTCGGTCCTCATTGCGGCGGGAACGCAGCCGAACACGGTCCTCGCGCGCGAGGAAGGTGTCAGCCTCGAGCTCGACGGCAAATATTTCCTCGCGACCGACGAGACCGGGGCGCCGGTCAAGCCCGAGCGCCACACTTCCAAGCCCTCGCGCGCGGAAGTGCTGCTGCATCGCTATGAGGACGGCCGCTTCATGAGCTTTTTCGGCGACCTGCATCCCTCCTACTTCGGCAACGTGGTGAAGGCGATGGGAAGCGCGAAGCAAGGCTATCCGGTGGTGTCCCGGGTTCTGCATGGCCGCGCCGCGTCGTCGCCGCTCCCGGACCGCGAATTCCTGTCCAGGCTGAACCGCGAATTGCGCGCGATCGTGCACGAAGTGAAACGCCTGACGCCGACCATCGTGGAAGTCGTCCTGCGCGCCCCGGTGGCGGCACGGCGCTTCCAGCCCGGCCAGTTCTACCGCTTGCAGAACTACGAGACGCTCGCGCTGCACGTGCCCGGCACCACGCTCGCGATGGAGGGCCTCGCCCTCACCGGCGCCTGGGTGGACCGCGACAAAGGCCTCATCGCCGTGATCGCGCTCGAGATGGGCGGCTCGGCCGACCTGCTCGCCTATCTGCGGCCGGGCGAGCCCGTCGTCCTCATGGGTCCCACCGGCACGCCGACCGAAATTCCCGGCGACGAAACGGTGGTTCTTGCGGGCGGCGGGCTCGGCAACGCGGTGCTCTTCTCCATTGGCCGCGCGCTTCGCGCCGCGGGCTCGAAGGTCATTTATTTCGCCGGCTACAAGCACCTGGCCGACCGCTATCGCGTCGAGGACATCGAGGCAGCCGCGGATACCGTGGTCTGGTGCTCGGACGAGGCGCCCGGCTTTGGCGCGCGCCGAGCCGAGGACCGCAGCTTCGTCGGCAACATCGTCCAGGCAATGCAGGCCTATGCGACCGGCAAGCTCGGCGAGCAGCCGGTTGCGTTCGCGAACACCGACCGGATCATCGCGATCGGCTCGGACCGCATGATGGCCGCCGTCGCCCTGGCGCGGCACGGCGTGCTCAAGCCGTTCCTCAAGGACACCCACGTCGCCATCGGCTCGATCAACTCGCCGATGCAGTGCATGATGAAGGAGATCTGCGCGCAGTGCCTGCAGCCGCACGTGGATCCGAAGACCGGCGAGAAGAGCTACGTGTTCTCCTGCTTCAACCAGGATCAGTCGCTCGACCAGGTCGATTTCCCCGCTCTCGCGCAGCGCCTTGCGCAGAACGGCGTGCAGGAGAAGCTGACCGCGCTCTGGATCGAGCGCTGCCTCAAGCTGCTGCCGCCTCCCGCCGAGAAGAAAGCCGCCTGAGGCGATCCGGCCTTTTGCTCCTGCTGCTCGCGGCTGCCTGCGTGCCGCTCGTCGCTTCGGACTTCCAGCTCTTTCGCCTCACGAACATCCTCATCTATGCCATCGCCCTGCTGGGGGTGAACATCCTTGTGGGCTACAACGGCCAGATTTCCCTGGGCCATGGCGCTTTCTATGCGCTGGGCGCTTACGCCGCCGCCATCCAGATCGCTCACCTGGGCGTACCGCACTGGGCCGCGGTGCCGATCGCCGGCGCGGCCTGCCTCGCCGCCGGCTTTGCCTTCGGCCTGCCGACCCTGCGCCTGGGCGCCATGCACTTCGCGATGGCCACCTTCGCGCTCGGGGTCGTGCTGCCCGCCTTGGCCAAGCACAAGAGCATCGAGCGCTGGACGGGCGGCACTCAGGGCATGGAGCTCGATCGCCCGCGGGTTCCGTTCGGCCTGCCGCTCAGCTTCGACCAGTGGATGTACCTCTTCACGCTGCTCGTGCTCGTCGTCTCGATGACGCTTGCAGCCAACCTGCTGGGCGGCCGCGTCGGGCGCGCCCTTGTCGCGATCCGGGACGATCCTGTCGGCGCCGAGGCTTCCGGAATCCATGCCGGCGTCTACAAGCCGGCGGCCCTGGGCATCAGCGCGCTGTTCGCCGGGATGGCGGGTGCGCTCGCCGCGACCGCGCTTCAATACGTGGCGCCCGGTCTCTTTGGCATCTTCCTCTCGTTCGGCTTCCTGATCGGCGCCATGGTCGGCGGCGTCGCCACGCTCGCCGGCGCGCTCTACGGCGCCCTCTTCCTGCAGCTGATCTTCCTCGCGGTCGGCGCGACCGCGCGCTCGCTGCAGACGGCGCAGATTTTCGCGCTCTACGGAGTCGCTCTGATTCTGGTTGTGCACTTCATGCCGGGAGGTGTCGCGAGCCTTGTGACACGGCTGGGGAGGCGCAGGCCGGGGGCTTGACGATCTATACAACTGTTATATAAGATTTGTATATGCCGAAGTCGAAGGTCAAGGTCAGCACTTTTTCCGCGACGCCGCGGGACCTGGAGATGCTCGAGGTCGTCGCGCGCTATCACGGCCTGAACAAGAGCGCGACCCTCGTCAGCCTGGTGCGCAAGGAGTTCTGGCGCGTCTTCCCGGGCGGCACCGGCCTGATTCGCCCCGACCGCGGCGCCAAGGTGGAGGGAAAGCGATGAGGTTCCTGGCCCTGCTTCTGCTCGGCTTTGCTGTTTCCGCTGGAGCCCAGACCCTGAAGATCGGCGAGCTGAACAGCTACAAGATGTTCCCCGCCTTTCTCGAGCCCTACAAGAAAGGCATGGAGCTCGCGCTCGAGGAAATCAACAAAGCCGGCGGCGTGCTGGGCAGCAAGCTCGAACTCGTCGTGCGCGACGACGGTGGCAACCCGGGCGATGCCGTGCGCGTGGCGGAGGAGCTGATCGCGCGCGAGAAGGTCAACCTGCTCATGGGCACCTTCGCTTCGCACGTCGGGCTCGCCGTCTCGAACCTCGCCAACCAGCGCAAGGTGCTCTTTCTCGCCTCGGAGCCCCTCACCGACAAGATGGTCTGGGAACTGGGCAATCGCTACACGTTCCGCCTGCGCCCTTCGACCTACATGCAGACGGCGATGCTGATCCCCGAGGCGGTGAAGCTGAAAAAGAAGCGCTGGGCGATCGTGTATCCGAACTACGAGTACGGCCAATCGGCGACCGAATCGTTCAAGAAGCTCCTGAAGAAAGCGCAGCCGGACGTCGAGTTCGTCGCCGAGCAGGCGCCGCCGCTCGGCAAGATCGATGCGGGAGCGGTGGTGCAGGCACTTGCCGATGCAAAGCCTGATGCCATCTTCAGCTCGCTTTTCGCCGCCGATCTGCAGAAGTTCGTCCGCGAAGGCAACACGCGCGGGCTCTTCAAGGGCCGCGTCGTGCTCAACCTCCTCGCCGGCGAGCCCGAGTACCTCGATCCCCTAAAGGACGAAACGCCCGAGGGCTGGTGGGTGACGGGTTATCCCTGGAGCGCGATTCAGACGCCTGAGCACAAGGCCTTCCGGGAGGCCTACCGGAAGCGCTGGAACGACTATCCGCGCCAGGGCTCGGTCGTCGGCTACACCGCGATCCAGGCCGTGGCTGCCGCCCTGCGCAAGGCCAATTCCGCGGATACCGAAAAGCTGGTCGAAGCGCTGAAGGGCCTGCAGATGCCAAGCCCCTTCGGCACGATCCTCTGGCGTGCGGTCGACCATCAGTCGACCATGGGCGCCTACGTCGGGCAGCTCGGCAAAAAAGACGGGCACGGGGTCATGGTGAATTGGCATTTCGTGGACGGCACCCAGGTGCTGCCGTCGCCGGAAGAAACAAAAGGACTCAGAAAAGCACAATAACGCAATGAGTTACTCGTCAGTCCTCATCCAGTTTCTGAATGGACTGACGGGGGCCTCTACGCTCTTCCTTGTCGCCGCCGGCCTGTCCCTCATCTTCGGGGTGAGCCGCATTGTCAACTTCGCCCACGGCTCGCTCTACATGCTGGGCATGTACGTGGCGGTCTCCGCCGCTGAGCGCTTCGGCTTCTGGCTTGCCGTCCCCCTCGCGGCCCTGAGTGCGGGCCTGCTCGGGGCACTCCTCGAGACCTTCCTTCTCAGGCGCCTCTACAAGGCGCCCGAGCTCCTCCAGCTACTCGCCACCTTTGCGCTCGTCCTCGTCATCGAGGACGCGGCGCTTTGGCTCTGGGGACCGGAGGACGTGCTGGGCCCGCGCGCGCCCGGCCTGGCCGGAGCGACCGGAATCGCCGGCGCGTCCTTTCCGCAGTACGACCTCTTCCTGATCGTGCTCGGGCCGCTCGTGCTGCTGGCGCTGCACGCTCTCCTCACTCGCACACGCTGGGGCATTCTCGTGCGCGCCGCGACCGAAGACCGGGAAATGGCGGCGGCGCTCGGCGTCAACCAGCGGCGCCTTTTCACGACGGTCTTCGCGCTCGGCGCCTTCCTTGCCGGGCTGGGAGGCGCTCTGCAGATCCCGCGCGAGCCGGCGAGCCTCGGCGTCGATCTGACCGTCATCGCCGACGCCTTCGTCGTCGTCGTGGTCGGCGGCCTGGGCTCGATTCCTGGCGCATTCCTCGCCGCGCTCGTCATTGGCGAGGTGAAGTCGTTCTGCATCGGTTTGGGCTTCTCCAAGGCAACGCTCGTGATCGAGTTCGTCGTCATGGCGCTCGTGCTCGTCGTGCGGCCCTGGGGGCTTCTTGGCCGGCCGGTCGAAGGCGCGAAGGCTCCTGCCAGCACCGCGGCGGCAATGCGTCCTCCCCGCCGCGCCGCACTTCTCATGGGAACGGCGGTCATCGCTGCGCTTGCGCTCGCCCCGCTTGCCGCCTCCGAGTACACGCTCGTCCTTCTCACCGACATCGCCGTCTTCGCGCTCTTCGCGGCAAGCCTGCATTTTCTGGTCGGCCCGACCGGCGTTTACTCGTTCGGCCACGCCGCTTTCTTCGGGCTCGGCGCCTATGGCGCCGGGCTGATGGCGCTGCAAAAGGCGCCGTTCGGCAGCGCTCTCGCGGCCGGCGTCTTGCTCGCCGCTGCGGGCGCGGTTCTTTTCGGCGCTTTTACGGTGAGGCTCGCCGGGGTCTATTCCGCGATGCTCACGCTCGCCTTCGCCCAGATCGCATGGTCGGCGGCCTATCAGTGGGACACGCTCACCGGCGGCTCCAACGGACTCATCGGCGTATGGCCGCCGGCGCCCTTCGACTCCAAGGCCGGGTTTTACGGGCTCGCCGTGGGGCTCTGCATCGCCACCGTGCTCGCGCTCTGGCGCGTGACCTTCTCGCGCTTCGGCTATTCGCTCCGCGCGGGCCGCGATTCGCCGCTTCGCGCCGATGCGATCGGCATCGACGTGCGCGCGCGCCAATGGGCGGCGTTTGCGCTGGCGGGCCTCGCCGCCGGCATCTCGGGAGCGCTCTATGCCTTCTCCAAGGGCTCGATCGCCCCGGACACCTTGTCGATTCAGCGCTCGGTCGACGGGCTCGTCATGGTGCTCCTGGGCGGCATCCAGACGCTCACCGGACCGGTTTGGGGCGCGGCGGCGTACACGTGGCTGCAGGACGCCGCGGCGCGCAGCTTCGAGTACTGGCGCGCGGCGGTGGGCCTTGCGATTCTCGCGCTCGTTCTCGCGCTGCCGGGCGGCCTCGCGTCTCTCGTCCGAGCGCGCCGGTGATCCTCGAGGCCGAGCACCTCGCGAAGTCTTTCGGCGGCGTGCGCGCGCTCGCCGATGTCAGCTTCTCGGTGGGCGCGGGCGAGCTGCTCGCGATGATCGGCCCGAACGGCGCCGGCAAGACGACCTGCTTCAACCTCCTGAACGGCCAATTGCGCGCCGACGCCGGATCGATTCGCGTCGAGGGACTCGATATCGAGCATCTGCCGCCGCGCAAGCGCTTCCGGCTCGGCGTCGGGCGCACCTTCCAGGTCGCGGCAACCTTCGGCTCGATGACGGTGCGCGAGAACGTGCAGCTCGCCCTCCTATCGCGCGAGCGCCGGCTGGGCTCGCTTTGGTCGAGCCTGGGCGGCGCGGGCGAAGCCGCGCAGCTCCTTGCTCGGGTCGGCATGAGCGAGCAGGCGCATCAGCCCTGCGCGACGCTCGCCTACGGGGATCTGAAGCGCGTCGAGCTCGCGATCGCGCTCGCGGGCCGGCCCCGGCTGCTGCTGATGGACGAGCCGACGGCCGGCATGGCGCCGGAGGAGCGCGGCGAGCTCATGCGGCTCGCGACCGGGCTTGCGCGCGAGCTCGGCCTCGCGGTGCTCTTCACCGAGCACGACATGGAGGTCGTGTTCGGGCATGCCGACCGCGTCATCGTGCTCGCGGAAGGGGTGATCATCGCCGAAGGCCCGCCCGCGGACATTCGCGCCCATGCGAAGGTGCAGGAGGTCTACCTTGGCAATGTCTAGCGCCCTCCTCGAGCTGCGCCGGGTGAGCGCTGCCTACGGGCGTGCGCAGGTCCTCTTCGGCGTCGACCTCGCGCTGAACGCGGGGGAAGCGCTCGTCGTGCTCGGACGCAACGGCGCGGGCAAGACCACGACCCTCAAAGCCATCATCGGGCTCTTGCCCTGCACTTCGGGAGAAATCCTTTTCGAAGGAAAAAGGATCGACGCCGTTCCTTCGTTCGAAATCGCCCGACTTGGCCTGGGCTACGTTCCGGAGGAGCGGCGCATCTTCACCGGCCTTACCGTGACGGAGAACCTCGAAGTCGGGCGACAGCCGCCACGCAGCGGGCTGCCACCCTGGACGCCGGACAAGCTCTTTGAGCTCTTTCCCAACCTCGGGCGCATGCGCGAGCGGCGCGGCGCAGAGATGTCGGGCGGCGAGCAGCAGATGCTCGCCATCGCGCGCACGCTCATGGGCAATCCGCGCGCGATCCTGCTCGATGAGCCGTTCGAAGGCCTCGCGCCGCGCATCGTCGAAGCCATGGCGGCGGCCGTGCGGGCGTTAAAGAGCGAGGGGCTCGCGGTGCTGCTTTGCGAGCAAAACCCGCGCTACGCCGCTCTGGTGGCCGACCGCGCCCTCACGCTGCAAAAAGGCCGGATCCGCGCCGAACCGGCGCGGGCAGCCTAGGCGGCGACCGGCTCCCCCGCAAGGGCGACCGGCTGGTACTCCGTCCGCGCCGGGATGTCGGGCGCGATGTGCATGACGCCGCGACC
>Ga0310810_10002681_pt1 | contig 19213 bp, 11 predicted proteins | sample NCmetagenome_FD_207641 | JGI IMG/M metagenome (GOLD analysis project Ga0310810, IMG submission 207641) | Soil microbial communities from experimental microcosm in Duke University, North Carolina, United States - NC | ecosystem: Engineered > Artificial ecosystem > Soil microcosm > Unclassified ...
TGGGACTCACACGGCTCACCGGAGCGCCTGCGCTCTCGGTCTTTGCTCTCGCCAAGCTGATCTCGCTGGCTGCCGGCGCCACGATCGTGTGGCTGGTCAGCCGCTACCTGGCGTCCCGGTATCGGCCGTCAGCAGCGCTCACGGGCATCGCCGTGGTCGTCCTCGCTGGCCCGCTGGCCATGTGGAGCTGCTCGGCGCTCGAGGCCGCGAGCGTGGCGCTGCTGGTCCTCCTGCTGGCGCTGGCCATCCAGCGGGCGCGCACGACCTCGGCGGTGGCGGTGGCGATTCTGCTCACGCTGATTCGCATCGACGGCTTCATCTATGTGGGCGCGGCGGCGCTGGCCGCGGCCATCGCTCAGCGCGATCGCGCGCGACTTGCGCTGGTCCGTCGCGTCGCGCTGACCTCGCTGGTGGCGCTGGCCCTGCTTACCGTGGCGCGCTTTCTGTACTTCGGCAGTCTTGTCCCTACGTCCGTGGAAGCGAAAATTCTCTACAAGGTGATGCCGCACGCGCATCTGCTGATCAAGCAGCCGGCGGCAAGCTATTTGGGCCAGTTCGTGGCGCTCTACGGCGCCGTATTTCTGCTCGCCATGTTGGTGGGCGCCGTCCTGCCCTCGTCACGGCCGGAGCCGAGCGTGTTTCTGCTGAACGCGCTCTTCCTCACCCTGTACGTCAGTGTTGTGGGCGACTGGATGTTCGGGCTTCGATTCTTCGTTCCGGTCCTGCCGCTCGTCGCGGTCTTCACGGCAGAAGCGGTGGACCGTGTGTCCATACGGTCCGTGTGGGTAGCGCGCCTGGGAGCGGCGGCCGCAATCGTGTGGATGGTCCACGTCGCGTCCGTCTTTTCGGACGAGTATCGGCGAGTCGAGCGACGAGAGAACTTCCTGACGGCGCCGACCCTCGACCCGGGCGCCTTCTTCGGGCCGTACTGGGCCGTATACAAGCAGCTGCGCGACAAGGTGCCGCCGGGAACGGTCATTGCCGACAACCAGGCCGGGTTCGTGCCCTTCATGCTCGACGCCGAGAACATCGACGACCTCGGCATCTGCTCGCGGTTCTACGCGGAGCTGCCGACGCGCGACGTGTTCTTCACCGAAGTGGGTCGATTCATGCCACTGACGAACAACGACGCACGGTCCGCCGGCCTCTCGTACCTGCTCTACCGCCGGCCGGCCCTCATCATCGAGCGCGAAGACCTATTGCGTCCGGCGAACAACCTCGAGATTCCGCCGTACCTCCTGGGTGGGGCGTACCAACTGTGGTTTGAAGACTCGATTCGCAATGCGGCCGTATACGCACCGACGTCGAGCGACGTGTCGGCCTACCGCCACAACGGCCATCTCTACCTGGAGAACGTCGCCCACGTCTCACATCTCTCGCGCGTGACGGAGAACGGATGGAACCTCACGTTTGCAGAATCCGAACACGCGCTCGCGTTCGTCCGCGAAGGGTGGCGCGAGCTTGTCGTCACGCGCGACTACTCGCTCGAGCTCCATTTCGACACCGGAGCGGTGCCTGTGTACGAGCTGCACATCGAGCGGCTGCATTCGGTGGAACCGGCGGTAGTCATCCTGACCTTGTGGGATGAAAAGGGAGTGTCGGTGCACGAAGAGCGAATCGAACTCCACGCGGGCGAATGGTCCGGTCTCCATGTCGTCCTGCCGGCTCCGGTCGCTGCCGCGAGAGCATCGCTGACCATCACCACTTCGCCGGAGCGTACGACCAAGGTCGTCGTCGACGATCTGCGCGTGCAGGCCCAGCCACGGCCGCTGGAACGTTACATCGACGAGCACATCATCCGGACGCCTCCCGCGTCGGCGGAGCGGTAGTGAGCGGCACTGCTGCCGGGCAGCACGAGTCTGTTCACGCTATTGCGCGACGTGCGCGATGCATTCGCTGACGAGCGCTGCCATCGCGCGATCGCCGTCGGCCGTGAAGTGAATGCCATCGTGCCGGAACCAGGACGGGCGTCGAACGCCTGCGTCATCCGCGGCCCGTGCCGCGTCACAGAGCCATGCTCCCGTCGCGCGGGCAGCCTCGCGCGTGGCGTCCACGTACGACTGGTGCAACGGGACCAGGACGGACAGTTGCTTCAGGTGCCGGGCCTGCAGGTACGCCGGTTCGTTGCCCCGAACGTGGTTGCTCGGCGCCGTGACCAGCACGACTTTGATGCCTTCGGCCATCGCACTCCGCGCGATTGCGAGGAGGTTCTCCCGGTAGCGCCCGAGTGGAACGCGCCGGCCGGTCTCAGCCTGGCGATGCGCCCGAATTCCGTCGCGCGCCTTCAAGTAAACCTGCACGACGCGGAAATGTTCGGCGGCCCACACTTCGAGACGGCCCGGGTGCATCTCGCTGTCGGGTGGACCGAGTGCGTCCCAGTGATCGTTCCAGCCGTACTCGACGATCAGCACGCGAGGGTGAAGCGGCAGCACGTCACGCGCCAGCTGCGTGCGGCCCTGCTCGCTCGACCAGCCGGGCACGCTCAACTTCGTCCCCGTCCTGAGTGAAGGCGCCAGCGTCGCGAGCCTCTCCATCGTCAGCCCCGGGTAATGACTGAACTCGACGCAGGAGTCGCCGATGAAAATCACGGCGGGGTGCGCCGCCGCTGCGGAGCGCAAACGCTCGGTGTAGTCCCTGGTCACCCAGAGCAGATCCGGGTCGGGATGAAAGTCGTTGATGATGACCTTCGGGTCAGGCCATCCGACGACCACTTCAGGAAACGGCTGGTAGTGAAAATGCGCCAGGCGCAGGCCGAGTTCCGCGACCGCGAGCGCTCCGACGACGCCGACGAGCAGCAGAGCCGCCGGCCCGGCGATAGTGACGGCGCGCCGGGGAGCCGGAGGGCGTGACGTCAAAACAACGTGTAGATGAACGGCGCGATGCCCGTGGCCTCGCCGACCAGCAACACGACCGCCACCAGCAGCAGCGTCACGACAAACGGCGCGAGCCACCACAGGCGGCGGGCCCACAAGAACCGGAACAGCTCGCCGATGGTCGAGGCGCCCCCCGCCACGTTTCTGGCTGCCTTCATGCCGGCTCCTCTTTGTGCTTGAACACGATGGTCTCTCCGAGGACGAGCGCGTCCATGCCGCTCCGCTGAAACGTGCTCAGCGCCTCCTGAGGCGTGTTGACGATCGGCTCGCCACGGAGGTTGAAGCTCGTGTTGAGCAGCACCGGCACGTCCGTGGCGGCGCCGACCGATTCGATCAACCGATGGTAGCGCGGATTGCTGTGCCGGTCGACGACCTGCAGCCGGGCGGAGCCATCCACGTGCGTCACGGCGGGAATCAGCGCTTTGGCCGCGTCGCGCACGGGCGCGACGAGCAGCATGAATCGGGCCGGCAGGTGGGATTCCGGTGCGGCCAGATCGAAGTAGCGCGACGCGCGCTCGACCGGCACCGATGGCGCGAACGGCCGGTAGGGCTCGCGAAACTTGATCTTCGTGTTGACGATGTCCTTCATGTCCGCGCGGCGAGGACTGGCGAGGATGCTGCGGTTGCCGAGCGATCGCGGCCCCCATTCGAACCGGCCCTGGAACCACCCGACCACGTGGTCGCGCGCCAGCAATTCCGTCACCCGATCGATGAGCTGCTCCTCGCTGCCCGTCGTGACTGCCGGCAGGCCGCTGGCGACGACCGCATCGTGAATGACCGAGGCGTTGTGCGCCTGTCCCCAATACGCATGGTCCATCACGAAGCGCGCCGGTTCGCTCAGCAGGACGCGCGACCCGTAGAGCGCAGCTCCAACGGCCGCGCCGCCGTCACCAGCCGCCGGCTGGACGTAGAGCCGCTCCACACCGGCCTCGCGCAGTATCCGTCCGTTCGCAACGCTGTTGAGCGCCACGCCGCCGGCCATGCAGAGCGAGGTCGAGTCCGCGCGAGCGCAGGCAGCCCGGGCCAGTTGCAGCACCAGCTCCTCGGTAACCGCCTGCACGCTCGCGGCGATGTCGGCGTAATGCTGATTCGCGGCTTCGAGCGAATCGAAATTGTCAGGCCGCTCGCCGAAGTACGGAGGGTAGCCGCTCGTCTTCGTGAAGAACGGCGTCTCGGGGGCGCGCGGCGCGCCGAAAAGCTCCACGAACTTGTCGCTGTAGGTCCGCGTGGTCGAATGGTGAAACGTGAAGTAGTCGAGATCGAGCTCGAATGCGCCATCGGCGGACTGCCGGATTACCGATCGCACCTTGTCGGCGTAGCGCGGCGTGCCATACGGCGCCATGCCCATGACCTTGTATTCGCCCTCGTTCACCTCGAAGCCGAGAAACGCGGTGAACGCCGAGTAGAACAGGCCAATCGAATGGGGGAAGCGCACTTCCTCCAGCAGGCGGCAGCTCGATGCCTCGCCGACGCCAAGCGCTGTGGTCGTCCACTCACCGACGCCGTCCACCGTGAGGATCGCCGCACGCTCGAACGGTGAGCAGAAAAACGCGCTGGCTGCGTGTGAGAGGTGATGCGGAATGAACAGAATGCGATCGTCGGCGACGCCGACACGATCCCGTATGCGGTTCTTCACCCAGAGCTTGTCGAGCAGCCACGCGGTCATCGCCTGCCGGAAGACCGTGCCCGAGCGGGGCGCCGTGGCAACGACCGTCGACAGGATGCGCTCGAACTTGACGAACGGCTTTTCGAAGAAGACCACGCAATCGAGATCCCGGCCGCTCAGGCCCCCTTCAGCGAGACAGAAGCGAATGGCGCGATCGGGAAAGTTGAAATCGTGCTTGATGCGCGAGAAGCGCTCCTCTTCGGCGGCCGCCACGAGCAGGCCGTCGCTCACGAGTGCGGCGGCGGCGTCGTGGAAGTAACAGGAGATGCCGAGGACGTGCATCAGAACTGCCGGCGCGCGGACGTCAGATCCTCCCCGCTGTCGTTGAGGGCGCGCCAGCCGGTGGAGCCAAGCAGGGCGCGCCTGGCCCCGAACATCCGGCCGACGGCGGCCACGGGAACGACGACGAGGACGTACATGAGGAACAGAAGCACGTGCGACTGCACGACCGCCGCGCGGTGAGCCAGCCGCTTCCAGCGCTGCCAGACTGTCTGCCGAAGAGTCAAGCGACCAAACTATAACACCGCGTTCGCGTGGCCAGTCTCAACACCGCATCGGCGCTTCCATTGCGTGGCTAGCGCAACAGCCACTTGCTTGCCTCGATCTGCACGTCTGCGCCTCGGGCAGTGGAAACGGTGAGCGCGCGTGTGGCGCCTGCGGCCGCGTACGACGCCGCAAGGACGGCGGGTGCCTTCGCCCCTTCGCCCGCGAGCCACAGCGGTCCGGGCGCTCCAAGCGACAGCAGTCCAGGCACGTCGTCGTACTTCGCGCCGCCCGGCAGGAACGCCGGATCGTCGATCGCGTCGATTGAGCCGAACCGGAAACCGCCCGAGTCGATGGCCGCCCGATCGGCGAGGGCCGGCGCCGCGGCTCGCGCGAGCGCTGCCCAGGCACCCGCCTCCCGGCCCAGCCCCACCAGCCAGACGCCCTTCGTTGCGGTCGAGCGCGCGTAGCGGAGCGAAGCCAGCACGTCGTGCGCCCGTTGCACGATCAGCGGGGAGTTGTAGCCGTACGTGTAGGGTGCAAACGGCGTTCCCTCCACCAGTCGATTGCGAGCAGGGGCGCCGCCGCTCGCGAATGTGCCCGTGCCGAACGCGTCGATGCCGATCACCGTGACGCCGGCGTGAAGCAGCGGCCCGATGGCCGTCGACGGCCGGCGATCTGCGCCGAGGACGCCCACTGTGCCGCGCGGGTCGAGCCACACTGCGACCGCGCCAGTCGATTGGGCCGGCCTCAGTTCGACGAATGGCGTGAGCTCGCCCCACCGCGGTTGCTTGAGCAGACCGTGCCTCAGGTAGACGCCGTTCACCAGCAGTGCACTGTCCGCGTCCACGACGATGTCGCCGGCCGAGGGGACGCCGCGATTCACCATCACTGCGACCGCGCCGCCCACGACCTCACGGTAGCGATCGAGGCTGCTTAGGTCATGCGGCCGCAACACCGCCATCTGACGCTCCGCGACGGCAGTCCACCACGACGTCACGCGCCGCTCCTCGGCCTCGCCGCTCGCCGGCTTCGGGTGCGCGGCGTCCCAGACGCTCGTCTCCTCAGGAGTCAGTGGCACGTAGTCGTCGGCGACGATCGGATCCTCGAGTCCGAGCCCGAGGTACTTGTTCATCCAGGCGTACATCGCGCCGCGGCTGACGTAGTTGTAGTTGTGCTCGAACTGGGGCATCGGGAAGATCTGGACGCGGTCGGGCGCTCCCAGCATCTTCCACATCGCCTGCATGGCGCCAAAGCCCGTCTCCGGCATCGTCTTCGTCCAGTCATCGGCCGTTGTCATGCCGACGGGGCGCGGCGCCATCAGCGAGGCGATCTCGACGTTGCCCGTACCAACCCGAAGATAGTCGGCGTTCTCGCACGTGCAGCCGCCCTGCATCCGCGTGCCGACCATGACCATGGGAAAGAAGACGGCCGGCCGAGGATCGAGCGCGCCAAGGATGAATGTCTGCGTGCCGCCGCCGCTCGCGCCGCTGACGCCGATCCGTGACGGGTCCACGTCTGGCAGGCTGATGAGGAAGTCCAGTGCGCGGCGCGCGTTCCACGACTGCAACCCCATGATCGACTGAAGCCGGCTGTCGGTCTGTGCGTGGAAGAACAGGCCGGGCGCCGCGGGCGAGTCCTTCGGCCGTCCCTTCGACCCGTGTGCGACGCCGCTCGGGATCTGCACGCTGTCGGCGTAGCCTTCGAGATCGATGAGAAAGGCGATGACGCCCATCTTCGCCAGCTGCGCCGGCGCGGCCTGCAGCGGATGGCGGCCGCCGGGATCGAAGCGTTCAGCGCCGGTCACGAGTTCATGCTTGAACTCCTTGTCCGGCGTTTCCATGTATCGCCCGTGTTCCCAATGCCCATGGGGCAGCAGCACGGCTGGCAGGCGTCCCTGACGCCCCGTCGGTCGATACAGGCTGCCCGTCACGAAATGCCCGGGCAAGCTTTCGAAGTAAACCTTCTCGACGGTGTAGCCCTGTCGGGTGACCGCGCCGTGAACGACCGCGTTGAGCGGCGTCGAATCGGGCATCGGCCACAATCCAAGCGCCACCTGCAGCTGTCGTCGCAGGTCGGCGGACCGCGCCTTCCAGGCGTCCGCTGAGGTGATTGGCTGGAAGAGGAACTCGCCGTCCAGGTCCTTCAGCGGCGTGAGCCGTCGATCTGTCGCGACTGACGGCGGCGGCGGGCTCGACGATTGCGCGTGCGCGACAACGGCGGCGAAAACCGCCGCAAGACCGATGTGCAGGATTGCGCCTCGTCGAGTCACTTGTCCGTTCCCTCCTCGAGCAGCCTGCGATATATCGCGCGAGCGCGGTCGTAGGCCGCTTCGGCGTCGATGCGTTCGTCTGCCTTGAACTGGCCGTTCTTCTGGAGCCAGCACTTGTCCACGGCCTCCAGACACCACTTCGCGCTCCGCCGCGAGGGGCGCATGGGCTTGCCGGCGACCTCGACCCAGATGGGATTCGTGTGAGAGGAAGGGAGAATGCGCGCGGCTACCCAGCCGCTCTGTTGAAGCGTCAGATCCGCAGCAAGGTCCCGGATCTTGCCATCGGCTGTCAGGGTGCGCGTTGCGGCCACCTGACCGTCAACCAGGAATTCCACCCGCACATCGCGCGACTCCCCGTCACGTGCGCGCTCCAGATCCCAATACGGCTTCTGATCCGCCGGTTTCGCTGCAACGCCACCCAGGGGCTTTTCATCGAGCCTAGCCGCCGCATTCAGCGTCACGTGCACGCGCCCGTCGGACGACTTCACATCGGGACCACCCACGGCAACGCCATCCACCGCGAAGTCCATCAGGTGGCTCCGCCCGTCCGAGACGTAGCTTCTGCCGTTGCGGATGGCGTCGAGCCAGTTCTCGAACGTCAGCCGGTCCAGTTTCGCGTACGTGCGGCCCAGGCCCACGCGGTCGTCGTAGATGCACGGGAAGTCGGTCTCGCCGCTGATGCGAGTGCGGAAGCCCACGTTGAGCACGTGGTACCAGATGTTGAGCTCCCACGGCCACGGCGTGTCCACGCTCGAGATGAAGTCCACGGTGTCAGGCTCGGTGACCGTCACGATGAACTCGTTCGCCCCGATCCCGTCGAAGGCCGGCACCTCGTCGGATGGGATGTTGCGATCCGCGATCTGCAATCCCCAGCCCGAGTGCGCGTAGCCAGTGACCGCGCCTTGCCGGTGGGCCCATTGCAGAACGGGCCTCGTCCACGTCGGCCAGTCCTCGATGCGCTTCGTCCCGGGGTAGTCCTGCTCCTTCAATCCGAGCAGGACGAGATGGCCCGCGTGGCTCGACGGAAACCCCGACACCTCGAGGTCGTACCGCAGCTTCATGTCCGCCGTCGATCGCTCGTCGTCTTTCCCCGAAAAGAACTGCTTCTGGTGGTAGTAGCACGGCCCCCAGGTGAGGATGCTGCCGATGTTCAACCGCTCGCCGAGCACCTGGCGGACGATGTCGTCGGGCCCGACGCCCTGGGTGGGATCCTGATAGTGCGAGCAGCCGGCGGCGTGCACGTGGTGATCGCCGGAGTACCAGTGCTTCGCCGCCGGATCGATCCAGCGCTCGAGACGGATGGAGAACTCGTCGGGCAGGCCTGCGCCGACGGTGATCTCTCTCGTTCCCGTCAGGTAGTCGGGGCCTCCCGACCACTCGACCGTGTACTTGCCATCGGGGAGGACGATGCCTTCGCCGTCGGAGCGATATACCTGGGCCTGAAACGGAAGGTCCGGCGCGAGCCGCTTCGACATCGCCGGGTAAACGCGGCTTGCGGTGTCACGCACGATGAGTCGCGCGATCGAGGCCTTGCCGCGTTCATCCTCTACGCGCACGCCGATGCGCCGCGCCGGCGCTGCCGTGAAGACGATCGGAATGTCGGACCGAAAGGCGAGATCCGCGGTGCCCTGCCCAACGTCGAACTTCAGCTCCGCGGCGCGCTGGCCGGCGTCGCGGCTGTAAACCTCGAGAATGCGGTATTCGACGGGCACGCCCGAGAGCGCTTCGGCCATGGGCGCCTTGTCGAAGAAGGAGACGTCGGCCCATCGGTCCGCGATGTCGCGATCCGAGATCGTATGCGGTGGCTCCGCGGCCAGCTGTCCGGACCACGAGTCGGCCGAGACCTTGCCGCACTGCGGACATGTCACGTGCAGCGGCGCGGTGACGCCGGCCTGATTGATCACCTTCACCAGGAAGAGTCGCGTCCCGGCCTGGACGAGATCGGGCTTCGCCGCGCCTCGTGTGACGCTGACTCGCGACTCCGGATTGATCTGCACGACCGCGAGGGCCTGACGATCCAGCGCAGCCATGGCGCGCGCCACTGCTGTATTCGCGTCGGGCGCCGCGAGGGCTTGATCGAAGTCTCGACGATCGCTCGCGGACAACGGCTGGCCGAGCTGATCGAGTGCGGCGACGACACGACGCGCGAGCACTGCGAACGGCTGAAGGTCTGCCCGCGGGAGCGAATCCGCGGCCAGGACGGGCAGTACCGCCGTGACGAGCGCGGCGACAACAGGGGCAGGCCGGCAGCGCATGGGCCGGGATTCTACTCCGGGCATGGGTGGTATGCTCGCTGGAACGGATCTCATGCGTTGGCTTCCGGTTGGCAGCCCCGTCGCGCTGCTCGTCGCCTTCTCGCTGGCGCCTCTCGCACCTGTCGCACCTGTCGCACCCGTCCCTACCCCGTCCCAGCTCGCCTGGCAGCGGCAGGAGCTGCATGCGTTCGTGCACTTCGGGCCCAACACGTTCAGCGGCGCGGAGTGGGGCAGCGGACGCGAGGATCCGAAGGTCTTCAACCCCACGGAGTTCGATGCACGCCAGTGGGTCCGCACGTTCAAGCAGGCGGGCTTCACCGGCGTGATCATCACGGCGAAGCACCACGACGGATTCTGTCTCTGGCCGACGAAGTATTCGTCGCACAGCGTCAAGGCCAGCCCGTGGCGGAACGGCGGCGGCGACGTCCTGCGTGACCTGTCGGACGCCTGCAGGGCTGAGGGCCTTGGCTTTGGCGTCTACCTGTCCCCCTGGGATCGCAATCACCCGACGTATGGCACGCCGGAGTACAACCGCGTGTTCGACAACATGCTGTCGGAGGTGCTGGGACGCTATGGCCCCATCTTCGAGGTGTGGTTCGACGGCGCCAATGGTGAAGGGCCGAGCGGTCATCGTCAGGAGTACGATTGGCCGCTATTCGTCTCGACCGTCCGACGGCTGCAGCCCAAGGCTGTCATCTTCAGCGACGCTGGACCGGATGTGCGCTGGGTGGGTAACGAGCGCGGCGAGGCGCCGTTGACCGTGTGGTCGATGATCGATCGCCACCGCTATTACCCCGGCACGCCGCTCAGCGACGAGCTCGGAGAAGGGACGCAATTCGGCGAGAACTGGGTGCCGGCCGAGTGCGACGTCTCGATCCGTCCCGGGTGGTTCTACCGGAGCTCCGAGGATACGAAGGTCAAGTCGGCCCCGACGCTGGTGGATCTCTACGAGCGATCCGTGGGGCGCAACTGCACCCTGCTGCTCAACGTGCCGCCCGATCGCCGCGGGCAGCTCGCCGCGCCGGACGTGACCGCGCTCGCCGGCTTCCGCCGCGCACTCGACGCCACGTATGGTCCCGACCTCATGGGCGGAACCAAGGTCACCGCATCATCCGAGCGCCCCGACGCGCCCGCCGGCAACGTGCTCGACGAGGATGTGGACTCCTACTGGTCGCCATCCGCGGCGCTGCCGGCGACGCTGACCCTCGAGCTGTATCGCGCCACCACTTTCGACCGCGTCGTCCTTCAAGAGGCGATCGCGCTCGGCCAGCGCGCCGGCGCGTTCATCGTCGAGGCCAACACCACCGAAGGCTGGCAGCGTATCGCCACCGGCACGACCATCGGTCACAAGCGAATCATCCCCGTGCCGCTGACCACCGCCACCGCGATTCGCCTGACGATCGTCGAATCCAGAGACGCGCCTGCCATCGCTCGCATCGCCCTCGCGCGGACCGCATCGCCGTCGTCCTAGTCACATTTGCACCGACGCGGCCGAGCCGACGCGGCCGAACCGAAGTTCGGCCCTACGTCTGATCCGACTACCTCGGCGCCGACGAGACAGGATCTGTCGCAGGGCGCAACTTTAGTTGCGCCGAAACCCTTGCACCCATCAAGGCCGTTCGCTGGAGGCGGCGCAGTTCGCCTTGGGACGAAACGCGGCCGTCCCAGGCAGGGGCCACGTACAATGGCGCTTTCGCCATGGGAGCGCGCTCGCACATGTCCATCTCACGACGTCACGCCCTGTTGTCAGGAATTCTCATCGCTTCGTGCGTCTCCGGCACCGGCGCGCAGGAGCGCACCCGCGCGACGACGCCGGCTGAATACAAGTGGAACCTGGCCGACCTGTACGCCTCCGACGATGCGTGGCGCGCGGAGCGCTCACGGCTCGAGAAGGAAATCCCGTCGGGCGCGAAGTACGCAGGCACGTTGACGCAGTCGGCGGCGCGTCTGCAGGAGGCCCTGGATGTCAGCAACGATCTGGACAAGGCGCTGAACCGGCTGGCCACCTACGCGAGCCTGAAGGCGGACGAGGACACGCGCGTCGCCGACGCGCAAGGCATGCGTGACCAGGTGATCCAGCTTGGCGCCCAGTTCGGTGCTGCCTGGGCGTTCCTCGAGCCTGAGGTACTGACGATGGACGCGGCGACAGTGGACAAGTGGATTGCCTCGACGCCCGGGTTGAAGCAATACGCGTTCTATCTGCACGACATCCTGCGCCGGAAGGCCCACACGCTGAGCGCCACAGAAGAAGCACTGATGGCGCAGACGGCGCCGATGGCCGCCGGCAGCGGCACGGCGGCGAACATTCTCCTCAACGCAGACCTGCCCTGGCCGGCGGTCACTCTCGCCGACGGCAAGCAGGTCCGGCTCGACGTCTCGGGCTACTCCGCGGCACGCGCCTCGGCGAATCGCGACGATCGCAAGAAAGTGATGGAGGCCTTCTTCAACGCGCTCGGCGGCTACAGCCGGACGCTCGGCGCGACGATGAGCGCCAACGTGCAGGGCGCGATGTTCCGGGCGAAGGCGCGGCACTACGGCTCGACGCTGGAAGGCGCGCTCGACGGCTCCAACATCCCGACCTCCGTCTACAAGGCGCTCGTGGACAGCGTCAACAAGCAGTTGCCGTCGTTTCAGCGCTACCTGAAGCTGCGCAAGCGCATACTCGGCCTCGACGAGCTGCACTACTACGACCTGTACGCGCCGCTGGTGGCCGACGTCCCGCTGACCTACACGGTCGAGCAGGCGCAGACCAACATCAAGGCAGCCCTTGCGCCGCTCGGTGCCGACTACGTCGCCGGCCTCGACACGGCTTTCAAGAACCGCTGGATCGACTACTACCCGACGCAAGGCAAGAAGTCGGGCGCCTACATGAATCCAGGCGCGTACGACGTGCACCCGTACCTGCTCCTGAACTTCAACGGCCAATACGCGGACATGTCCGCGATGGCGCACGAGCTCGGACACGCGATGCACACCTACTTCGCCGGCAAATTGCAGCCGTATGCGACCGCCAACTATCCCATCTTCGTGGCCGAGGTCGCCTCGACGTTCAACGAGGCGCTGCTCATCGAGAAGATGCTGAAAGAAATCAACGATCCGAAGGCTAAGCTCGCGTTGCTCGGCAACTACCTCGAGAACGTGAAGGGCACGGTGTTCCGTCAGTCGCAGTTCGCCGAGTTCGAGCTGCGGATGCACGAGATGGCGGAATCAGGGCAGCCGCTGACCGGCGATGCGCTCTCGAAGCTCTATCTGGAGATCACGCGGAAGTACTACGGCCACGACGCCAAGGTCTGCATCGTCGACGACTACGTCGCTCACGAGTGGGCGTACATCTCGCACTTCTACACCCCGTTCTACGTCTACCAGTACGCCACCTCGTTCACGGCGTCGACGGCACTCTCCGAAAAGGTCCTGTCGGCCGATCCCGAGGCGGTGAAGCGCTATCGCACGTTCCTGGCCTCAGGCGGGTCGCAGTATCCAATCGATCTGCTGAAAGGCGCCGGCGTGGACATGACCACGAGCGAGCCCCTCGACCTGACGATCCGCAAGATGGATCGGGTGATGGACGAGATCGAGAAGCTAATTAAGTAGGCGCGCCGGATTCCCCTGCTGCCAGCGCAGCATATAATCTGCCCGACAAGCTCCCGCTTTCTGCGTTGAACGGGCGCCCAGGCGCACCGAGACAGTGGGGCAGGCAGTTCACGCTGCAGCCTTGAACAGATGCGCTCCGCTGACGCCGACGACGTGATCGGCACCACCTTCTCTCACTACACCATTCGGGAGAAGCTCGGTGCCGGCGGCATGGGCGTGGTCTACAAGGCAGAAGACATCAGACTCGGCCGGTCTGTCGCCCTGAAGGTTCTCCCCGACGAGCTGTCGCAGGATCGCTCGGCCGTTGAACGGTTCGAGCGTGAGGCTCGTGCTGTATCGGCCCTGAATCATCCGCACATCTGCTCGATCTACGACGTCGGAGAGCAAGGTGGTCGGCGCTTCATCGTCATGGAGTTGCTGGAAGGCACCGCGTTTGACGGACTCCTCGCCGGCGGTGCGTTGCCACCAGATCAGGTCGTGGACCTGGGTATCCAGATTGCGGATGCCCTGGAAGCGGCACACGACAAAGGGCTGATCCACCGCGACCTCAAGCCGGCCAATCTGATGCTCACACGGCGCGGCCAGGCCAAGCTGCTCGACTTTGGGCTCGCCAAGTCACTGGCGCATCATGAAGACGAGGGCTCGCCCACCGTTGCACAGACCCAGACACAGCTGACTGGTTTCGGTGCAGTTCTTGGTACGGTTGCCTACATGTCGCCTGAGCAGGTGCGGGGAGAAACGCTCGACGCCCGCACCGACATCTTCTCGTTGGGCGCAGTGCTCTACGAGATGGCGACTGGGCGGCGGGCCTTTCCGGGCAACACGTCCGGCACCATCTCCGACGGCATACTGAACCGCACGCCGGTCCCGGCTGGACGTGTCACTCCAGGAGTCCCGGCGAACCTCGAAGGAATCATCAACAAATCGCTGGAGAAGGATCGCGCGCTCCGCTACCAGACGGCATCTGACGTCCGGGCAGACCTGCAACGCCTCAAACGCGACGCCGATTCGGCCCGCGTTGCCGGATCCAGCGGAGCAATCTCAGGGACGGGCACGACGTCGTGGTGGCGCAGAAGAACGAGTCTGGTCGCAGGGGCAGTAGCCCTGGCAGCGCTGATAGTGGCCGGTACGCGGTACGTCCTGCTTCCAGCGGCGGGCGATTCCATCGATTCGGTTGCCGTGTTGCCGTTCATCAACGACACGGCCGATCCGAACACCGAGTATCTGAGCGATGGCATCACGGAGAGCGTGATCAACAACCTGTCGCAGCTTCGCAGTCTGCGCGTGGCCGCTCGCAGCACAGTCTTCCGCTACAAGAGCAGCCAGGTTGACCCGCAGAAGGTTGGTCAGGACCTGCACGTCCGTGCCGTGCTCTCGGGCAGGCTGCTCAAGCAGGGCGACGTGTTCATCGTCCGCGCGGAACTCATGGATGTTGCGCACGGGTCGCAGCTCTGGGGTAACCAGTATTACCGCAAGGTGGCGGACATGTTCGCGCTTCAGGAGGATGTGTCGAGGGACATCTCGGACAAGCTGCGACTGCGATTGACCACTGAAGAACGACAGCGAATGACGAAACGCTACACGGAGAACGCGGAGGCCTATCAGCTGTACCTGAAGGGGCGGTACCACTGGAACAAGTTAAGCCCGGACGGCCTCATGAAAGCTGTTGAATACATGCAGCAAGCCCTCGACAAAGACCCCTCCTACGCGCTGGCGTATGCGGGGTTGGCCGACGCGTACAACTTGATTTCGTTCTTCAATGTGATGCCTCCGCGGGAGGCCATGCCGAAGGCGAAGGCCGCGGCCTCCAAGGCACTGGAGATCGACGATGACCTCGCAGAAGCGCACCTTTCGCTGCTCTGGGCGAGTTTCACCTACGATTGGGATTGGCCAGCTGCCACGAGACATCTGCAACAAGCGAGGGCCCTCAATCCAGCCGCCGTGAACGAGGTGTCGACCTATCCGTTCTATCTCACCGTCGCCGGCAAGCCAGATGAAGCCATCAGCGTCGCGCGGCGCGCGTCGGAGATCGACCCTGTGTCCGCCGGCCGCAGCCATACGCTCGCCGTGCAGTTGCACCTGGCACGACACTTTGACGAGGCGATCGCGGAATGCCGGAGGACGATCGAGCTGGATCCGGGCTTCGGTGTCTCCTACGAGGTGCTCGGAGGGTCGCTTGCCGCGAAAGGCATGTACCGGGAGGCACTGCCGTTCGTCGAAAAAGCCGTGGCGTTGAACCCGCACAATGCGATGTCGCGCGCCTACCTGGGGTACGTGCATGCCAACCTTGGCAATCGCACTCAGGCGCTCGCCATCGTCGAAGAGCTCAAGGCCGTCTCGCCCCATCGGTACACGCCTGCCCTTCCGGTGGCGGTCGTGTACGCGGGACTGGGGCAGAAGGATGAGGCGTTTGTGTGGCTCGAGAAGGCTTATGACGAACGCTTCAATCGTCTCGCCTACTTGAGGCGCGAGCCAGTCTGGGACAGGCTCCGGTCTGATCCGCGGTTCGATGACCTTCTGCGTCGCATCGGACTGCCGCAGTAGATGGGCTCAGTATGGCAGCCCGTCCAGCAGCGGGGGCAGCAGTTCTTTTGCCATGATCGCCATCGCGGGCGACTGCGCGTTGTAGTTGCCGCCGGTCAGCACGACGATCAGATCGAGTGAGGGTACCAGGTAGATTTTCTGCCCGCCGTTGCCGGTGGCGACGACCATGTCCACACGACGGTTGCCGGCGGGGAGCGCGACGTCGGCCCACTGGTGCCACCAGAAATACCCGTACTCCTGGTCTCCGACGGTCGACCACCGCGCCGTTGAGCGCTCGACCCATTCGCGCGACACAATCTGGCGGCCTTGCCACAGACCGTGCTGGTGGAAAAGGACACCCAGCTTGAGCATGTCGCGCGGCCGCAGATACAGTTGCGCGACAGTTGCCGCGTTCGATGCGCTGAGCGTGTAGTTCCAGCGGACGCTCGAGGCGCTGATTCCGAGAGGCGTGAAGAGATGCTGCTGGGCAAAGGCTGGCAGCGTCGTGCCGGTTGCGCGCTCCACCATCCGTCCCGCCACGGCCACGTTGCCCGAGCAATACTGCCCACGCGTTCCCGGCGGCTCCACCATCGGCAGATCGAGCACGAACTTGACCCAGTCCTGGGACTGGTAAACGACCGATTCGTTGCCGGGCGAGCTGCCATCCCAGTCGTTGCAGGCGAGCCCGGAGCGCATGGTCAGCAGATCCCGCAGCGTCAGCTGATCTTTCCACGCGTCGGCATTCGCGTACGACTCGTAGGGGAGACGCTTCAACACGAGCTCGCCGTCGCCTGCGAGGTCGCCGCGATCGATGGCAATGCCGACGAGCGCAGACACGACGCTCTTCGACGCCGACCGCATCTGGTGGACCCGGTCGCGATCGTACTCATAGAAATACTCTTCGATCACGAGCCGGCCGCCCCGGTACACCAGGATTCCGTGGACGTTGGGGTAGGTGCCGTCGACGACGCGATCAACGAGACGCGCTGCGACGGCGCGATCCAGTCCAGCTTTCGAGACGTCAGCGACCGCAAGGCCGTCGCCCAGGTCGTCGGGCATCCTGTATTCGTAGGGCAACACGCGGCCATCCGGACCGACTGGACGCGGCTTGGCACGAACAGCGGCAGCAACTGCGGGATCAACAGCCGCGGAAAGCCGGGCGAAGAACACGCCTCGCTCGACGAAGCCTGACACGGTGCCGTCAGCGGCGCGCCGGAACGGAATGGTGTCGCCGCCTGCATTCTGGAACGTGTCGATACCGAGTGGCCGTAAGGGATACTTCGCGTCGTCGAGCACCGCGAAGAGGAGCGGCTCAGCAGCGACGATCATCAGCTTCGAGCCGCCCTGATACTCGTAGACGCCTTCGTAGTCGCTGAGCGGCTTCGAGGAAGCGCGGTTCGCGGTCGAGGGCGTGCCTGCGCTGGCGGGCGTCTGTGCAGCGACCCGGAATGCGAGGGTCGCAACCGCGAACGCGGAAAACAGGCAGAGTGGCTTTGCGGCGCGCCTCACTGGAGCCGCCTGGCTAATGCGAGGGAATCCGCGTCCCACGTGTCATGCGGCTCGGCGGCTGCTCGTGCGAACATCCACAGCCGGACACGGTCGGCGCTGAGCTCGAGCAGATCGGCGAAGCGAGAGATTGTGTCGCGCGGCGCGTCGAGCAAGCGTTGTCTGCAGTTGAACAGGTGCTGCGTCGCATCGTAGGCGCGGTCACCGACAAATGGCTTCGGGTCAATCACCAGCCACGGCTCCCGTTGCGCGCGGAGTACGTTGCCCGCATGCAGGTCGGTCGCTAGCAGGACGTCGCCGGGCGCGGCAGCGGCCAGCTCCGGGAACAAGGTGAGTCCCGCACGAACCATGCCCTGGTCCCTCCACTTGCCAGCAGAAGATGTCGTCTCCTCTGCCCAGTGTTCAAGCATCGTCGACAGCGGCCGGAACGGGTGCGGCGATGGCGGCCGGCGCCAGAGGCGGTGGAGCAGGCCGGCGATGACGACGTCCTGGTCGGGTTCGCTTTGATCGCGAAGCGACGTGCCAGGTTCACACGCCTCGAGCAGCATCGCGTTGATGCCGGCGTCGGCCTCCAGCAGTCGAACGGTCGGATCGCCGTCCCAGAATCGCAGCCCGTCGATCTCATGCGCGCCTTCCATGTGAGGCATGCCGAGCTTGAGCACCGTCCGCGTCCCGTCCGCTCGCATCGCCTGGGCGACCCAGGCGCAGCTGATATCGTCGTTGTCGAACGGCGCACCAACCGAGAGCGACCACCGTTCCTGAAGTTCGCGGATGGCTTCGGGCAGTCGCTCGAGCCAGGTCTCGCGCTCCGGAAGGCCGCGACAGGCGACGACTAGTCTTTCGGGAACGATGGCCAGGACCTCACCGGGGCGCGAACGGAAACAGCTTCCGCAGCATCGCATCATCCGGCCGCGCGCCGTACTCGCAGATCTCGAACGCCTCGGCGTTCACGGTCTTCGCCGCGACGTCGGCCCCGTACCACTTGGCGATCGCCTCGCGAATCGCCGGCGAGAGCGCGGGCGTGCGCTGCTTCTTCAGCCACGCCTTGCGCGCCACCGGGTCCTTCGGCACCTGGTCGAGGATGCCGTCGTGCCAGGGCAGCCACTCGTACACCTGCGACACGTGGGCGTCGAGTGCATCGATCTTCTTGTCAATCACATCGTCGATCGGAATCGCGACGTCGGGACGGAACGGCGCCGGCTTCTGGAAGCCGTCCTCGAAGTACATGAAGACTGGGTTCTTCCGGAGCGATGGCACGTCCGACACGACATTGGGCACCGTCACCATGAACGCCGCGTCCTGCAGCAGGACACCGGTGTAGCGGTGATCGGGGTGGTAGTCGTTCGGGCGAGGCGCCAGAACGAGATCGGCCTTCCACTCACGGATCTGCCGGATGATCTGCTGCCGGATCTCCAGCGTCGGCAGAAGCTCTCCATCGTGGTTGTCGAGCACGACGTAGTCGACGCCGATACGGCGGCCGGCCTCGATGGCCTCCGCCCGTCGGCGCATGGCCAGCTGTCCGCCGCCCTGCTCGTGATGCCCGGCATCGCCGTTGGTCACCGAGACAAAGCGAACTTTGTGTCCCATCGCGGCCCACTTGGCGGCGACACCGCCCGACCGGATGTCGCAGTCGTCGGGATGCGCGCCGAAGGCGATGATGCGCAACGGTTCGTCAGCCCCGAGCGGGGCCGATAGCAGGGCAGACGAAAGGACGAGCAGGCACGAGCACAGCCAACGAAACATGGAATCCTCCGGAGGGCGGATTCTACACCGCAGGGTGGGTGAGGTGCTCGGTCGTGTTGTGCATAACGGAACAGACCCGGGCGTGCCCGAGGTGTAGGGTTCAATAGAGGGGGCGTGCACCGTGTGGCTTATTGGAATCGGTCTCGCGGTCGGGGCGTTGGGCCTCAGGATGTTGGCTTACCGAGAGTGGCGCGGCGGCCTCCACGCTGACCTCGGGTCGATGAGCGAGGAGTGGCTGGCGGAACAGCGGGCAGCCGTCCGTCGTTGAGGGGCAGGATGACCGCAAAAAAGAAGGCGGCCG
>Ga0310810_10002682_pt1 | contig 19209 bp, 14 predicted proteins | sample NCmetagenome_FD_207641 | JGI IMG/M metagenome (GOLD analysis project Ga0310810, IMG submission 207641) | Soil microbial communities from experimental microcosm in Duke University, North Carolina, United States - NC | ecosystem: Engineered > Artificial ecosystem > Soil microcosm > Unclassified ...
AGGTGAGGTCGGGCCGGCCGCTGCGATTGAGCACGGTTCCCGACGTCGGACTCCGGGGCGACGAACGTCCGGAGCACTACGGCGTTCGTCTCACGGGACTGCTGCGCGTGCCGGGCGACGCGCTCTATACCTTCTATCTCTCATCTGACGATGGCGCCAAGCTCTGGATCGGGAGCCGGGCCGTCGCGCACAACGATGGGGGGGCAGGTCAGGGTCAGATCGCACTCCGGAGAGGCTTCCATCCCATCGAGGTGGCGTTCTTCCAGGCGACCGGCCCCGCCAAGCTGCGACTCGAGGTCTCGACACCGAGCTCCGCGAAGCAGCCTGTGCCCGCGGGGTGGTTCGCGCATTGACGCGACTGCACCGGTCGGCTTGAAGGTAGCTTGACCGTCTGATCCGTGTCGCAAAACAGCCCCATGTTGTCGCATCCCGGCCCTTACCGGTCCCGCGACCCGGCCCCACATTGGAATCCCCGGCCACCCGACGTCGGCGACCCCGGATCCGGCCGCGGCCGGTCCTTCCACCTAGCGCACGAGCACGCGAGAGCTGAGTCGGAGCCTGCCCGCGGGAGCTCTGCAGGTTGACGTTTGCCACGAAGTAGGCCCGTACTCGACGCTCTCTACGGTGGCGAAGCCGGCGTCACGCCAGTGCGATCTCACACGGGTCACGCCGCCGCAGGTCCAACGCAAGCCGGAGTGACCCGAGGCTCTCGGCGAGCCGCCAGGGTTCGCCGGGGTCGGCGTCACCACTGGGCGCCCCAACACCGCGCCCGCTCGGCATGGTGGCGCAGGACGATCTCCGGCACGAAGTTCGGGCTCCACGCACCGCCCCGATCCGCAGGAGTAGCATGCGACCCATGGGATCATTCCCCCGGATCGCGCTCGTCTTCGACGACGAGCTGCAACGCCGGCGCTTTGCCGAACATGTCGGCCCGCGGGCGCGCGTGCACCACGTCCCGGCCGGGGAGGGGCTGGTGGAGCTCGCCGCCGCGGGCGCCTTGGACGTCGCCGTGGCTGGTGTCCTCAATCGGACGGACCCGTTCCTGCCATCCGCGTTGCGCGCGCTCAGCCAGGTCGACCCCGGGGTCGCCATCGTGGGAGTGTTCGAGCCCTCGGAGCCCTCGCTCGACGAGGCGGTCGATCTGGCGCGGGAGCTCCCGGCCATCGGGTTCGTGCGCCGGCCGGGGGCGCGTTTCGACTATCTGGCGCGCCGCCGGACGCGGGGGAGCCAGGCGGCGACCTTTACGCCGGCCCTGCTCGACTGCATGGACCGGCTTCCCCTGTTCGGGCCCGCGCGCTCCTTCGCCCGGCTCCAGGCCCTGCACCCATCCTGCGCGGCCAGCCTTCCGGAGCAAGCCCGGGAGCTGGGCCTGAGCCCGCGCAATCTCGAACGCTGGTTCCAGGGCCCGGACCTCTGTTCCGCCGGCCGCTTGCAGACGGTCTGCGGGGCGGGTGAGGCCGCGTACCTGCGACTGGCCTGTGGTCTCCCTGACCGCGCGATCGCCCCGGTAGTGGGGATCCTCACCCGGGACGGCGTGGAGAATCCCCAGGCCGTGCCGCGGACGATCCGGAATGCGCTCCGGGTCGGTCTCGAGGAGCTGCGTGGGGCTGGCGTTGCCGCGCTGCCCGAGGCGGTGGAGACGGCGCTGCGGGCACCACGCGACCCGGTCAGGATGCCGGCGCAGTGGGCGCCCGAGACGCACTACCTACCGCAGCCGGGAGTGCTCGCGGTGCCGATCGAGGATCGACTCGTTCTCGTAGACGCGGCACGCGGCATGGAATATCCCCTGGATGGATTCGGGATGGACGCGTGGCCGATAGTGGCGGACGGAGCAGGGTTCGCTGAAATCGTGGCCGAGCTCGCGGCGACGAGAGGGGCGTCGGCGCACACCGTGCGCGCGCGGCTGATCACGTGGCTCGGCGAGCTGCTCGTCCTGGGCCTGATCCGGCGCGAGAGCGGGGATGCCAGGGCCGCGAACGGCGAGTGACCCGGGGAGAGATCTTGGCGCAAATTTGACTGGCGCGGTGCGGCGGGCCGTCCTAGCGTTGACGGACCAGGGAGGTTCCACCGATGCCATTCCCAACGACCGCATCCCTTCGGGGCACTCCCGATGGCGCCGAACGCTGTCTCGTCGCTTGAGCTGGCCGTATCGGAGTTGAAGTCGGTCGAGATCGTGCTCCACGACGGCGCCGGCCACCCCGCCAGCCGGTATGCGGCCGCCGCCCTGCTGCGACGTACCGGGTTGGTTCCTCCTCCGGCGGTCCGTCCGTACTTCACGGTGTGCGCACTGGCGGGGTGGCGCCGGGTCCCGGTCGACCAGCTCGCCCACTGGAGCGGCATGCCGCCCGCAGCGCTCAGGCGCCGGCTCGCCGCCGCTGGCCTGACGCCTGCCGGAGTGGCGGCGTGGAACCTCGCGCTGCACGCCGCCTGGCTGCTGGATGTCGCCGCGCTCCCCCCCGGCGCCGTGGTGTCGTGCATGCGGCTCGGGCGCGCCGTCGCGCTCGGCGCCGCGCTGGGCGCGCGGGGGGTGAGGTTCGCCGCTGGACGGGTCGATCCGGGGGCGTTCGCCGCGGCGCTCGATCGATACGCCGCGGTGCTGCACGCCGCATTCCCCACGTGACGCACACGGCCGACGCACCGGGGGCGGGAATCGGACCTGGTCCGGTCCCCGTGCTCATCGTGGCCGAGGAGGAGCGGAGGCGCCTGGCGATGCCAGGTTCCGGCCATGAGCGGCTGCTGTTCTACGACCGCATCGACCGGCTCTGCCCGAGGCTGCAGGGTGACGCGGTAGCCGCGGTGGTCATCGAGACGCGCGATGCGGACGGTCTTCCGGTGCCCGCCGCGATCCGGGGATGGGTCGGGCGGAATCCGCTGGTGCCCGTCGTCGTGTGGAGCGCCGGCGGTGACGCCGCCTTGCGCGAGGTGCTGGACCTCGCGGGCGCCGGTGCAGACGTACGGCTGGTCTTGCGCGGGCGCGACGACCTCGGCGTGGCGCTCGATCGACTGCTGGCGCCGTCGCCGCCCCATCCGGGCGCGGTGTCGGCGCTCCTGAGGGGCGTCGTGCTTGCCGCCCCGCCGTCCATCCAGCCCGAGCTGGCCATGGCGGCGTATCATGCGTGGCCTCACCCCAGCGTGCACGCGTGGGCCGGTGCCCTCCAAGTCACGCCTCAGGCCCTGAATGCCCGACTCGGCACCGCGCACTACGCCACGGCGAGCGTCGTGCTGGCTGCCTTCACCGCGGCCGAGATCGCGATCCGCCTTACCCTAGGGGTCAGGCTCAAGGATATCGCAACGGCCATGGGCCGATTGGACGACCGGTCGTTGCGGTGGCGGCTGAGGCGACTGGGGTACCGGTCGGAGCAGATGCGGGACGCGGCGGACTTCCGAGCGCTGATTCCGCGGGTCGTGGCGGCGATCCGGCGGTGAGGGAGCAGGGGCGGGCAACTCCGGATCCGCTACGAGCCCTCCCTGCGGCGGTTCTGCTTCCGCCTCGGTTTGACCGTGGGTTCGGCGACCCGCCGGGATCTTTCGCCACGGCCCGCCGCGTCAGCCGGCACCAGCGCGTCAAGGGTGGTCCCGTACAGAGCCGCGAAGTCCGCCAGCTCGATGGGGTCGATCCGCCGCTGGCCGGTCTCACACTTGGAAACGAAGTTCTGGGGCTTGCCGAGCGCGGCGGCCGCATCTATCTGCTTGAGCCCGGTACGCTCCCGCGCGTCCCGGAGACGCCGGCACATGAGCTTCCAACGAGGAGAATGGGGGTATGCGGCCAACGCTCGTCACCCGGCGATAGATGCCGGGAACGATGCGGGGTGACGCGGGATATCCCAGTCTAGGATGCGATACCCCGCGCCCTGAGGGGAGAGATCGTGCGCGGATCTGGTGGGGAGGTTGATTGCGGGTCGGTTGAGCCACGGCTCGCACCTTTCTGTCGTCTGGCAGGCAGGGCGAAGACTCTTCTGATCCTGTAGGCGTTGCGAGTTCGGCTCCCACTCGCCGTGCAGGGTCGACCAAGAACCGGACCGCACCGCTGTCCCCGGCTCAGTTGACGCGCCAGTGCCACAGCGGACCTTGGCCGGGCGGGAGCAGGGTGGCACTTCTCCGCGACTCTCATCACCAACTAACGAGCCGGCTGGCACCTGGGCTGCTGGCAGCACCGGGTCCGTTCGAGGGCACGCGTCGGCGCGAGTCTGGCCCCTCGAGATCCGGCCCACCGTGGGGCGTACTCGACCGACTATCCCATTTCAGGATACTGTTGACTTGTCGTGTTTCCGCTGACACTGTATACGCGGCCAGCGCGGGCAGTGCGCAACGAGCTGGACCTCCCCGAAGTCGGCGAACAACTGATCGCGATCGGGACGCTTCCTGCCCACCCATTCTCGTGAAGGCGAACCGACCCCGCCCGCAGCGCTCGCGGTGAGGATCGCGGCCGGTGACGCCCAGGCATTCCGGGAGTTCTTCAACCGGGAGGCGGCCGGGTTGATCCGGTACGCCACCGGCATCCTCGGCTGCCGGGATGACGCGCGCGACGCCGCGCAGGAAACCTTCTTCCGCCTCTGGGAAAACCGAGCCCGCCTCGAACCCACCACCGATCCGGCCCGACTGCTGTACACCATCATCCGAAACCTGGCCCGGGACCGCCTCCGACACCGGGCGGTCGAGCGACGTCCCCACCCGCATCTGGAGACGCCGCACATCGTACAGGCCGGGCCGTTGCTGGCCGACGAGGGAGAGGAAGCCGACGAGCTGCAGGTGCTGCTGCATCGCGCGCTGGAGACGCTGTCACCGCGCCAGCGGGAGATCGTCTTGCTCCGGTGGAAGCGGCATCTCACCTACGAGCAGATCGGGGCGGAGCTGGGCATCGCCCCCGGCACCGCGTCGGCGCACATGCAGCGGGCGATCGGGCAGCTCAAGGTGCTCGTGCCCCGGCTCCGCGCCACGTGACTCCGCGGGGAGCGGTCCGCCGTAAGAGCCGGGCGGCGTTCAATCGTTATCCCGGTGTGCCACGGGAGCGTCGCCGTCACCGTCGTCGGGAGCACCATGAGCGATCTTGATTGGGAGCTGTTGGATCGCTATCTCGCCGGCGAGGCCACGGCCGCCGACTTGGAGCGGCTGGAGCAGTGGCTGGCGGAGGGGTCGGAGCACGCGGCGTTGCTGGAGTCCTTGCAGCGCGCGGTCGCGGCGCTGGAGGGGGATGTGGCCGTGGGGGAGCTGGAGGTGGTCTGGGATGGTGTGGCCGAGCGTACCGGCCTCACGTCGGTCGAGCCCGCCGGCGTCCGTCCAGCGGAGGCGGAGTCGCGCCCCACGCACTTCGTGCTGGCGGAGCCGCGTCATGCGCGCTGGCGGGTGGGAGCATGGATCGCCGCGGCGGCGGTGCTGGCGGCCGGCGCCGTGCTGGCAGGGCGGGAGTGGCTGACGGGGGGCGGGGAGGCCGCGACGGTCGTGGCGGAGCGGGTGGTCAGGGTGCCGCGCGGAGAACGGGCGCGGTTCCGGCTCCCGGACGGCACCGAGGTGCTGCTCGGCGGCGGCAGCACCCTGCGCCACCCGCAGACCTTTGCCGGCCGCTCGCGCGAGGTGACGCTCGAGGGCGAAGCCTACTTCACTGTTATGCATCAGGAGCACCGGCCGTTCCGGGTGCGAGCCGGCGATCTGATCGCCACCGACCTGGGCACCGAGTTCCTGGTGCGGGCGTATCCGGAACATGCGGGCGCAAGTGTCGTGGTCCGGTCGGGCACCGTGGCGGTGCGGCCCGTCCAGGCGCGGGATTCGACGCAGCCCGGGCGCGTGGTCCGGCCCGGCGAGCTGGGCCGGCTCGGCGCCGACGGCGAGCCGCTGGTGGAGCAGGCGGACACCGCGGCGTACTTTGCCTGGACCTCCGGCACGCTCGTCTTCGACGGCACGCCGCTCCGGGACGCGCTGCCGCAGCTGGCGCGGTGGTACGACCTCGACTTCCGCCTGGCCGACTCGTCGCTGGGTGCGATTCCGCTCAGCGGCAGGCTGGATCAGACACTCACCCCCGCGCGGCTCGATCTGCTCGCCGGCTCGGTCGGCCTAGACCAGGTCCGGCGCGGGCGGGTGGTGACGTTCTACCGGAGGGGGGACTCGCCCCGGTAGCTCAGCCCCGCGACACCGGCTCGATGATGCGGCGATCGAGGAAATACCCCGCGATCATGGCCCAGGCGTCACCGCCCTCCTCCTCGCCCCGTTCGCTCCCTATTCCCACCGCCCGGTGCGGCGGCCTCCTGCCGTCCACCAGCGTGCTCCACGACTCGGCCCCGAATGGCGTCGTGGCGTACACGACGCCCCGCTCGAGATCGAGAATGGCGAGCACGCTGCCCTCGGCCACGACCAGCACGTGGCCGGCCGGCCGGAAGAGGCCGTCGATGGGATTGGAATGCGCGGAATCTAAAGAACGGGTCACGGGGGTGTGCTCCTGCTGTACCCGGCGATCTAATCTACCGCACCGGCGCGACGAATGCTCGGGGGCAGCGGGCGCCGGTGTAGCAACTCGGCGTTTCTCGAACGTAATTCTACTGTAGCGCCTCCGATCGACTTCGCCCCCCACCGGAGAACCGCAATGACGAACGCAGCCTGGTTGACACTGCTGCTGGCGACCGGGGCGCTGCCGCCCGGCGCGGCGCTGGGGCAGGAACCAGTGCAGCTCGCCCTGGCGCGCCCCCAGCCGCACTTCGTCGCCGCGTGGGCGCCGAAGAAGGAGCGGGAAGCCGAGCGCTCGGCGGTCCTGGCGCGGCGGGTGTCGCTGGAGCTGACGGACGTCTCGCTCGACGCGGCACTCAAGGCGCTGACGAACCAGGCAGGGCTCAGGATCACGTACTCGCCGGCGGTGCTGCCGGCGGGGAAGCGGGTGACGATCAGCGCGAGCGATGTCGCGGTGGTGACGGCGCTGACGGAGATGCTGTTTCGGTCGGGGCTGGATGTGGTGGTGGATCGAGATGGGGCGCTAGCGCTGGTGCGCTGCAGGCACGTGGCACCGAGGGCGGAGGTACAGGATAGCGGCAGCATTGTTGGGCGGGTGACTGACAAAGGAAGCGGGAGTCCTCTGGTGGGTGCTACCGTGGTCGTGGAAGGGATGCAGTTGAGCGCGACCACAGGCCCTGACGGTCGCTATCGGATTAGCGGTGTAGCGGCAGGAACGTATACTGTCCGGGCGCGGTATATCGGTTATGCGTTGTTGTCGATATCGGTTACGGTGACAGCAGGAGGGCAGGAGGAAGCCGACTTCGGGCTGGCGAGGTCGGCCCAGCAGCTCGACCAACTCGTTGTGACCGGAACTGAAACACCCACGGCAGAGCGCGCCCTACCCAACCCTATCAGCGTCATCACAAATGCGGAGATCGAGGAGAAGCACGTTCAGCGTGTCGACCAACTATTTCGAGGTGATGTTCCTGGCATCTTTGCCTGGGACCGGGGAACTAGCAACTACTTCACCACGATCGACGTACGCGGCGCGAGTAGTCTATCTGTGCCCGGGTACATCAAGACATATATCGACGGTGTCGAAGTCACGAACCCAAGCTATATCGCCACCCTCGACCCCTACAGTATCGAGCGCATCGAGGTCATTCGAGGTCCTCAGGCCTCGACCATCTACGGGTCGGATGCGCTGAACGGTGTGCTTCAGATCTTCACTAAGACTGGGACGCTCGGTGCCCGGCCTCACCTCGATGCCACCGCGTCGGCCGGGGCGCTGCAGACAAAGTGGAATGGGACAGGTGCCTTCGATCAGCAGGACTACGCGGCTTCCTTCTCTGCCGGCGGCGAGCAGTTCTCCTATTCGATCGGCGGTGCTCGCACCCACACAGGGGAGTGGGTCAAGGAGTATTACAATAAGGGGAATAGCCTTTACGGCAGAGTCAACGGCGGCGGAGGAGCTTTTAACGTCGACCTGTCCGGCCGCTATTACTTGCTTCGCCAAGGACAAGCTCTGCCGCCCGTGTACGCCCCTTACACCGGTCCCCCGCTCAATCTCGCCCCACTCAACACCGATCAGCGCATCGGCACCGCCACGTTTGGGCTTACGCTCGGCTACCGAGCCACCCCGAGCTGGGTTCACACAGTAACCCTCGGATTCGATCGCGCTACATACGAAGCCGCTACCAGGCCCCGTCTAACGTCGCCCGAAGATACTCTGTCGGCCCTCTATGATGATGAGGGGACCAAGGCATCGCTTCGCTATAACACAACGCTCACGCTGCCAGTGGGCCGCATGAAGTCCCTCGCAATCACGGGAGGTGCCGACTACTACGATCGGCGTGAGAACGCCTTCTACGTCAGCGGACCTCAGACAACCGGGAATCTAGAGGCGGGTTCATTTCTCTTCGGCTCTCGCAGCGTCTTCCATAACGCTGGGTACTTCACTCAGGTGCAGCTAGGTCTCCAGGAACATTTCTACCTCACGGCCGGGCTGCGTGCGGAGGATAACGCGACATTCGGGAGGGACTTCGGTCTGGCTTGGGCACCGCGTGTGGGTCTGGCCTACGTCACGGGGATTGGCAGGTTCACGGTCAAGGCCCGCAGCTCTTATGGCAAGGGCATCAGACCACCCCCTCAGGGGACAAGAGATGCCTCGGTGACGCCAGACGCCGTCCTCGTAGCGAATCCGCTGCTTGCCCCTGAGGTGCAGAAAGGTTGGGACGCAGGGGCCGAGCTGTACTATGAAGACGTTTTGTCGCTCAAAGCCACCCGTTTCGACCAGCGAGCTGAGGACCTGATCGACCGAGTCCTGATCGATCCCAGCACAACACCGGCTACGTACCAGTATCAGAACGTTGGGCGAGTCAAGAACCGGGGCTGGGAACTCTCACTTTCGGCAGCGCCGGTGAAGTGGGTGTCAGTTGATGGGAGCTATACGTTCACTACCAGCCGAGTTCTGGAGGTGTCTCCGACCTATGGCGGCGATCTCCGCATTGGGGACCAACTGCTCGGGATCCCGCGTCATACGTTCGGTCTTGCTGCGCGATTCCAGCTCGGGCGTGCGAACGTTGCACTGGGTATGACACATGTTAGCAGCTGGACGGAAACCGACCTAATAGCTCTCCTGGGTTCTATATACGGAGGTCAGCCCCCACGCGCATCCGGCCGTGACTACTGGATCACCTACCCCGGGTTTGCCAAGTACCGCTTCAACCTCTCGTACGACATAACTCCCCGAATATCCTCATTCCTGTCAGTGGACAATTTGACCAACAACTATGCGTATGAGCGCAGCAACGCGGACGCGGTGCGGGGCCGCTTAACGGTCGGTGGACTTCGCGTGCGCCTCTAGATCCCACTCTTCAGATCAACCTGTCATCGCCCGGAGCATTCTGATGCCGCAGGAATCGAATGCGCGGATCTCCTTCGCGCTGGTGGGCCTGCTCTGGACTCTCACGGATACGGGATCGGCCCAAGTCGACCGTCGGCCGATTGAGCTCGAAGACATCGTTCAGACTCGCGAGGTGGCAGAGCAACAATTGGCACCCGATGGGCTGACCGTAGCCTTCGTGGTACGCCAGGCTCGCCTGGCCTCCAACGACTATCACGACATCCTGTACACCGTCGACGCAACCGGAGGTCCACCGCGCCGGTTGATCGAGGGCGAGTCGATTGCGAGCATCCGGTGGACGCCCGATGGAACGGCAATTACCTATCTGGGATCGCGCCATGGTGCGCCACGATTGCTACGCATCCCTCGCAGGGGAAGCGCGGCCACCGATCCGTATCCCAGGCTGCTGTTGCCTGCCATGTACGAGTGGTCGCCCGACGGCGAGCGCATCGCCTTCGTGCCGGTCGATCGACCCGATTCCGCGGCCCAACGGCGGATGATGAGGGAAGGGCTGATCTACACTGGGCATCACACTTACAAGAATCTGGTGGACCCTCGCTGGATTCAGAACCAACCACCCAGGTTGGTAGTCTACACCATTCGGACCGGACGGGTGGACACGGTTTGGACCGCACCCAATACGGATATGACCATCCTGGGCTTTCGATGGGCGCCGGACCGACAGCGGATTGTGCTTAGCCATCATGCTTCGGACCGACCGGAGGATACCCTGAACGAAGATCTTTCAGTCGTCACAGTAGCAACGAAGGCCGTCAAGCGTATCCTCGGTTGGGTTGGCGCCGAAATGAACCCAGTATGGTCTCCCGACGGCCGCTGGCTTGCGTTTCAATCTCAGGGCGATCAAGCGGTACGGATCGGGACGACCCACGACAACTCGCTCTTCGTGCTCCGCCTGGATGGAAGTCCGGCCCAACAGCTGGGACCGATATCGGTGCTGAATGAATCCCGAATCATAGGGTGGACGGCGGGCGGCGACAGTATCCTGTTCGAGCGCAGCGACCGAAGCGCCCATGTCGTCCAAGCGGTCTCCATTCGGGGCGGACCTCCCCGCACCATCCCGCAGACCTCGGATCATCTATCGGCCTGCACCACGGTCCGAAGCCGCCCGGTCATGTCCTGTATCCGGCAGAACCTGACCATGCCCCCCGAAGTCGCGCTCGTCGATCTGCCTACCGGCACCGTGCAGACGCTCACCCATCTGAACCCACAGTACGACAGCATCGCGCTGGGCCAGGGCACCGAGATCCAGTGGACCAACGGATATGGCATCCCGACCAACGGGTTCCTGGTGCTTCCGGTGAAGTACCGGCGGGGAGTGCGCTATCCTTTTCTGCTCGTTCTCTATGGCTTCGAGAAGAGGTTCAGCGCCCAGGCTCAGTGGATTGCCAGCTTCCCCACCCAGGCGTTTGCCCGAGACAGTTTCGTGGTTCTCATGGTAAACTACCCCCCGATGCCAACCTTCCGTTTGGAAGGCCCCGGCGGCCAGGGGACATTCGACGAGGTGGACAACCCGCTGGCCAGCATCGACCGAGCTGTGGATACACTGGTCGCCATGGGTCTCGCTGACTCGGCAAACGGCGGTATCCTGGGCTGGAGCATGGGCAGCTACTGGACCGACCTCACGATATGCACCTCCCGCCGATTCAGGGCAGCCTCATCGGGTGAAACGGGACTGCGATCACCGGGGAGCTACTGGCTATATCAGGACAGCTGGCGCTACTACCAGCGCGGTGTCATGGGGACCCCAACGGGAACGGGGTACATCAACTACGCCAAGACCTCCCCTTCCCAAATGCGGCCCCCCCAGGACGTGCCTATCCTGAAGGAGTATGAATCGCGAGACCTGCCTGGCCTCGAGTACACCCACTGGTGGGAGCAGGGAGCTAAGATGGAGCTGGTATTCTATCCCGACGAGGAGCACGTATTCGTTCAGCCGGTACACCGGTTGGTGTCGATGCGCCGCAATCTGGATTGGTTCAACTTCTGGCTGCGCAACGTGGAACGCTCGGGCGCAGATACTCGAGCACAATACACGCGCTGGCGTGCTATGCGAGATACTATCGCCACGCGGAGGTCCGTCCGAGCGACGCGATAGTCGAGCGGGTTTCCGCTTAGAACCGTTTCGACGGAACGCTGCCATCGGTGTTCGGCTGAGCGAGCACTCCCGGAGTCTGGGCGATGGCGCTCACTTCGGCTTCAATGCCAGGCGTGCCAAAGTCTTCTTCATACAAGTCTCTACAAGGCTGACACGAATTGAGCTGGTTGCTCATCGGTGAGCGCCGCGCCGGCTGCTAGCGAGCCCGCACGACGCTCCTATCCCGATGCACGCTCAGTGAGGCATCTGCGGTCAGAATATGCACTGACTGTGGCACACAGACTCTCACCGTCGGCTCTTCTCTTTAGAGCCGCTTGGACGGAACGCTCGCTTCGGTGTTTGTGGCTGACAGCATGGCCAGCGTCTGTGCGTTGACGCTCGCCTCGGCGCCGATCTTCGGCGTGCCGTAGGTCTTCTTCATACCATCCTCCGTAGGTGATATTGCACTTGGTGCTGGTGTCTCAAGGGTGAGCGCCGTGCCATTCGCTAGCGAGACAGCACGACGCTCGGACCTCGATGCAGGGTGTCAGCAGCATAGCTACGCCAGAAATGCAAGAACCTGGGGCACTAACCCTCGCCGTCAACTTGCGCGAGCGTGGCGCACCGCCGATTGTGGACCGGCACGCTCGCTGCCAACAGGGGCGCTGTCCAACGACAAGCTCCGCGCGTAGCTGCCACCGACCGATTCCTGCTTAGAACCGCTTGGACGGAACCGCCGACTCGCTGGTCTGAGAAGAGATCACGGCCAGAGTCTTGGCGTTGACGCTCGCCTCGGCGTCGATATGCGGCGCGCCATAGGTCTTCTTCATATGAACCTCCGTAGGGTGATACTGCGTTGGTACTCTCGCGAGCCGTAGCGCTCGCGGCGGTGCACCTTCACGCATGACTGACAAGCCATCACACGCGAAGCCGATTCTCTTCCTGCACGCAACCCGGTCTAGCTGGCCGCATAACTCTCTTTAGTCTCCACGAGCTCCCGAAGTTGCAGTGCGACATCAGGCGAGTTGGAGGGTCCGCCGAGCCTCAGCCTCGCGGACCTCCCACCGCCCGGCGTGTACCCGAAGCCAGGTCTCGAGCGAGAGAGTATCCATGAGAGCAGCGACGGTCGTCTCCCGACCACCCCGGATGTCGTCGATGGCCGCTCTAAGCCGGCCGACGTCCACACATTCGAGGTCACCAAGAATCGGGTCTCGCAGCAGCTCGGTGACACGCTCTTTCTCCCGAGCGAGCGACCAGGCGATGCGCCCGTCGTTCCCACCCTTGCCGGTTCGCGTACGCACCAAATCCGGAAGAACCCCACGCAGCGCCTCTCGGAGAATCCATTTCTGCGCCAGTGGGCGGGTACGCAGGGTAGGCGAGAGCTGCAACGAGAACTCGACCAGTGGGCGGTAGAGAAACGGATGCCGAAGCTGGAACGACTGGTCGAACAATGTGACATCGCCGTATCGCCCGTAATGATTGACATGCAAGGCCATCGCGCCGACGTACTTGCGTCCACGGGGCACCTGGAGCATGGCATAGGACCCATGCCGGTGGATCAGATCAAACCGTTTCGCGAATGCAGGCGCGATCCATTCGGGCGGAGTCTCGTGCCTCCGCTGAAACCGTCGCGCTACACCCGGTGGCAACAGGTGGATCAAGCCGTTATGGAACCCAAACGTCCAGAACGAGGTGCGGGTGAGCATGGCCCATCGGAGCACCTCGCGTCCGGCATCTCGCCACCGCCCTTGGCTGAGAAGGTCTGCGATGTAGTAGGGCACGCCGGACAGATACTGATCGCCGCCTTGGCCGGTGAGCAGCACTCGCCCACCCGCGGCTCGGATTGTCTCACAGGAATGGCGGTCCCGGGCGTAGAGCGGGTAGTTCAGCGTCGGGGCTTCGGTGAGCGGCGCCGGTTCGCCATCGTCCTGCCAGTACCAATGGTCCACGAACTGTTCGTTTCTCACTCCCCACTGATCGACCACAGCGCGGACGAAGTCGCGCTCGTCGCCCTCCGCCAATGACTCGACGAAGGTGATGGTACCCCCCAGTCCATGCGGATGACTTCCCCAGCGTGCCATCGCCTGAGCCATCGACACGACCGATGACGAATCGAGCCCGCCGGAGAGCTGCGACCACGTGTCGCCGGCATCGGTAAGGCGCGTTCGTACGGCCTCGGTGAACAGCTCACGGAATCGGGCGATGTGGCTGGCAACATCGGCTGACTCCGCCGGCTCGAAGGCCTCCGCGGACCAGTACTGCGACACTTCGAGGGTCCGGTTCTTTCCCCGCAGGATGGAGCCGCAAGGCAGCGTGTGTACGCCGGCATATGGGCTGCGTTCGGTCGGATCCATAGCCGACACGAGAAAGTCGGCCATGTACTCGAGGTTGTAGCGTTCGTCGTTGCCACCGGCGATCGACGCTCGAGAAGAGAGCACCAGGAAGTCTCCGGCCTCGGCATAGTAGAGTGGCCCGATCCCGAACGCGTCGCGGGCGGCGAGGAGCTCGTGGGAGCCGGTGTCCCACACCACGAAGGAGAAGTCGCCCAATAGATCCGGTATGGCCTGCACGCCAACCCGCTCGATGACGGCTAAGACCAGCTCCAGGTCGCTCCGACTGTGCGCCTCGGTGCCGGACTCGCGTGCTACTGCATCCCGGTGATCGAGTCGAGCCTCTCCCACTGCGATCCGGGTGCCGCTGCGAACGATTGCCGGTCCGAAACCGACTTCGAGTGGCTGGGCAGTGGCCGCGAATCCACTCCCGCTGGCCGTGTGTCGGATGTGACCTCGAGGTAGCCGCGTGGGCATATAGCGGGTCTGAACCGAGATGGGAACGGCGCCCCCATCCCAACCGATGATGCAGGTGAAGTACTTCACCGCACGAACTCCGGCATAGGGACAAAGCGCTTGAGCTTCTCGTGATCTTCGTGGACCGGGAGGCCTCGATGCTCGACCCAGGCATGCGCCTCGAGTGGATGCGGCTGGACCCCCAGCCGAAGACGGGCAGGGACGCCCCTCCAGCGCAGACGCCAATAGAGGGCCAGCGACTGCTCCAGGCACAGCGCGCGGCCGGGGTAAAGAGCGCCGGCCATGGTCACCGATTGGGTTATGACGTCGATCCGTTGCGTGTGATCGATGGGTAGCAGGGGGCGGCGTCGGGTGACGGCGTGTATGCCTCGCACCACCCTCGCCACCCCGACCGTGGCGAGCCCCCCCTTCATAAGCGTGAGCAGCAGCCCGCTGTAGAGCAGGTCGACGAAAGACACTCGTCCGGGAACGTATAGTTCTCGCCCCGCAAGCTCTGGGGCGGTTTGGCCGTCCGAGGCTACTGGTCCGTCCGCAACGGACGACCGCGGCGAAGGTGTTGCCAGCTGCCCAAAACGTACCTGCTCGAGCAATCCTCTCCGCGACAACAGATCGACCAACGTCGTCACATCGGCCTTGAGCCGTTCTGGGGCGACCTCGTATTCCTGTTCCAGGCGGTGCACCAGCTCGCCGATGGACGCTCCGCCGTCGAGAGACTCCCAGATTTGGCCCCCCACCGCATCAAGCGTGTAGTACCGCCCACGGTTCGCGTCCAAGACAATGACCGTATCCGCGTGGCGGGTCCACACGACGTGCTTGCGATGCTGAAACCGCGTGGCCACCGCAAGCCGGTCGATGGGGGCGTGGGTCGTGAGCATCTAGGCGGCGCTCGAAGATGACCGATCGAATCGGGGCTGCACTTGCCACCAGTGCCAGTAATGCCCTTCTTGGGCCAGCAGATCCTCGTGCGTCCCCCGCTCCACCACCGCTCCGCTCTGGAGCACGAGGATCTGATCCGCCCGCTGAACCGTGGCCGGCCGGTGCGCGATCACGAACGTGGTCCGCCCGCCGCACAGCACCGCCAACGCCTCCTGGATCAGCCGCTCGCTCTCGCTGTCGAGCTGGTTGGTGGCCTCGTCCAGCAAGAGGATCCGCGGATCCGCCAGGATCGCCCGGGCGATCGCCACCCGCTGCCGCTGGCCTCCGGACAACTTCACGCCCCGCTCACCTACCACCGTCTGGTACCCGTTGGGCAGCGTCTCGACGAACTCGTCGCAGTGCGCCAGCCGTGCCGCACGGCGGAACTCCTCCACCGAAGCGCCGGGCCGGGCGTAGCGGATGTTCTCCCCGATCGTTTCGTCGAGCAGGTCGTTCCCTTGGAGGACGACACCGAGGTGCCGCCGGTACTCCCGAAGCCGGAGGGCGCCGAGCGGCAGCCCATCCACCAGGATGTGTCCGGCCGTCGGGTCGTCGAATCCCATGAGCAGACTCAGCAGAGTGCTCTTGCCGGCGCCGTTCGGGCCGGTGAGTGCGATGGTGCAGCCGGGAGGAGCGGAGAAGCTGACTCCCCGCAGCACCGGGCGACCGGGCACGTAGGCGTAGCTCACGTCGTCGAACACGACGCCGCCGGCCAGGGCGGGAACCGGGAGCCTGCGCGGCTCCGCGGCATCTTCGGTCGGCAGATGCAGCACTTCTCCGATCCGTGCGAGCGCCGCCAGCGCCCGGCCCAAGTCGCCCCCGAGAGCGGCCACCTGGATCAGCGGTGTGCTCAGCATGCCCACCAGAAATACGAACAGCGCCAGATCCCCCAACGTCATGGCGCCGGCAGCGACCGCCTGGCCACCCAGGACCAGGAGCACGAGGCTCACTCCGCCAGTGGCGAGCGCGATCGCCGCAATGAGCACCGAGACGTCCCGGCTCGCCTGAATCGCGGCGCGGAAGAGCCGGTGGGTGTCCCGGGCAAAACCGTACGTCTCCCGCCGCTCGGCGGCGCAGGCCTTCACCAGCCGGACCCCGCCGAGTACCCCTGTCAGTCGCCCCGCGAGCGTCGCCTGCAGCTCGCTCACGGCAAGGAACGCCGGATGAAGCCGCTGGAAGCGGCGAGTCAGTATCCGGGCGACGAGCAGCAAGACGGCGGCGACCAGCAGGGTGAGCCGCCAGTTGAGATACCAGAGCACGCCGAAGGCGAGCGAGGCGGCCAGCGCGCCACTCACGAGCTGGAGGACCCCGGAGCCTAGCAGGTTCCGCACCTGCTCCGTGTCATAGATGATGCGGGAGACGAGGGCGCCGGTCTGGGTGGAGTCGAAGAACCCGATGGGCAGCCGCAAGGCGTGTCGTTGGAGACGCTGCCGGAGTCGGGCTACTACCCGCTGGCCGGCTAGCGCGCCCGCTTGGGCGACGCCGTATGCGGCGAGCGCCTGGACCGCAACCGCGAGCCCGGCGGCAACCGCCACCGGCAGCAGCAGCTCGCTGCGGCCCTGGCCGACGACGTCGTCGACGACGATCTTCGCGGCGAACGGCAGCGCCAGCGCCGCGACCGGGCCCAGGACCGCACAGACGATGGCGACCAGCAGCACGCGCCACTCGGGCCGGACGAAGGCGCCCAACTCGCGTGCTTCGCGCGCCGGCGCCCTCGGGCCCTCGTGACCTGCTGCCTTCGCCATCGCTCTCGATCCGTTCGTGGCTGCGGGTTCGTTCGGCTCCGCCTCGCAACAGCGCGAGGGCTGGAGCTCGGCGTCCACGTTAGGAGTGACCGAGCGACCCCTGCAAGAGCGAGAATCGAAAGTCCGCTACGCAAATCGAGAGTGAGGTACGAAAATCGAAAGCGGGAGCAGAACTTGGTGCGCCGGAGATCCCTCGCGGTACCGCGGATCGTGCTCAAGGGCCTCAAGGCGTTTGCCAGTGCCTTTGGGTTGGAGGGCCTGCCCGGCCTGACGGTGGAGCCGTGGCCGACTCCGCCGATACTCAGTCGGCACTCGGTCAGACCACGCCAGGCATCATTCGGGATTACGAGATGGAGGACGTGAATGGTGCGGTCGCGAAGGCCGCCGGGTGTGCACTCAGGCGCCGAAACAAGACGCAACCGGGTGCGCCAAGCTCTGGATTCTGCCTACAGGGAAATGCCGACCTGCGGGGCGTCAATTACGGCTGGGGCGACACCCCGCTGGATTCCCCAGGGGAATTATAGGTCGCGCCGAGGCCGATTCCGGCCCCGCGGGGGTTAGATCGCTGCAACACTCGGACGCCGCGTGTGGCATCTTTCGTGGCTGGCCGTTGCCGGTCGCCCCGGGGAATCGTAAGATGGGCCACCGCCTCCCAAAGGTGCTCATGGTCGCGCCGCTCCTCGTCTTCGCTCTCTCAGCTCCCAACATCGCCCGCGTCGATACCACGGAGGCCGCCAGAACCGTCGTACGCCAGGCGATCCATGCCGTCGAGGGAGACAGCGTCTCTCTCGTCCGCGTGCGCTGGTGGGCCCGCGTTCAGCAGGACTCCACCGATCGTGCCGCCCTGCTCGGGCTCGCCACGCTCGCGCGGCTCACCTACGACTATGCCACCGCGGACCGGCTCTACCCCCGCCTCTTCGCCCCCGACTCGCTTCACCCCGATCCCTACGCCGCCTATGCGCGTCTCGGCCTGGCCTGGTCGAGCGAGGAGCGTGGCCAGAGCGACGCCGCAGGCGACGAGTTCGCGCAAGCCCGGCGAACGGCACATGCCGCGGGCGATCGGTCAGCGGAGGCGGAGGCCCTGATCGGCCTCGGGTTCGCTCGCGGGCCCACCGCCGGCGTCGTGGTGGCCAAGGCCATCCTCGACTCGGCGGGACCCCTCATCCCCGCGTCGGCGCTCGACCTGCAGGCCGAGCGAGGGTGGCGCCGGGCCATGAGCCGCGCGCTGCTCGCCGACTCGGGCGCGACTGCGGAGGCGGTGGCGAGCGTCGAGCTGGCCCGCCGCTCCGGCGAGCTGCGGGTCCAGGCGCAGGCGTTCCGCGGCCTCGCGAGGATCCTGGACTGGCGCGGGCGCGAGGACTCGGCGCTCGCCGCCTTTGGCGAGGCGGAGCGGCGGTTCCGGCAGGCGCGGGATCGGAGCTGGCTCGCCGTCACGCTCATGAACCGCGGCAACTTCCTGCGCAAGCGGGGTGACCTGGGTGAGACGATGGAAGCGTTTCGCCTGGCCACGGCCGAGGGCGAGCGGTCGCACAACCTGTGGGCGGTCGCCAGCGCGCACACGGGCCTGGGGGTGGTCGCGATGCAGCTGGGGGACTTCGCGACGGCTGCGGAGCACCTGAACCGGGCGGTCACCATGTTCGAGGCCCAGGGCGACCGGTCGAGCGCCATGAATGCCCGCAAGTTCCTGCCGCTGATCGCGCTCGCCGATGGCGACTTCGCGGCGGCCAGGCGGGAGACGCTCGAGGCGCTGGCGTTCTACCAGGGGACCGGCGAGACCCTCGATCAGCTCGGTACGTATCAGACGCTCGCCACGATCGCAATGCGCGAGCGGGACTGGGGTGCCGCCGACCGGGCGCTCGCCGACGCGCGCGCGCTCCTCCCGAAGCTCGAAGGCGCGCACTGGGGCGCGGAGCTGGCGTACGACCAGGGACGGCTCGCGCTGGCCCGGGGCGACCTGCCGGCGGCCGAGCACTCGTTCACGCACTATCTTGGCACCCTCGACAGTGCCCAGCACCTGTCCCGCTACAATGCGCGCCTCCGGCTGGCGGATACCTACGCCCGGCGTACTGAGCTTCGCGCGGCCGAGCGTGAAGCCGCCCTCGCCTGGGACGAGCTCGAGCGCTGGCGTGCCACCCTGACCGATCGCGAGCTCAGGCTGCTCGCCTTTCAGGTCGAGAGCAGCGAGAACCAGGTGTCGCCCGCCAACCTGAGTGAGCAGCGCGCGAGCGTGGCGCGGGTGCTGGCGGCGCTGGCCGCGGGGGGCCAGCCGGCGCGGGCGTTCGAGTTCGCCGAGCGCCGCCGCGCACGAGAGCTCATGGACCAGAT